>Ga0157364_1000061_pt1 | contig 40424 bp, 12 predicted proteins | sample AttsexASBM2_FD_111476 | JGI IMG/M metagenome (GOLD analysis project Ga0157364, IMG submission 111476) | Fungus gardens microbial communities from leaf cutter ant in Ribeirão Preto, State of São Paulo, Brazil - Atta sexdens ASBM2 | ecosystem: Host-associated > Fungi > Mycelium > Unclassified ...
ATGCTGTATTATATTTTGAATATTATATTATATTGAGTATTATATTTTGAATATTATTATCTTCTAATATACATTGCTGCAACAATTTAATATATGTCATTATGTTAATTTTATGGTATTGCACTATTGATAATCATCAATAATAATTTAAATATATTAGATGTAATTAATATTTACTACAATCAAAATTATATTCGTTTGTGTGTTACGACAAAGAAAATATATCTGACTTATTCTGAGGATTGGCAGAGCGTGAGAAATCAGTAAAGAAAGCGTCAGTCCGATAGAAAATCGTGAACAAACCCATCTTGTCGATTCTTCCGGACAGGAAATCTGTGCCCGCCGCAAAATACCGACCAATCGAATCTCACAGGGAATTTAACACCCTCTATAGATGGAAAAAAGGCAAAATTTCCAATTTAAGCGAATCTCCGGTTGCTTGTCCTTTAAACAAATATTATTACGGATTCTGTTTGATCAGTTGAAAGTCCAAGACAATTTACTTAATTTGCATCGCCTTTGCACACGTCTATCCGTTTAAAATTATCGCTACAGACATTCACACATTATAAATATTACTTTTTAATAAATACAAGACGATATTGACTTGCAATAAATGATAAAAGAGTTATTTGTGTAACTACCTAGCATGATACTGTGCCGTATTCTTGAGATATCGTGGATCGCACTTTATTATGTAAGAAGCGGTTAAACATCCATGGTCTTACATCCACGGCTTCTACGAGTGTCGATCAATATCATTTCTAGCAGAAAAATCGTGGAAGAATGGCTGGCAATTTCGTGAGTCCGACGCGATCGCACGCCGTTAACGAATCGACACCTCGCTCCTATATACCTGCTCTCGTTAACGATGAACGACATACAACTCTGCTCTGACATTTCATCGCGTCCTATCGACACGCGAAAATCGACGGGGATGGAATAAGAAAAAGTGGGATGAAGAAGATCCATTGGTGTAGACTTGGCATCTGCGTGAACGACCTTATCGGAAAGACATAAACGCCTGAAATCCTGGCCGTAAATTAGGATCGGTAGAAATCGCTGGACTCTTTGCCGTTTCTCTCATCTTGCCGAGATAGTCTGAGTCCGCAATGTGACGACTGTGTCTGCATGACAATGCGCCGTTATCGAAAAATCAGGCACCGACCGAGATGGCTCGTAGAGAGCCGATCAACCATTAAAGAAGATAACAATTTTTACGAGTTAAACTAGCAAAAAATAATATTACTTGTGATCATTAAGAAATCTAAAAGTACGAAGAATCCTCTCAGGAAGAAAAAAATAAATATAATTTTTAAACAATTACGTTAATAAAAAAGAAATTACTACAATGACGATAATCTATGTGCTAATTTTATGTAAACTGTATACTAATGTAATTATATCTATAATATAAATTATAAGTAATAATAAATAATTAACATCGCAATTAAATTTGAAAAACTGTTTAGTATAAGAATAACGAATGCAGTAAATTTTTCTTCAGGATTGAAAAGAGAAATTCCACTTTTCAGAAGCACTTTGTGTCCATTGCAGAAGTTAAAAATTTTTATAGTCTCATTGAAGAAAAAGATAAAGACAATCTTCTCGTTTTAACGCTGATCCTAACAAAGACTGTAAAATTAATGATGCGGTTTTCACAACCGCAACTTTTTCTTATTAAGGATTACGCCGCTAGGTGTGAAAATGTATCTCCTAAATGTAGTTAAAGTCTTCGAACTAGATATATTGTTATGTTATAATGTAATAAGTGATAAATAATTCGATAATTTCAATGTTGATAACTAATTTTTGAAGATAATAAAGGATCTATACTGTAATATTAATCTTTATTATCATACCAATTATTTTATTGCGATATGTTCGACGAACAGATGAATGTTCCTCAGTTTCAAAAACATCTTGTAAAGTATGTCTTGTACAACGTACGTATATATGCATATTGTAGAGAGTACTACAGGAGTTAAGAATTTTTTTTACGATCGCGCGGAGGAGGACATAGGGGAGCGGATCGGCGACGATCCTTCTTATGATGGTTACGGCAACGAGGAAAAGAGCCAGGTTTGATGGCGAGGTGAAGGGACGAAAGGGATGATGGTGGAGAGTCTATGCCGTAACAAGGGTGGCACGATTTCAAGAATGCGGAGCACGTTCTCAACCAATGCCGGCAGCCAGGCAGTAAAACAAATACGCCCTCTCTATATACGGGGTGTCCCGGTAATACCACGCGCGTGTCTATGACCCTCTCACCCCCTTATCCCGAAGGAAGAGTGCTGCGGAGTAAAGTCGACCTCGTTACCGATACGAATGGAGGTAATGTGCTGTGTAGGTAGTAAGACCCTTTCGTGGCCCCCCGCGGGAAACAGGTTCTCACAACCGAAGCTGAAATTATCTCGACAGCGGAAGTTTCCTTTACTATTCTTTCTTACACTCATATTGTCAGTCTCTCTACTAATCCCTCATTAAACCAATCGCTATGTCAAACTTATATTCGTTTCTTCAAATTTCAATTCAACAAATATACATAACTTTTCACGATAAGACATTTCTTATTTAACACGAATTAATAGCATAAATAACTAAAAAACAAATTAATATTCATAACTAAACAAAAATGTGTAATATTATTAAAATTGAACTTTTATATGATAGAGAAAATATACTTTCAAATTACAATAGATCTTGATAAAGAAATTTTAATTAAAAAATTTATGTCTGTGAATCGAATATTTTTGTTTGTTATAAGTTATAATATTCATCTTTTCATAATCCTATACAAAAATTAAAATATCGATAAAGAACTGATAAAAGTTGATAGCACGAAGTCGATTACAACTAAAGGTATAGCGTGCAATTATTTTGTCTCCCACGTCAGATATACATTTCCTACGACCGAACGCACAGTCGCCAGTGAAGCGAACTGCCAGCGGAGAAGAGCATGAAACAGCCGATAAAGGCATACAATAGCTGGTACGAGCACGGAAACGCAAATGTCCTCTTTCAGAAGCGTCCTCTTTAGAGGACAGGGAGTGATGGACAGGTGAAAGAAGTGGCCAATGTGGGCTGGTTTCGACGTCTCATGTGACACACACGTCATCGGCCTTTGTTTTCGCGTCCTTTTGGTTGAGTACTACATGGTCTTTGTCCTAGATCCGAACTACAATTCCTTTTATCGTATTCTTCATTTGACGCTTGACGACAGTGCTCTCTTAAAAAAATATAATACAAGATTTTGCAATGGCGACTACTATTAATATGCAAACCATAAAATAATTCTGGCGATTCTGTTAGTAACTCCATTTCAAAATTATAAGTTTATCAATTACAAATTAATTATTTATTTAATGCATTTATGTTTATGTATTATTACTATTATTTCATTGTTATAAATACGCGCCCTTGTTCTTATTTAATATGTGATTCACGTTAAAATATTGCGTTTAAATAATTTAAGTAATACATCACGACACGACAAAATATTTTGTAAAAAAAACTGATTTTAATTTTACAAATTTGATTTACTTTATTTTTATAATAAACAACTTATTTAATGAGTATTTATATGTATATGTTATGCTTCATATTTTCATGTGATATTCAAGATAAAGAGCAAAATTCGCGCATGACTAAATCGATTACTTTCTCGCGAATCCATTACATTAACGTAAACAAGAAATTTCCTCGTACGCTCGCAGATCTAAACATTCCACCTGCTCTACATTTCCGATGCGCGGAAGATCGTGATCCCGTTTATTCAGTGCAACCTGCTCCCATTCTCGTCATTGCTTTTCTTGAGAGTTTGATCTCTGATCTCGACTAGATCGCACGTGGATGGCACCGGGCTGCTGAACTGAGGGCCTGAACTATGGACCAGTTTTCACTTGATACAGATCACAAGCTGTTTTCCCCGACAGACTGCGCTTCGTAGCCGCCCGTTCAACGAAACCTGTTCGCATAACAAGAAATCTTGTTATTCTAGCTCATCATCGCGGGCTCGTGCCCGCTTTGAAAACTGGTCCATTCGACGAGGGATGCTGCCCTCGGAACAATGACCACTGTCCACTCGAACGTAAACAAACATTGTGGCATAAAACGCACCCAGTTAGCCTTTGACTCTTATTTTCTGAGTTTTGCGGTCAGTTGGAAAGGACAAAAAACTGGTCCATCCGGAGGGAGATGCTGCCGCTCTTCTCCCTCTACTGTCACTGTCCACAATGGAGCTAATAAACGCGCAACCTCAAAGTATGCATCGAGTTGATCTTTGACTCTCACACGATGAAGTTTGACTATAATCCCCTACATATTTAAAAAAGAAACCTAAACTAGCAATAAATATAACAAACTTACAAAGAGAACAACAATTTAATATATATTCTGACAATTGTTTTCGTAAATAATATATCTGAAAGAATGTTCATTTTCATGAGCAATCAAATTGAATTAGCAGTAAAAATTTTGAATATTTGTAATGCTATTTAAATATTTATCCCGTTAACATCATTTTTTTATGACATTTCTAAATACATTATCGTACCAAGTATTTTTTATTATAAGAATACAAATTAATCTTTAACTCTCATATATTATCCTATTATTATAATTACAATATATCAAACGTATATGAATTCTATTTTTATTTTTATTACTCTTCTTAGCTTAAATTGTGTTCTGCTCCCCTTTTGTATCAAATGTTTATAACATTTGACATTAATATTAATACTCACAAAACCATATATTATATATAAATGTATGTAAATATTCGCAATGTATGGGTTCGCTAAGCCGAAATGACTGCTCGGATCAGTCCTTATCCTTGTGGGAAAGTGACAGAATCGATTTTATGTATGTTCCGCCCGCCCTCTAACAAAGAACAGGAAGACAAGTAATGGGATGGATAACGTAGGAAACTAGCATTACAGTATTTGGCAAACTCTACAAATAAAATATTTTATATTCATTAAAGTTTTTTAATTATTTATATTATTCACATTTCTCTATTACTTAAATGTTATAAAAATATAATATATTTAGATAAAGTAAAGAAGCGGAAGAGAGACAATTTATCCATCGGGTCTCAATACTCGCTGTAGATGGTAACTCTGTAGACGGCAACTCTCAAATCAGTTGATGATATCTAATTTATATCTATCGATATCTAATTTAAATCGAAGGATAAATGAAAAAATTGCAATTGTCAGACGCAATACAATTATTATTCGTCAGAGTAATATGAAAAATGCTAGCATTCAATACTTGGAAAACCGATAAAATATTTGTTGCCATCTCGTTTCTAAGCAACCCCCTGCAACAACTTGCGCATGAGGACACGTACTGCGGCGGAATAAGTGATAAGTATGCACTTCTAAAACCATTGACTGTCGAATTACCTATCGTCTTCACTTTAAAATGTACGGATCATACCAGATGTGCAACGTTTCACGGACCGCCGATCAAGAGCAAAAGATACAAAAAATCAAAGAATTAACAAATATTTTAAAGGTCTCGTTCAAAGAAAATGATTAATGAAGTTTTTCTTTGATGTTTGTGAAATAATTTGTCTTGCAATGAGTTCTAAAAGAGATTTCGTTTGATTCATTGCACAGGATACGGACAAGAATCTCACCATATGCGAAGAAATATTGGCAACATATATAAAGAAACGATTAAAGGTACGCACACAATAATTTAGCTCTTTCTACATGCCTTATTTATTTAGTTTTAACGCTTTTATTTTTTTTATATGTAAGTGATCGAGTGCTGTATTGTCTTCATGCCAATTGATACATAATTACAACTAATTGGCATCATAAATATGAAGTTTCAAAGTATCTACTAATAACTACCGTAAAATCTAAATTTAAAATAAACATCGATATATGCCTTGTCATGACACTTTCTACAATGTATCCACAAATAACTCAACAAATATTATGAATTACGATAACACGAATTGTGACACTCGTCGAAATTATCGAATGTTAAAAAAGGTACTAAAAATCGATGCGTACTTTCCTAACGACAGTCACACTTCAAGACTCGAAATTTACCATCCTTTATACCAACCACTGTGCCAACCACCGTATGACAACGGCCAGCTCGACGGATACCAACCATTGCCATACAATCCGTAGCTACTCAATCCGCCTCGATACCTGAGAAATCGAATACATAAATCAATTGTCAGCGCCAAATTGCTGTTCCGAGATTTTTACATTCGCGTCGTTGACAAGATATTTATTTATACTATTTACCACGGCAACACGGGAGTGCGTGTGTAGGGCAAGGAAAGCAGATCGTAGCTTCTTTTTCTTAATAATTTTTTTTCTCCTATGAATTCCTGAGCACTCGGTTGAGCTTGAAAAACAGTGGTCACTTGTGATGATACATCATTGCCGTCGGTTTTTTTTTCCGCGACAAGACTCTCAGAGACCAGAATGATAAACGACAACAAAAGCTAGAACAATTATCGATATATGGACAACACGAATATGAATCATCATAATTAACGAAAGACTGTAATATTGAAAACTGGACGATCATTTCATCAATTAAAATGTATCACAATCAATAATAATAAACAACAACATAAATGATAATATAAAATGAAATAAATGTTTCAAATAAATAGTATTTGTTTCTAGCTTCAGATCAAAATTTTGTTAATATTTGTAATATATAAGCAGATTTTTTTAAATTACACACAGTATTTTTTGGCATTATTACTCTTTCTAAATTTATATATATTTACATATCAAAATATATTCTCCGAAATATACCATTCTTATCTGGAAAAATGACGTACAGTACGTTTGTATATAAAAAAACTTTGGATTGATTAAATCAAAGATGTTTTTATATATATATATATATATAAAATCTCATGCACAAAATTGAGTTATCGACAAAATTTTACATGTCAACCTCTACGAATTAAATGCTTACCAGCAGCTTCATGTTAAGAATGGTGCGCACTAACTGATAGCATCCAAGGGGTTGATACTTCTTTTATACTGGATTCCTTATACAAGTCGTTCGCTAAATTTAATTGGTGAATTCTAGATCCACCAGTATACGCGCACATACAACTAGCATCTTGACTAACAACTCTACAAAACCACTCCCATCTAAAGAATCGTTAAAAGACATAACGATTGCATAAAAGAGTATCACGATTTATCTCCGAGGTCATCTTCTAATTAGAAATATACAAGATAAATGAGAAGTTAGAATATTATTTTATCACTTGCTTTTTACAATACAAAAGATATTATGAAAAATATTTGAATAAAATGCAATAAAATTATATGATAAAATTGCATGATTTATATTATGCTGAATATAACATTGAAAAGAAGATAATATTTTCTTAGTTATTCTATAAAAGATAAAAATATTACACTTTCACGCGACAACAAAGAATCGAACAAAAAATATTGACGACAACATTGCTATATTGCAGACGTTCACTGTCGCGAGACAATCTCTATGAGAGAAATCATTCCAAAAAAATTATATAAGTAACATAAAATTTTTATGAAAATTTAAAGAAATTTTGCTCCTAAATTTTTTCTATATCATTTTATGCAAGTAAACTTTGTCCTTAGATGACCAATAATAAAGTAAATTTTTAAAAAACATGTTCATAACAATTATTTTTTAAAATAAATATTAATTTTTTATAAATTCATAAAATTAATTACAATTTATTATGAGATTTTAGAAATAAATCAAGTATACAATTTGTTCAATTCATTATTAAAAATTAATGCAAGCAATATTTTAATAAATTGATTTTTTTTAATTGAATAAAAATGTGTCACCAAGTAATAAAATTACAATATAATGCCATGAGATATCTTTGCCTTATATTCGCTTGAATAACGTGACCGTATTAATTGATTTCGTTCAGTGACTACGTTTTCGCCACATTGCCACATTAATTCATAATGTAATGCATAACAATTTATGAGTGCAATCTCGATTTCTTATTTCATATTTGAATATTTAAGATTTAAATGTCATTAAAAGAGATAAAACAATTACATCGCTTGCATTGCTTCAATTTAAATAGCACTGCCGTTTACATTGTGTTCATTCATGAAATATTCCGAATTCATTCTAAAACCACATAATCTTAAATGTGTTCAGGATGTTATGTAATCGCGAGCCCTTCCTTAAACGCAATGTGCTTTTTTATTCTATCCCTCCCTCGCGAATCGTCGTCCTAAGAGGTTTTATCGTCGCCAAAGGAAATAGCAACTTTCTCTGACCAAGGAGCAAGTCATACACATCTACTTACGAAAGCCGTAACAAACGTCTTATAAGTTAGCGGAACAAAGTGAGCAGAATCAATTCTAACATTTTTGTTTGATGCTAAAAAGTTGCCAAAGAAAAAAATGTATCGTAATTAAAAAAACGATGTTACGCTAAAAGAAGATTAAGATAGCGTAACTATACACATACAATTTTGTTATATATATAAGAAAATTGTATATAACAACGTAAAAATTTGTTGCTTACGAAATAACGATAAATAATAATGAAAAAATTTCTTTCGCAGCTAGCGGTATAAAAGTGAAGTATCAATAAAAAATTTGTTGCTCGCTCAAATTTGATACGAAGATGTTAAAATTTGTTACTCTAGAGATATGCAAGTTATGAATTTGTTACTTATAAAATAGATATAAATAATAACGAAAAACCATTCAATATGCACATTATAAAAGTAAATTATTCGAAAAAAAATTTGTCGCTTGTTCAAATTTTGCACTGATGTATTGTTTGAATTTATTGCTCCCGAAATATAAGTTTCGAATTTGTTGTTCGTTATAAAGTATTAAAAGACTTCTTATGATCTTTTTATATGATTTATTGTTATTATCATTCAGATTGGGAGATTTTCATTATCACTTAGGTTCTAATTAGTTTTTTAGCTGTTGTCACACCTTTTGCGTGCACCTGTCGCTCTTATTTTCTGTCAGATATTTTATTTTTCTATTACTTATAAATAGTTGCATCAATAAAGTTATTATTATTATTATTATTATTATTATTATTGATATAAAAATTAACTGCTCTAGCATGATTTTAATGCTGAATTATTTTACAGTTTAACTGTATAGTTGAGAATTGTCAAAGTTGATATTATTGCGTAATTTTTAAATGCGAGGTAATTTTTATATCCTAAACGCACTTAAGGTAACTCTACACAAGTACAGTCAATATTAACAAATACTGACAATACTGGTCAATTACTAATCATACTGGTCACAATCATATTTTATATGCCGTAATCTGTAAGACTTCGCCAGGCTGATAACATTGAATTTTTTAAATCTTAATCCTTTTTTGTATGATTTTGACTTAAATTGTTTGGACAATAAACGGACTTTCTTGAAGAAATTGAAGATTTGATAATTCAGAGATTTTCAATATCAATATACTCTTAAAAAGCATATACTTTTAAAAAGTTGTTATCTTTACAATAGTTCTTATTTATGATCCTGCAAACGTTGACATATGCCTCTCACATTTCTGCATTCTACAACCCTTTTCACCTCATATCCTTCCTAAGCTGGATGAGTTATCACATGTCATTGATAATTCATACATTAGTTTTACAATTAATGTCACTTATTCTTTTGCCTTTAGAGATGGCGTCCAAAGTTTTCCATTATCTATTTATAGATATACTGAACTTTTCTGAACTCTCTTCCTTAATGCAAAATTCTAGGAGTCTCTGATCGTGATCATTTCTGCTCCCAAGTCCGTGAATACCGACGACAGACTTGATCAATGATAAGAGATATTTTTTTCAACTTTTGCATTTCAATTATCAAGGATTGTTGTGGTTTCCTAGAAATGGGAATTGAGACATTTAGAGTAGCTTCGAACGACTCATAGTATTTGTCGGTATTCTCATCAATGACTGTACCAGTGAGAGCGTATATAGTACTTGCACGTTCAATATATTCGGCTTTGTGTTAAGCTTCATAGTAATGATTCTGTCCTGAATTATAAACCAATATATTATATTCATGCGTGCAACATATTATATTCATGATGGAAGTAAGATGCCAACGCCGTTCGTACTTCCCTCCGCGTATCCAAAGAAGTATAGAGTATTCCCTCGTATTGTTATGAAATGTCCCTGCTCGCGCTTCATATGTGTTTCATTTAGACTCAATATTGCTCCTCCGCTTCTTAATTCACCACGGTAATTAATTTCTGTGATTGTAGCAATCCAGATTCCAGGTACCAAAGTGATGTTCAGCCTTAAATGAAAGTTTGTAGCATCCATGATCACGTCAGTAGTATTACTTCCTTCAAAGGCTTATATGGTCATCCTTATTAGAAGCTTCGATCACCTATTTCACATCATCCAGTCCGGGTATTAAAGTCGATTCCTAGTCTGATCGCTCAATCTATCATCATCCGTGTTATCTGATTTCATAGATTTTCTTGAAAAATAAATTCATAGTGGGTTCCCACGTACTTCCACGACAGTTTTTTCGAAGAGATTTAATCTCTCAAGATCATTGAAATCTCTGTATGAGTTAGACGGGTTATTTAAGTATCCGATACTCGGCGTTGACGTTTTACTCGCTAATTGAATTATCTTTCAGCCAATCTTTCTCTTTTTATATTTGGGCTTAGAACCGGCAATGACAGAATTAAATAATTATAAATAAAAACAAGAGAAAAGTCAGAAGAAAGAAATCAAAAACAATAAAGATTTAAGAAAAATACATATATACTATAATTTAGTTTAAATTGTAGTACTTATATGGGTTTCAAGCGTGAAGAGTAGCATACCAAAGTTTAAATTGAAATAAAAAAGCACATAATTAGTACTAATGTATACCTTATGATCAATCACATCAATATTAATTGGACACAACGATTCGAATTAATATTTATTGTAACCTTTCATAATATTCCCGTCTTTCTACTGCCACAATTAACTGTAGTCGGACGCAACATAATTGTTTTTATGGAAATGCTCGCACGAACAGGTACATTTTATATAACGTTCGCACGGATAGATAAACTTTATATAACGCTGCCATATATAGATATTTAAATAAATTTCTTATCATACATTGATTGAATTTCAAAATTTTTCGTTCAGCTAAATACATCGCATTAATTAATACAAATTAAAATTGAGTTACAAGAAGCCTTCTTCAAATTTCATATCCATTTTAAAAATATGTTATATTTACATCTCATTATTATGTCCAAAATGTAAGTCATTTCTTTTTGTATATAGCACATTTAAAACGAGAAATATAAATTACATACATGCATTAACAAATAAATTTTTAATTCATCGAAATCAATATCGGTTCTCTATTGATTAATTCGAACATGTAACCGTAGTCTTCTTAATAATCCTCGCTTCTTATTTTAGATTCTAAAAGCATAAGGTTGTCGACCCGAATATAAGAAAGTTTGTTACGAGAACAATAATTTTTCTTCACACTGGCAATTCTCAACGGAACAAATAAAAATATTTTTGCATTTGTTAGACAAGCTAAGTTGAGAATAGAATCTGAGATACCGACAGTAAATACAAATTAATTTTACGCTTGTGCACGCACTGGTGAATCCCCTTTCACTTAGGAAACTAAAAAAATGCACAAACGCAAGCATGCACGACAAGTCTGTCATATCTTTAATAGCTGGCTTAATTATCTTAAACTTTTTTCTGCATTATAATTTCAAATAAAAAATATTCTTCATTTTTATATAAATAAATATCTGTAAGAAATTTAAAAAAATTAATCCTTACATAAAGAAATGCTTATCTTTATAGAATTAAAAATATATCGTAACAAACGATTGGCTTCTCTATAAATAATCAAGATTAAAAATTCATTTCTTTTGTTGTTTTTCTCGCTGTAACTATTCCCAGAATAATTAAATTAATTTGCATCTTCAATTTTTCACTTATAAAACCTAATTATTGTTAATTATGGAAACTAACAAATTTAATATGGATCTATCGTTTTCTTAAAAACTGTGGAATATTGCGACAGATATGTCATTTTTGTGTGCAATTAAATGACGAGAGAGAATCCAGCCAGAATCGCATGAGCGCGCATAATTTTCTTGTATTTATTTCTTTAGCAGTAATACCAACTTATTCGCGCGCGATTCCGTACCTCAATCATTCCCGCGCGCGCATTGCATCGTATTGCTTCAGTTGTCGCAAATCAATGAGTAGGCCCATACAATTCAAGAGAAACTCGATATTTCTTTCCGATATTATGCAAAAATTATCCCCGCTCAAGTCATTGTTTAATGACAAGCTGTGCCGCCGCAATCAACCGACAGTCCTCGTGGAGTTCTGAGGCACGAAAGTAGCGCGATCCGACTGCAATTATTGCAATAATATCTACGGCCAAGTTTTAAGTCATTTATCTATATAATTGCTCATCTTCTAATAAAAAGTATAATAGTGATTGGTGATATAAAACAAACGCTAGAATATAAACGCTAGAATATAAACAGTATGTGTGAATTTTTCAGATAAAATAAAGATTGATTTAAAAAAAAGCACGTATTTAATACGAAAATAAAGTGTCTTAATTTGATAGTTAAAAGTGACTTAATAGATTCAATGTGCAGTATGCGATTGTTTCCGAACATCAATTAGGTGTCTTCCACGATGGAATTGTATGTACAAATATTAATTCTATGTTTACTGTGCGTCGCGCGCGCATTCGAGGTGGCACCGGAGGAAATCGCCGAATTCGGAGCAGGACCTTTGACGTACAGCAAAAATCTATCGAAAATTCCTATACAAGAAACCGATGGAATTGACAAACAATCTACGGAAAATCCTCGCGATAAGAGAGCTCTCGGTGTTCTGTTATCAGGTCTGGCCCAGATTTTTGGATACACGGTGACTCCAATTCAATTCGCCTCACTGCCAAATCCGAATGTCACAAAACCCGTTGCAATGTCCAATATGACCAATGTTAATGTAAAACAAAATGTTGCATCTTCTCAACCTGCGAATATTACTGTGCCAAGGCAGCAAGAAACCATCAGGTTTACTGGAGTGCTAAACTTTGGCAATAATTCAAACATTTTAGGACATCTTCAGCAATATGAACAGATCTTTCACGGACGTCAAAATAATACAATAATGATGACGACGTCACAACCCGCATCAACACTTCCTGCAAAGGTTCCGATGGATTTGGGGACTGGATTTGGAAACTTGCAGTCGCAACAGCCTCTATTGGCGCCATTCTTCGTCAAGATCCCATTGCCGATTGCGCCGAATCTTCTATCAATCGATCCTGTCGAGAATCTCGAACTGCCGTATCCTTCTCCACCCGTTTCTGTCAGTGACTCAAACGAAAATACGGAAACGCCAGTTTTGGAAAAGAATTTACGGAAAGAGGAGGAAACGGTATATAGAAATAATGAAGACGCAGAACGATATACAGTGAAGGAAAAAGATATTTATGATGAGAAGGACGTGAAGAAGCCAATGAACAAATATAATCATCAATTACATATCGACGAGCTGAACAAGCAGAAAAATAACAAACCTAACGAATTGCAACGCAAACAACAAGAGCACATCAAGAATCTAAATCAGCAGGAAGAAGAAAGAAATCATGATGAAGCTGACCACTACAAAGAGGAAGAAATAAATGAGAGATACAAGAATCATAAAGAGGAAATCGCTGATCGAAATCGAGATGTTTCCAAGAATGAATCAACGGAAGAGAGAAGACCAATGCATCATGATGATGATGAGGAAGATGAAAGCTCCATGGAAAGACATAAAGAGTATGCCAGCCAGAAGAATCTCCCGAACAATTTCTCGAAGCAATCCCCAAAGGATGAGAAAGAGGAAAACGAAGACTATCACGACGATCATTCTAACAAACAATTTAATAGATATAAACAACCTGAAGATTTCGACAAGTACGTAGAAATAGGATATCAGCAATTGCCTATTGGCGATTATTTCCACGAAGGTAATCCCGAAGTGATTCGTGACAGCTACGGCGAGGTATTAGACAATAAGAAATTGAAGGATAATAGAATCGCCGATTACGTAAATATGTTCAAGCATCCATATGTTCAAACTAACATGTATGATTCGCAACGAGTTCACAACAATCCCAAAGATGTGTCGCGGGAAGAGACATCTGCCGAGGATGGTTACGACGAACATTTGATTCGGCTGCAGAAGCTCAGAGAAGAATACGCCTTGCCGGAGAATAAATACGAAGAATATGACTTAAATGATGAAAATGAAGCGGATAGAAATGATAAAGAGAATTTGAGAATCCAAAATGATACATCAAGAAGATCTAAAAAACCGGGACATTTTCGTGATAAGGAAGATGATGATGTGAGATTAGAGAACGCGGGCTCGCAGGAAGAAGCCGATTTTGGAACATACATACCTCTAGTCGTGCCTGTGCGTTATATCAATGCGAATGACAAGATACAGCAAGCAACAACACGACGGCTGAACTATAAAGAGGCAGATAAATCAACGGACAACCGGTTCAATGAAGACAATATGAGTCCCATGCAAATCTTTAAAGAGCAGACTCTGCTGACTCCGCAGATCGGTTTGCCTGAAAGACCACGACAATTACACGAAGGCGAGCACAAAAAGCTTCAGGTATGGCCACCGCCTTTCGATTACGCCTTTGACAATACGGAACCGGCGACTACTATCGTTCCGTCAAATTTACCAAATTATTATCCTATCACACAAAATTATGCTCCAAATTATTATCAACACGTTGTAAAAGAAATCGCAGCACAAGATGCGAATGACAAGTCTTCAGAACAACCTTCCGGTTATCTCGTAGTCGTTGGTAATCCGGAAAATCCGTATGGACAGCCTTACAATTTTTATTATTTCTCCAACGAAGCTGCGAACACGCAAAGTCAAGTTTCTAATCCACATACCGAAGTTCCGCGTCCACGAGATCCAGTCTACGTTGCTCATCAACAAAGTGCCAGTGAACAGATCGTCCAAATAAAACCATTTAATATCACCAAATACAATCTGAACGAGACCACAAATAATCCACGTGACTATTACTATCAGCCTCAGGAAATTCCAGCAAACGTTCTCGACCGTTATAGATACACTTTTGAAGAACGTAGGCCACAAACTGAGGAACCATTTAATATTGACATAAAAAGTCAAATTCTTAACACGGAAAATTGGTCGAATAAGATATACAGGCCACAATTATCAAGTAATACGGCCGAGCAATCTCCTCGATCAGTCTTTACATTGCAGAATATTCCGCTTTTAAATCGGAACGCGCAAAGTAGATCATCGGAAAGGCCACGTCATTCGCGGCTGTTAAGAAAACGACGGAGTTTGCAGCCAGAAATAGAAAATCGCAAAAACAATGAAGAGGCAATAGCTCTCCAGCAGACTCTGACGAGCAAGTCATTCGATGATCCTCAGAGCGCGCATGATTTCTTCGGTTTCAGCAAAGACGATTATAACTTTGGAAGCGAAAGCAATAATGCAATGAAAGTTGTTGAAGAGAATGGCAAAACTACGAAAGAATCGGATGCGTTCATTGCACCGGAACCAACCGCTTATCATCACGATGACGAAAGTATGATAAAACAGACCGATGAACCGGAAAATGACACGGAGAAAGCCAAAGTCAGAGAATACCGGAACAAAGTGGCGACCTTGAGAGTGTCGGAGCAGAGGCAATTAAAACCGAACGGACCGATCCACTACGTAGAATTTATACGCAATATTTAATTGTAATGTTACGTAAAAATATTTCAAATAAATTATTAATATGCGAGCAAAACGTTCATTCGTTAATTTGCGCAACAAATAAAATCTATTTCGAAAAAAGATCACATACACGTTTCATATAACTAGCTCTGTTGCTCGCATGAAGTTCTCAAGTTGTACTCAATTTTAATTTTAATAATTCCTCTTGTATTCTGTCATTCTCTCAAGAATAATATATAATATAAAGAAGTATATAATTGACTGTAATAAATTATTAATTACATTAACAGTTTGTGTAAATCACGTGTAGAATAAAATCATGCAAATATACGACACACGCATAATATTAATAGTTTATGCAGACTACATGTGGAGTAAAATCACACACGCACGCGCACGCACGCGCACGCACACGCACACACACACACACACACACACACACACACACACACACACACACACACACACACACACACAAAAATAAACGCAAACAAAAAAAGTGTCTTTTTCAATCTTTAAAAAAATAAAAGAAATGAATGTTTAACATTTTCAATATTCTATATCTTCAATCAAATTATTTATATTATAAATCATAAAACTTTAAATGTGTATAATCGAAAATAATTAAATTTCATTTCACAAATGTTTTTCAAAATATTTTTCAAGAAATTAAAAACCAATAACCCATATTTATTTAATTAAATTATTTTTAAATTGAAGTAAAAGTACATATATGTATATTCGAAATTAAATGTTAGCAAAAAAAATTAATGATTGAGAATTTGTCTAGACAGGTTTCTTATAAAAAAAAAAAAAAATAAAAAATATCTTTCGTTAAAATATTCCTTTTCCATATGTATATGTTACAGGAGAAAAGAGAAGAAATACAAAGAAGAGATGAGCTAGAGAACAGGATGACAGAGATATTGGAAAACCTGAAGACGCGATTATTAGTTGAATAAATAGAGTGTCGATTATACATATTATTTATGACTAACTACATATTGACAATGTATTTTTGTTATTTCTCATTATGTTTTGCGGAATTTCATGAGAAAATAAAATTAATCATATCAGCATAACTCCTAGTAAATTTGTTAATTTTTATCAGCAATATATATTCAAGTGCCTATTATAAATAACAATGAATCTTCAGCTTATTTGCAATATGTTTGCTTATTAGAATAAATTAAATAAAAACGATGGAAAAATGAAAATAATTCTTTTTCTCGTACAAATAACATCAGAAATTGAATCTGCCGAAATTATATTTGTTTCAATTATCACTTTCCTTTCCATTTCAATTATCAATTTTTAATTTTAATTATCTATGTCTATTATTAATTCACTTACGCCTATTGCTGCGTCTATATCGCTGTAATAAAATTATATTGTATCACATATTTCAGTATTTCCTACTTTTGCAATTTTCTTTTTTCCAATAAATACTCAAAAGATTCAAAATCGTACTCTGAGACTGCGTTCCACACTTGCAACGCTATCTTGTTTATCCTTGTTTAACATTTGATAAATAAAGATGAAATAACTCCACGAGCGTTGTGAGCATTAAGTGGAACGCAACTTTTATCATACAAAAATAATAAAATTAATAATGACGTTATATCGTCAAATAAATGTAAGATGATTTTATTTAATTGTTGCCATTCTAGTCAAAGCCACATCAATGACATTTTTTACTTTTCAACGTCAAAATAACGTTGAAACAACGTCATCTTACTTCGAGATATATTGTATGAAGGTTTAGTATTTTGTCCTATCCAGCAAACGAGAATGGATTGAAATAAATTGAAATGGATTCAGATTTTCAGAAATATTGATTTACGAATGTTAAAATAAATGCTTTTCAAATCTGAATGCATTTTTATTCATTTATAAGAATTGCGTGGAGCATATCTTTATGCTTTTCAATCTAAAAATAATATTAGCTTTTTCTGTGCACAACACACACATTATGAACACACACTGTTCAATTCAAAATTTTGAATAGAAAATGCAGTTTTTTAATCCAATTGCATCCAATTGAATTTAATTGAATCCAATTGAATCCAATTAAATCCAAAAAAAAAGTATTCGCTATTTAAAATACGCATTCAGATAGAAAAAAATTTCAATCCATTTTAATCCATTCTCATTTGCTGAATATCTTTCCAATTATCTGTATGTCAAGCCCTATCCTTCTTCCGAGAATTATTCAGAAGCTTCAAGATAACTCTCTAAATCATATATTAAATAATAAAAACTTTATTAAATAATAAAGTTACATTATCTATAGTCAGCAAGATGATGTTATTGTTGTTATTTTGTAGTCAAATAACGTTTTTGATACCTTGATGTCAAAATGACAGCAAATAATGTCACTTTGCTATCTGAGATATATTGAAATTTCAGTATTTCACCCTACCTTGCTAATCCGTAAGTTCCATTCTTCTCCGATAAACATCAAGAAGATTCATCAAGAAGACCGCATCTCGAATATCACCTTATATCATAAATATGCGGATGCGCGGTTTCGCGATCGTGATCGAAGAGCGGCCATGATGGTTCGTTAGATTGCTCGGCGGAACTTATTTCTCTGAATTTAATGCTACACCCGGAGCGCTTGCGAAAAATAACATTAACAACGCGCCTATGATTCCTTATCACCAGATGATACGCGTTATCGATTCTCACTCGTAAACACGAATTCTTTCTCGCGTATTTCCCTCACAACTCGCTACGAAACGTCACTTCGCGAAAACCGGGTCGCGTCATTTTTTTATGAGAAAATTTTTGCTCGCGTTCAAATTTCGATTATCGAAGTGATGTGCATCGCGATAGATCGAACTGGCAGCCAAGAGGTCGAGACATCTTGGATCGCGAACGCGGCCGGCGCACTCGCTGTGTTGTTAAAGGCAGAATGTACAGACAATAAACATTGCATTTATTCGATCGATAAAATAATAATAAAAATTAATAAATATAATCGCATTGAGATTTCTCAAAAGAAACACGCGTTACATTTATTTATACGGTGTTTGATTTGATGCGCTATGGAAGAGGTTCTTCAACAATTAGGTGTCGGAATTCGCCCTGTAAACGATCCCTTCTTCGAAGATTCTTACAAAAATTGCAAGGTCTTCCAGAGAAAGGGTGTCACAATTGATGACGAGGAGGAACTTTGCCACGAAGTGTGAGTACAGACTTCTCTTTAAGAAAAATAGTGACATAACCTGAAAACTTTTTTTTATTATCATTCTGCTTCAATGTTACATGACTCATCTTCTAAAAAATTCTGCAAAGAAATTTTAAGAATCCTATAATATTGTTTTTATTACAATGGAAGAGAAGTGATTGCCTATGTGATTTATAATAGAGAAAAATAAAGTCTATATCTTGTTTCAGAATCAAGGAATTCTCATGTTATATCCCAGGATGCAAGAACACTTTTCAAACGCTACTTGATTATGAAATGCATTATAACAGCTCACATCGATATGCTTGTACAGAATGTAAAGTATCCAAGCCAAATCCACGGTTGTTGGAGATTCATATTCAGGAGACACATGATGCCTTCTTCAAAGTCTTATCAGAGAAGCAAGCCATGGTATACATATCATATAGATTATATAATAATATATTGTTACAGTATTGTTAAATATACTTAATATAGATATTCTTCTAGTATCAATGTTATGATTCTGAATGTGACATAAAATTTAACAATCCAATGGAAAGGAAGGAACATTGCATTAGAGTACATAAATTTCCAAAGAAATATCGGTTCGACGATACGCCGTATTACACCAAGAAAGAGGAATCGAATAAAATGGAATTTGATATTGTTGACAATAAAAAAAAGAAGAAACCTACTAAGATACTTTTGAATAAAAATCAGAAAAGTAAGATGTTCACAAAAGATACCACTAGTGCAATCTGTAAAAACAATGAGAGTGTAGAAACAATTTCATCGACTAGTGTAAAAAGTAAAATAACGCCATTAGCTTTTATCCCTAGACAAGTACAAAAATCTTTTTCAAAGGTACTTACAAATAATCAAAATAGAGAAAAGAATGTTCTTGAGTCAGATACTATGATGGAACTTGTAGATACATTGCCTGATTGATAATTTATGTGTATGCGAAATTTTGTTTTTAATTTTAATGAAATGTATAAAAATGTTTTGAAGGATTTGTATATATAACTGTAAGAATATATTAATTTTATTAAGATAAAAATTAAGAAAACGTTTTATAACAAACGTATTTTAAAATATATTTGTACGATATATAAGAAAGGAAATTTTCACAAAAAGGAAATTATATGTAGTAGAATTATATTTTAAATAGTAACTTAATTTTAGTAACTTTAAAACAATAATGAGACAAAAGAACTTTTATTCTTTTTATGAAATATAATGCTATAATATATATATATATATATTATAGCATTATATTTCATAAAAAGAATAAAAGTTCTTTTGTCTCATTATTGTTTTAAAGTTACTAAAATTAAGTTACTATTTAAAATATAATTCTACTACATATAATTTCCTTTTTGTGAAAATTTCCTTTCTTATATATCGTACAAATATATTTTAAAATACGTTTGTTATAAAACGTTTTCTTAATTTTTATCTTAATAAAATTAATATATTCTTACAGTTATATATACAAATCCTTCAAAACATTTTTATACATTTCATTAAAATTAAAAACAAAATTTCGCATACACATAAATTATCAATCAGGCAATGTATCTACAAGTTCCATCATAGTATCTGACTCAAGAACATTCTTTTCTCTATTTTGATTATTTGTAAGTACCTTTGAAAAAGATTTTTGTACTTGTCTAGGGATAAAAGCTAATGGCGTTATTTTACTTTTTACACTAGTCGATGAAATTGTTTCTACACTCTCATTGTTTTTACAGATTGCACTAGTGGTATCTTTTGTGAACATCTTACTTTTCTGATTTTTATTCAAAAGTATCTTAGTAGGTTTCTTCTTTTTTTTATTGTCAACAATATCAAATTCCATTTTATTCGATTCCTCTTTCTTGGTGTAATACGGCGTATCGTCGAACCGATATTTCTTTGGAAATTTATGTACTCTAATGCAATGTTCCTTCCTTTCCATTGGATTGTTAAATTTTATGTCACATTCAGAATCATAACATTGATACTAGAAGAATATCTATATTAAGTATATTTAACAATACTGTAACAATATATTATTATATAATCTATATGATATGTATACCATGGCTTGCTTCTCTGATAAGACTTTGAAGAAGGCATCATGTGTCTCCTGAATATGAATCTCCAACAACCGTGGATTTGGCTTGGATACTTTACATTCTGTACAAGCATATCGATGTGAGCTGTTATAATGCATTTCATAATCAAGTAGCGTTTGAAAAGTGTTCTTGCATCCTGGGATATAACATGAGAATTCCTTGATTCTGAAACAAGATATAGACTTTATTTTTCTCTATTATAAATCACATAGGCAATCACTTCTCTTCCATTGTAATAAAAACAATATTATAGGATTCTTAAAATTTCTTTGCAGAATTTTTTAGAAGATGAGTCATGTAACATTGAAGCAGAATGATAATAAAAAAAAGTTTTCAGGTTATGTCACTATTTTTCTTAAAGAGAAGTCTGTACTCACACTTCGTGGCAAAGTTCCTCCTCGTCATCAATTGTGACACCCTTTCTCTGGAAGACCTTGCAATTTTTGTAAGAATCTTCGAAGAAGGGATCGTTTACAGGGCGAATTCCGACACCTAATTGTTGAAGAACCTCTTCCATAGCGCATCAAATCAAACACCGTATAAATAAATGTAACGCGTGTTTCTTTTGAGAAATCTCAATGCGATTATATTTATTAATTTTTATTATTATTTTATCGATCGAATAAATGCAATGTTTATTGTCTGTACATTCTGCCTTTAACAACACAGCGAGTGCGCCGGCCGCGTTCGCGATCCAAGATGTCTCGACCTCTTGGCTGCCAGTTCGATCTATCGCGATGCACATCACTTCGATAATCGAAATTTGAACGCGAGCAAAAATTTTCTCATAAAAAAATGACGCGACCCGGTTTTCGCGAAGTGACGTTTCGTAGCGAGTTGTGAGGGAAATACGCGAGAAAGAATTCGTGTTTACGAGTGAGAATCGATAACGCGTATCATCTGGTGATAAGGAATCATAGGCGCGTTGTTAATGTTATTTTTCGCAAGCGCTCCGGGTGTAGCATTAAATTCAGAGAAATAAGTTCCGCCGAGCAATCTAACGAACCATCATGGCCGCTCTTCGATCACGATCGCGAAACCGCGCATCCGCATATTTATGATATAAGGTGATATTCGAGATGCGGTCTTCTTGATGAATCTTCTTGATGTTTATCGGAGAAGAATGGAACTTACGGATTAGCAAGGTAGGGTGAAATACTGAAATTTCAATATATCTCAGATAGCAAAGTGACATTATTTGCTGTCATTTTGACATCAAGGTATCAAAAACGTTATTTGACTACAAAATAACAACAATAACATCATCTTGCTGACTATAGATAATGTAACTTTATTATTTAATAAAGTTTTTATTATTTAATATATGATTTAGAGAGTTATCTTGAAGCTTCTGAATAATTCTCGGAAGAAGGATAGGGCTTGACATACAGATAATTGGAAAGATATTCAGCAAATGAGAATGGATTAAAATGGATTGAAATTTTTTTCTATCTGAATGCGTATTTTAAATAGCGAATACTTTTTTTTTGGATTTAATTGGATTCAATTGGATTCAATTAAATTCAATTGGATGCAATTGGATTAAAAAACTGCATTTTCTATTCAAAATTTTGAATTGAACAGTGTGTGTTCATAATGTGTGTGTTGTGCACAGAAAAAGCTAATATTATTTTTAGATTGAAAAGCATAAAGATATGCTCCACGCAATTCTTATAAATGAATAAAAATGCATTCAGATTTGAAAAGCATTTATTTTAACATTCGTAAATCAATATTTCTGAAAATCTGAATCCATTTCAATTTATTTCAATCCATTCTCGTTTGCTGGATAGGACAAAATACTAAACCTTCATACAATATATCTCGAAGTAAGATGACGTTGTTTCAACGTTATTTTGACGTTGAAAAGTAAAAAATGTCATTGATGTGGCTTTGACTAGAATGGCAACAATTAAATAAAATCATCTTACATTTATTTGACGATATAACGTCATTATTAATTTTATTATTTTTGTATGATAAAAGTTGCGTTCCACTTAATGCTCACAACGCTCGTGGAGTTATTTCATCTTTATTTATCAAATGTTAAACAAGGATAAACAAGATAGCGTTGCAAGTGTGGAACGCAGTCTCAGAGTACGATTTTGAATCTTTTGAGTATTTATTGGAAAAAAGAAAATTGCAAAAGTAGGAAATACTGAAATATGTGATACAATATAATTTTATTACAGCGATATAGACGCAGCAATAGGCGTAAGTGAATTAATAATAGACATAGATAATTAAAATTAAAAATTGATAATTGAAATGGAAAGGAAAGTGATAATTGAAACAAATATAATTTCGGCAGATTCAATTTCTGATGTTATTTGTACGAGAAAAAGAATTATTTTCATTTTTCCATCGTTTTTATTTAATTTATTCTAATAAGCAAACATATTGCAAATAAGCTGAAGATTCATTGTTATTTATAATAGGCACTTGAATATATATTGCTGATAAAAATTAACAAATTTACTAGGAGTTATGCTGATATGATTAATTTTATTTTCTCATGAAATTCCGCAAAACATAATGAGAAATAACAAAAATACATTGTCAATATGTAGTTAGTCATAAATAATATGTATAATCGACACTCTATTTATTCAACTAATAATCGCGTCTTCAGGTTTTCCAATATCTCTGTCATCCTGTTCTCTAGCTCATCTCTTCTTTGTATTTCTTCTCTTTTCTCCTGTAACATATACATATGGAAAAGGAATATTTTAACGAAAGATATTTTTTATTTTTTTTTTTTTTTATAAGAAACCTGTCTAGACAAATTCTCAATCATTAATTTTTTTTGCTAACATTTAATTTCGAATATACATATATGTACTTTTACTTCAATTTAAAAATAATTTAATTAAATAAATATGGGTTATTGGTTTTTAATTTCTTGAAAAATATTTTGAAAAACATTTGTGAAATGAAATTTAATTATTTTCGATTATACACATTTAAAGTTTTATGATTTATAATATAAATAATTTGATTGAAGATATAGAATATTGAAAATGTTAAACATTCATTTCTTTTATTTTTTTAAAGATTGAAAAAGACACTTTTTTTGTTTGCGTTTATTTTTGTGTGTGTGTGTGTGTGTGTGTGTGTGTGTGTGTGTGTGTGTGTGTGTGTGTGTGTGTGTGCGTGTGCGTGCGCGTGCGTGCGCGTGCGTGTGTGATTTTACTCCACATGTAGTCTGCATAAACTATTAATATTATGCGTGTGTCGTATATTTGCATGATTTTATTCTACACGTGATTTACACAAACTGTTAATGTAATTAATAATTTATTACAGTCAATTATATACTTCTTTATATTATATATTATTCTTGAGAGAATGACAGAATACAAGAGGAATTATTAAAATTAAAATTGAGTACAACTTGAGAACTTCATGCGAGCAACAGAGCTAGTTATATGAAACGTGTATGTGATCTTTTTTCGAAATAGATTTTATTTGTTGCGCAAATTAACGAATGAACGTTTTGCTCGCATATTAATAATTTATTTGAAATATTTTTACGTAACATTACAATTAAATATTGCGTATAAATTCTACGTAGTGGATCGGTCCGTTCGGTTTTAATTGCCTCTGCTCCGACACTCTCAAGGTCGCCACTTTGTTCCGGTATTCTCTGACTTTGGCTTTCTCCGTGTCATTTTCCGGTTCATCGGTCTGTTTTATCATACTTTCGTCATCGTGATGATAAGCGGTTGGTTCCGGTGCAATGAACGCATCCGATTCTTTCGTAGTTTTGCCATTCTCTTCAACAACTTTCATTGCATTATTGCTTTCGCTTCCAAAGTTATAATCGTCTTTGCTGAAACCGAAGAAATCATGCGCGCTCTGAGGATCATCGAATGACTTGCTCGTCAGAGTCTGCTGGAGAGCTATTGCCTCTTCATTGTTTTTGCGATTTTCTATTTCTGGCTGCAAACTCCGTCGTTTTCTTAACAGCCGCGAATGACGTGGCCTTTCCGATGATCTACTTTGCGCGTTCCGATTTAAAAGCGGAATATTCTGCAATGTAAAGACTGATCGAGGAGATTGCTCGGCCGTATTACTTGATAATTGTGGCCTGTATATCTTATTCGACCAATTTTCCGTGTTAAGAATTTGACTTTTTATGTCAATATTAAATGGTTCCTCAGTTTGTGGCCTACGTTCTTCAAAAGTGTATCTATAACGGTCGAGAACGTTTGCTGGAATTTCCTGAGGCTGATAGTAATAGTCACGTGGATTATTTGTGGTCTCGTTCAGATTGTATTTGGTGATATTAAATGGTTTTATTTGGACGATCTGTTCACTGGCACTTTGTTGATGAGCAACGTAGACTGGATCTCGTGGACGCGGAACTTCGGTATGTGGATTAGAAACTTGACTTTGCGTGTTCGCAGCTTCGTTGGAGAAATAATAAAAATTGTAAGGCTGTCCATACGGATTTTCCGGATTACCAACGACTACGAGATAACCGGAAGGTTGTTCTGAAGACTTGTCATTCGCATCTTGTGCTGCGATTTCTTTTACAACGTGTTGATAATAATTTGGAGCATAATTTTGTGTGATAGGATAATAATTTGGTAAATTTGACGGAACGATAGTAGTCGCCGGTTCCGTATTGTCAAAGGCGTAATCGAAAGGCGGTGGCCATACCTGAAGCTTTTTGTGCTCGCCTTCGTGTAATTGTCGTGGTCTTTCAGGCAAACCGATCTGCGGAGTCAGCAGAGTCTGCTCTTTAAAGATTTGCATGGGACTCATATTGTCTTCATTGAACCGGTTGTCCGTTGATTTATCTGCCTCTTTATAGTTCAGCCGTCGTGTTGTTGCTTGCTGTATCTTGTCATTCGCATTGATATAACGCACAGGCACGACTAGAGGTATGTATGTTCCAAAATCGGCTTCTTCCTGCGAGCCCGCGTTCTCTAATCTCACATCATCATCTTCCTTATCACGAAAATGTCCCGGTTTTTTAGATCTTCTTGATGTATCATTTTGGATTCTCAAATTCTCTTTATCATTTCTATCCGCTTCATTTTCATCATTTAAGTCATATTCTTCGTATTTATTCTCCGGCAAGGCGTATTCTTCTCTGAGCTTCTGCAGCCGAATCAAATGTTCGTCGTAACCATCCTCGGCAGATGTCTCTTCCCGCGACACATCTTTGGGATTGTTGTGAACTCGTTGCGAATCATACATGTTAGTTTGAACATATGGATGCTTGAACATATTTACGTAATCGGCGATTCTATTATCCTTCAATTTCTTATTGTCTAATACCTCGCCGTAGCTGTCACGAATCACTTCGGGATTACCTTCGTGGAAATAATCGCCAATAGGCAATTGCTGATATCCTATTTCTACGTACTTGTCGAAATCTTCAGGTTGTTTATATCTATTAAATTGTTTGTTAGAATGATCGTCGTGATAGTCTTCGTTTTCCTCTTTCTCATCCTTTGGGGATTGCTTCGAGAAATTGTTCGGGAGATTCTTCTGGCTGGCATACTCTTTATGTCTTTCCATGGAGCTTTCATCTTCCTCATCATCATCATGATGCATTGGTCTTCTCTCTTCCGTTGATTCATTCTTGGAAACATCTCGATTTCGATCAGCGATTTCCTCTTTATGATTCTTGTATCTCTCATTTATTTCTTCCTCTTTGTAGTGGTCAGCTTCATCATGATTTCTTTCTTCTTCCTGCTGATTTAGATTCTTGATGTGCTCTTGTTGTTTGCGTTGCAATTCGTTAGGTTTGTTATTTTTCTGCTTGTTCAGCTCGTCGATATGTAATTGATGATTATATTTGTTCATTGGCTTCTTCACGTCCTTCTCATCATAAATATCTTTTTCCTTCACTGTATATCGTTCTGCGTCTTCATTATTTCTATATACCGTTTCCTCCTCTTTCCGTAAATTCTTTTCCAAAACTGGCGTTTCCGTATTTTCGTTTGAGTCACTGACAGAAACGGGTGGAGAAGGATACGGCAGTTCGAGATTCTCGACAGGATCGATTGATAGAAGATTCGGCGCAATCGGCAATGGGATCTTGACGAAGAATGGCGCCAATAGAGGCTGTTGCGACTGCAAGTTTCCAAATCCAGTCCCCAAATCCATCGGAACCTTTGCAGGAAGTGTTGATGCGGGTTGTGACGTCGTCATCATTATTGTATTATTTTGACGTCCGTGAAAGATCTGTTCATATTGCTGAAGATGTCCTAAAATGTTTGAATTATTGCCAAAGTTTAGCACTCCAGTAAACCTGATGGTTTCTTGCTGCCTTGGCACAGTAATATTCGCAGGTTGAGAAGATGCAACATTTTGTTTTACATTAACATTGGTCATATTGGACATTGCAACGGGTTTTGTGACATTCGGATTTGGCAGTGAGGCGAATTGAATTGGAGTCACCGTGTATCCAAAAATCTGGGCCAGACCTGATAACAGAACACCGAGAGCTCTCTTATCGCGAGGATTTTCCGTAGATTGTTTGTCAATTCCATCGGTTTCTTGTATAGGAATTTTCGATAGATTTTTGCTGTACGTCAAAGGTCCTGCTCCGAATTCGGCGATTTCCTCCGGTGCCACCTCGAATGCGCGCGCGACGCACAGTAAACATAGAATTAATATTTGTACATACAATTCCATCGTGGAAGACACCTAATTGATGTTCGGAAACAATCGCATACTGCACATTGAATCTATTAAGTCACTTTTAACTATCAAATTAAGACACTTTATTTTCGTATTAAATACGTGCTTTTTTTTAAATCAATCTTTATTTTATCTGAAAAATTCACACATACTGTTTATATTCTAGCGTTTATATTCTAGCGTTTGTTTTATATCACCAATCACTATTATACTTTTTATTAGAAGATGAGCAATTATATAGATAAATGACTTAAAACTTGGCCGTAGATATTATTGCAATAATTGCAGTCGGATCGCGCTACTTTCGTGCCTCAGAACTCCACGAGGACTGTCGGTTGATTGCGGCGGCACAGCTTGTCATTAAACAATGACTTGAGCGGGGATAATTTTTGCATAATATCGGAAAGAAATATCGAGTTTCTCTTGAATTGTATGGGCCTACTCATTGATTTGCGACAACTGAAGCAATACGATGCAATGCGCGCGCGGGAATGATTGAGGTACGGAATCGCGCGCGAATAAGTTGGTATTACTGCTAAAGAAATAAATACAAGAAAATTATGCGCGCTCATGCGATTCTGGCTGGATTCTCTCTCGTCATTTAATTGCACACAAAAATGACATATCTGTCGCAATATTCCACAGTTTTTAAGAAAACGATAGATCCATATTAAATTTGTTAGTTTCCATAATTAACAATAATTAGGTTTTATAAGTGAAAAATTGAAGATGCAAATTAATTTAATTATTCTGGGAATAGTTACAGCGAGAAAAACAACAAAAGAAATGAATTTTTAATCTTGATTATTTATAGAGAAGCCAATCGTTTGTTACGATATATTTTTAATTCTATAAAGATAAGCATTTCTTTATGTAAGGATTAATTTTTTTAAATTTCTTACAGATATTTATTTATATAAAAATGAAGAATATTTTTTATTTGAAATTATAATGCAGAAAAAAGTTTAAGATAATTAAGCCAGCTATTAAAGATATGACAGACTTGTCGTGCATGCTTGCGTTTGTGCATTTTTTTAGTTTCCTAAGTGAAAGGGGATTCACCAGTGCGTGCACAAGCGTAAAATTAATTTGTATTTACTGTCGGTATCTCAGATTCTATTCTCAACTTAGCTTGTCTAACAAATGCAAAAATATTTTTATTTGTTCCGTTGAGAATTGCCAGTGTGAAGAAAAATTATTGTTCTCGTAACAAACTTTCTTATATTCGGGTCGACAACCTTATGCTTTTAGAATCTAAAATAAGAAGCGAGGATTATTAAGAAGACTACGGTTACATGTTCGAATTAATCAATAGAGAACCGATATTGATTTCGATGAATTAAAAATTTATTTGTTAATGCATGTATGTAATTTATATTTCTCGTTTTAAATGTGCTATATACAAAAAGAAATGACTTACATTTTGGACATAATAATGAGATGTAAATATAACATATTTTTAAAATGGATATGAAATTTGAAGAAGGCTTCTTGTAACTCAATTTTAATTTGTATTAATTAATGCGATGTATTTAGCTGAACGAAAAATTTTGAAATTCAATCAATGTATGATAAGAAATTTATTTAAATATCTATATATGGCAGCGTTATATAAAGTTTATCTATCCGTGCGAACGTTATATAAAATGTACCTGTTCGTGCGAGCATTTCCATAAAAACAATTATGTTGCGTCCGACTACAGTTAATTGTGGCAGTAGAAAGACGGGAATATTATGAAAGGTTACAATAAATATTAATTCGAATCGTTGTGTCCAATTAATATTGATGTGATTGATCATAAGGTATACATTAGTACTAATTATGTGCTTTTTTATTTCAATTTAAACTTTGGTATGCTACTCTTCACGCTTGAAACCCATATAAGTACTACAATTTAAACTAAATTATAGTATATATGTATTTTTCTTAAATCTTTATTGTTTTTGATTTCTTTCTTCTGACTTTTCTCTTGTTTTTATTTATAATTATTTAATTCTGTCATTGCCGGTTCTAAGCCCAAATATAAAAAGAGAAAGATTGGCTGAAAGATAATTCAATTAGCGAGTAAAACGTCAACGCCGAGTATCGGATACTTAAATAACCCGTCTAACTCATACAGAGATTTCAATGATCTTGAGAGATTAAATCTCTTCGAAAAAACTGTCGTGGAAGTACGTGGGAACCCACTATGAATTTATTTTTCAAGAAAATCTATGAAATCAGATAACACGGATGATGATAGATTGAGCGATCAGACTAGGAATCGACTTTAATACCCGGACTGGATGATGTGAAATAGGTGATCGAAGCTTCTAATAAGGATGACCATATAAGCCTTTGAAGGAAGTAATACTACTGACGTGATCATGGATGCTACAAACTTTCATTTAAGGCTGAACATCACTTTGGTACCTGGAATCTGGATTGCTACAATCACAGAAATTAATTACCGTGGTGAATTAAGAAGCGGAGGAGCAATATTGAGTCTAAATGAAACACATATGAAGCGCGAGCAGGGACATTTCATAACAATACGAGGGAATACTCTATACTTCTTTGGATACGCGGAGGGAAGTACGAACGGCGTTGGCATCTTACTTCCATCATGAATATAATATGTTGCACGCATGAATATAATATATTGGTTTATAATTCAGGACAGAATCATTACTATGAAGCTTAACACAAAGCCGAATATATTGAACGTGCAAGTACTATATACGCTCTCACTGGTACAGTCATTGATGAGAATACCGACAAATACTATGAGTCGTTCGAAGCTACTCTAAATGTCTCAATTCCCATTTCTAGGAAACCACAACAATCCTTGATAATTGAAATGCAAAAGTTGAAAAAAATATCTCTTATCATTGATCAAGTCTGTCGTCGGTATTCACGGACTTGGGAGCAGAAATGATCACGATCAGAGACTCCTAGAATTTTGCATTAAGGAAGAGAGTTCAGAAAAGTTCAGTATATCTATAAATAGATAATGGAAAACTTTGGACGCCATCTCTAAAGGCAAAAGAATAAGTGACATTAATTGTAAAACTAATGTATGAATTATCAATGACATGTGATAACTCATCCAGCTTAGGAAGGATATGAGGTGAAAAGGGTTGTAGAATGCAGAAATGTGAGAGGCATATGTCAACGTTTGCAGGATCATAAATAAGAACTATTGTAAAGATAACAACTTTTTAAAAGTATATGCTTTTTAAGAGTATATTGATATTGAAAATCTCTGAATTATCAAATCTTCAATTTCTTCAAGAAAGTCCGTTTATTGTCCAAACAATTTAAGTCAAAATCATACAAAAAAGGATTAAGATTTAAAAAATTCAATGTTATCAGCCTGGCGAAGTCTTACAGATTACGGCATATAAAATATGATTGTGACCAGTATGATTAGTAATTGACCAGTATTGTCAGTATTTGTTAATATTGACTGTACTTGTGTAGAGTTACCTTAAGTGCGTTTAGGATATAAAAATTACCTCGCATTTAAAAATTACGCAATAATATCAACTTTGACAATTCTCAACTATACAGTTAAACTGTAAAATAATTCAGCATTAAAATCATGCTAGAGCAGTTAATTTTTATATCAATAATAATAATAATAATAATAATAATAATAACTTTATTGATGCAACTATTTATAAGTAATAGAAAAATAAAATATCTGACAGAAAATAAGAGCGACAGGTGCACGCAAAAGGTGTGACAACAGCTAAAAAACTAATTAGAACCTAAGTGATAATGAAAATCTCCCAATCTGAATGATAATAACAATAAATCATATAAAAAGATCATAAGAAGTCTTTTAATACTTTATAACGAACAACAAATTCGAAACTTATATTTCGGGAGCAATAAATTCAAACAATACATCAGTGCAAAATTTGAACAAGCGACAAATTTTTTTTCGAATAATTTACTTTTATAATGTGCATATTGAATGGTTTTTCGTTATTATTTATATCTATTTTATAAGTAACAAATTCATAACTTGCATATCTCTAGAGTAACAAATTTTAACATCTTCGTATCAAATTTGAGCGAGCAACAAATTTTTTATTGATACTTCACTTTTATACCGCTAGCTGCGAAAGAAATTTTTTCATTATTATTTATCGTTATTTCGTAAGCAACAAATTTTTACGTTGTTATATACAATTTTCTTATATATATAACAAAATTGTATGTGTATAGTTACGCTATCTTAATCTTCTTTTAGCGTAACATCGTTTTTTTAATTACGATACATTTTTTTCTTTGGCAACTTTTTAGCATCAAACAAAAATGTTAGAATTGATTCTGCTCACTTTGTTCCGCTAACTTATAAGACGTTTGTTACGGCTTTCGTAAGTAGATGTGTATGACTTGCTCCTTGGTCAGAGAAAGTTGCTATTTCCTTTGGCGACGATAAAACCTCTTAGGACGACGATTCGCGAGGGAGGGATAGAATAAAAAAGCACATTGCGTTTAAGGAAGGGCTCGCGATTACATAACATCCTGAACACATTTAAGATTATGTGGTTTTAGAATGAATTCGGAATATTTCATGAATGAACACAATGTAAACGGCAGTGCTATTTAAATTGAAGCAATGCAAGCGATGTAATTGTTTTATCTCTTTTAATGACATTTAAATCTTAAATATTCAAATATGAAATAAGAAATCGAGATTGCACTCATAAATTGTTATGCATTACATTATGAATTAATGTGGCAATGTGGCGAAAACGTAGTCACTGAACGAAATCAATTAATACGGTCACGTTATTCAAGCGAATATAAGGCAAAGATATCTCATGGCATTATATTGTAATTTTATTACTTGGTGACACATTTTTATTCAATTAAAAAAAATCAATTTATTAAAATATTGCTTGCATTAATTTTTAATAATGAATTGAACAAATTGTATACTTGATTTATTTCTAAAATCTCATAATAAATTGTAATTAATTTTATGAATTTATAAAAAATTAATATTTATTTTAAAAAATAATTGTTATGAACATGTTTTTTAAAAATTTACTTTATTATTGGTCATCTAAGGACAAAGTTTACTTGCATAAAATGATATAGAAAAAATTTAGGAGCAAAATTTCTTTAAATTTTCATAAAAATTTTATGTTACTTATATAATTTTTTTGGAATGATTTCTCTCATAGAGATTGTCTCGCGACAGTGAACGTCTGCAATATAGCAATGTTGTCGTCAATATTTTTTGTTCGATTCTTTGTTGTCGCGTGAAAGTGTAATATTTTTATCTTTTATAGAATAACTAAGAAAATATTATCTTCTTTTCAATGTTATATTCAGCATAATATAAATCATGCAATTTTATCATATAATTTTATTGCATTTTATTCAAATATTTTTCATAATATCTTTTGTATTGTAAAAAGCAAGTGATAAAATAATATTCTAACTTCTCATTTATCTTGTATATTTCTAATTAGAAGATGACCTCGGAGATAAATCGTGATACTCTTTTATGCAATCGTTATGTCTTTTAACGATTCTTTAGATGGGAGTGGTTTTGTAGAGTTGTTAGTCAAGATGCTAGTTGTATGTGCGCGTATACTGGTGGATCTAGAATTCACCAATTAAATTTAGCGAACGACTTGTATAAGGAATCCAGTATAAAAGAAGTATCAACCCCTTGGATGCTATCAGTTAGTGCGCACCATTCTTAACATGAAGCTGCTGGTAAGCATTTAATTCGTAGAGGTTGACATGTAAAATTTTGTCGATAACTCAATTTTGTGCATGAGATTTTATATATATATATATATATAAAAACATCTTTGATTTAATCAATCCAAAGTTTTTTTATATACAAACGTACTGTACGTCATTTTTCCAGATAAGAATGGTATATTTCGGAGAATATATTTTGATATGTAAATATATATAAATTTAGAAAGAGTAATAATGCCAAAAAATACTGTGTGTAATTTAAAAAAATCTGCTTATATATTACAAATATTAACAAAATTTTGATCTGAAGCTAGAAACAAATACTATTTATTTGAAACATTTATTTCATTTTATATTATCATTTATGTTGTTGTTTATTATTATTGATTGTGATACATTTTAATTGATGAAATGATCGTCCAGTTTTCAATATTACAGTCTTTCGTTAATTATGATGATTCATATTCGTGTTGTCCATATATCGATAATTGTTCTAGCTTTTGTTGTCGTTTATCATTCTGGTCTCTGAGAGTCTTGTCGCGGAAAAAAAAACCGACGGCAATGATGTATCATCACAAGTGACCACTGTTTTTCAAGCTCAACCGAGTGCTCAGGAATTCATAGGAGAAAAAAAATTATTAAGAAAAAGAAGCTACGATCTGCTTTCCTTGCCCTACACACGCACTCCCGTGTTGCCGTGGTAAATAGTATAAATAAATATCTTGTCAACGACGCGAATGTAAAAATCTCGGAACAGCAATTTGGCGCTGACAATTGATTTATGTATTCGATTTCTCAGGTATCGAGGCGGATTGAGTAGCTACGGATTGTATGGCAATGGTTGGTATCCGTCGAGCTGGCCGTTGTCATACGGTGGTTGGCACAGTGGTTGGTATAAAGGATGGTAAATTTCGAGTCTTGAAGTGTGACTGTCGTTAGGAAAGTACGCATCGATTTTTAGTACCTTTTTTAACATTCGATAATTTCGACGAGTGTCACAATTCGTGTTATCGTAATTCATAATATTTGTTGAGTTATTTGTGGATACATTGTAGAAAGTGTCATGACAAGGCATATATCGATGTTTATTTTAAATTTAGATTTTACGGTAGTTATTAGTAGATACTTTGAAACTTCATATTTATGATGCCAATTAGTTGTAATTATGTATCAATTGGCATGAAGACAATACAGCACTCGATCACTTACATATAAAAAAAATAAAAGCGTTAAAACTAAATAAATAAGGCATGTAGAAAGAGCTAAATTATTGTGTGCGTACCTTTAATCGTTTCTTTATATATGTTGCCAATATTTCTTCGCATATGGTGAGATTCTTGTCCGTATCCTGTGCAATGAATCAAACGAAATCTCTTTTAGAACTCATTGCAAGACAAATTATTTCACAAACATCAAAGAAAAACTTCATTAATCATTTTCTTTGAACGAGACCTTTAAAATATTTGTTAATTCTTTGATTTTTTGTATCTTTTGCTCTTGATCGGCGGTCCGTGAAACGTTGCACATCTGGTATGATCCGTACATTTTAAAGTGAAGACGATAGGTAATTCGACAGTCAATGGTTTTAGAAGTGCATACTTATCACTTATTCCGCCGCAGTACGTGTCCTCATGCGCAAGTTGTTGCAGGGGGTTGCTTAGAAACGAGATGGCAACAAATATTTTATCGGTTTTCCAAGTATTGAATGCTAGCATTTTTCATATTACTCTGACGAATAATAATTGTATTGCGTCTGACAATTGCAATTTTTTCATTTATCCTTCGATTTAAATTAGATATCGATAGATATAAATTAGATATCATCAACTGATTTGAGAGTTGCCGTCTACAGAGTTACCATCTACAGCGAGTATTGAGACCCGATGGATAAATTGTCTCTCTTCCGCTTCTTTACTTTATCTAAATATATTATATTTTTATAACATTTAAGTAATAGAGAAATGTGAATAATATAAATAATTAAAAAACTTTAATGAATATAAAATATTTTATTTGTAGAGTTTGCCAAATACTGTAATGCTAGTTTCCTACGTTATCCATCCCATTACTTGTCTTCCTGTTCTTTGTTAGAGGGCGGGCGGAACATACATAAAATCGATTCTGTCACTTTCCCACAAGGATAAGGACTGATCCGAGCAGTCATTTCGGCTTAGCGAACCCATACATTGCGAATATTTACATACATTTATATATAATATATGGTTTTGTGAGTATTAATATTAATGTCAAATGTTATAAACATTTGATACAAAAGGGGAGCAGAACACAATTTAAGCTAAGAAGAGTAATAAAAATAAAAATAGAATTCATATACGTTTGATATATTGTAATTATAATAATAGGATAATATATGAGAGTTAAAGATTAATTTGTATTCTTATAATAAAAAATACTTGGTACGATAATGTATTTAGAAATGTCATAAAAAAATGATGTTAACGGGATAAATATTTAAATAGCATTACAAATATTCAAAATTTTTACTGCTAATTCAATTTGATTGCTCATGAAAATGAACATTCTTTCAGATATATTATTTACGAAAACAATTGTCAGAATATATATTAAATTGTTGTTCTCTTTGTAAGTTTGTTATATTTATTGCTAGTTTAGGTTTCTTTTTTAAATATGTAGGGGATTATAGTCAAACTTCATCGTGTGAGAGTCAAAGATCAACTCGATGCATACTTTGAGGTTGCGCGTTTATTAGCTCCATTGTGGACAGTGACAGTAGAGGGAGAAGAGCGGCAGCATCTCCCTCCGGATGGACCAGTTTTTTGTCCTTTCCAACTGACCGCAAAACTCAGAAAATAAGAGTCAAAGGCTAACTGGGTGCGTTTTATGCCACAATGTTTGTTTACGTTCGAGTGGACAGTGGTCATTGTTCCGAGGGCAGCATCCCTCGTCGAATGGACCAGTTTTCAAAGCGGGCACGAGCCCGCGATGATGAGCTAGAATAACAAGATTTCTTGTTATGCGAACAGGTTTCGTTGAACGGGCGGCTACGAAGCGCAGTCTGTCGGGGAAAACAGCTTGTGATCTGTATCAAGTGAAAACTGGTCCATAGTTCAGGCCCTCAGTTCAGCAGCCCGGTGCCATCCACGTGCGATCTAGTCGAGATCAGAGATCAAACTCTCAAGAAAAGCAATGACGAGAATGGGAGCAGGTTGCACTGAATAAACGGGATCACGATCTTCCGCGCATCGGAAATGTAGAGCAGGTGGAATGTTTAGATCTGCGAGCGTACGAGGAAATTTCTTGTTTACGTTAATGTAATGGATTCGCGAGAAAGTAATCGATTTAGTCATGCGCGAATTTTGCTCTTTATCTTGAATATCACATGAAAATATGAAGCATAACATATACATATAAATACTCATTAAATAAGTTGTTTATTATAAAAATAAAGTAAATCAAATTTGTAAAATTAAAATCAGTTTTTTTTACAAAATATTTTGTCGTGTCGTGATGTATTACTTAAATTATTTAAACGCAATATTTTAACGTGAATCACATATTAAATAAGAACAAGGGCGCGTATTTATAACAATGAAATAATAGTAATAATACATAAACATAAATGCATTAAATAAATAATTAATTTGTAATTGATAAACTTATAATTTTGAAATGGAGTTACTAACAGAATCGCCAGAATTATTTTATGGTTTGCATATTAATAGTAGTCGCCATTGCAAAATCTTGTATTATATTTTTTTAAGAGAGCACTGTCGTCAAGCGTCAAATGAAGAATACGATAAAAGGAATTGTAGTTCGGATCTAGGACAAAGACCATGTAGTACTCAACCAAAAGGACGCGAAAACAAAGGCCGATGACGTGTGTGTCACATGAGACGTCGAAACCAGCCCACATTGGCCACTTCTTTCACCTGTCCATCACTCCCTGTCCTCTAAAGAGGACGCTTCTGAAAGAGGACATTTGCGTTTCCGTGCTCGTACCAGCTATTGTATGCCTTTATCGGCTGTTTCATGCTCTTCTCCGCTGGCAGTTCGCTTCACTGGCGACTGTGCGTTCGGTCGTAGGAAATGTATATCTGACGTGGGAGACAAAATAATTGCACGCTATACCTTTAGTTGTAATCGACTTCGTGCTATCAACTTTTATCAGTTCTTTATCGATATTTTAATTTTTGTATAGGATTATGAAAAGATGAATATTATAACTTATAACAAACAAAAATATTCGATTCACAGACATAAATTTTTTAATTAAAATTTCTTTATCAAGATCTATTGTAATTTGAAAGTATATTTTCTCTATCATATAAAAGTTCAATTTTAATAATATTACACATTTTTGTTTAGTTATGAATATTAATTTGTTTTTTAGTTATTTATGCTATTAATTCGTGTTAAATAAGAAATGTCTTATCGTGAAAAGTTATGTATATTTGTTGAATTGAAATTTGAAGAAACGAATATAAGTTTGACATAGCGATTGGTTTAATGAGGGATTAGTAGAGAGACTGACAATATGAGTGTAAGAAAGAATAGTAAAGGAAACTTCCGCTGTCGAGATAATTTCAGCTTCGGTTGTGAGAACCTGTTTCCCGCGGGGGGCCACGAAAGGGTCTTACTACCTACACAGCACATTACCTCCATTCGTATCGGTAACGAGGTCGACTTTACTCCGCAGCACTCTTCCTTCGGGATAAGGGGGTGAGAGGGTCATAGACACGCGCGTGGTATTACCGGGACACCCCGTATATAGAGAGGGCGTATTTGTTTTACTGCCTGGCTGCCGGCATTGGTTGAGAACGTGCTCCGCATTCTTGAAATCGTGCCACCCTTGTTACGGCATAGACTCTCCACCATCATCCCTTTCGTCCCTTCACCTCGCCATCAAACCTGGCTCTTTTCCTCGTTGCCGTAACCATCATAAGAAGGATCGTCGCCGATCCGCTCCCCTATGTCCTCCTCCGCGCGATCGTAAAAAAAATTCTTAACTCCTGTAGTACTCTCTACAATATGCATATATACGTACGTTGTACAAGACATACTTTACAAGATGTTTTTGAAACTGAGGAACATTCATCTGTTCGTCGAACATATCGCAATAAAATAATTGGTATGATAATAAAGATTAATATTACAGTATAGATCCTTTATTATCTTCAAAAATTAGTTATCAACATTGAAATTATCGAATTATTTATCACTTATTACATTATAACATAACAATATATCTAGTTCGAAGACTTTAACTACATTTAGGAGATACATTTTCACACCTAGCGGCGTAATCCTTAATAAGAAAAAGTTGCGGTTGTGAAAACCGCATCATTAATTTTACAGTCTTTGTTAGGATCAGCGTTAAAACGAGAAGATTGTCTTTATCTTTTTCTTCAATGAGACTATAAAAATTTTTAACTTCTGCAATGGACACAAAGTGCTTCTGAAAAGTGGAATTTCTCTTTTCAATCCTGAAGAAAAATTTACTGCATTCGTTATTCTTATACTAAACAGTTTTTCAAATTTAATTGCGATGTTAATTATTTATTATTACTTATAATTTATATTATAGATATAATTACATTAGTATACAGTTTACATAAAATTAGCACATAGATTATCGTCATTGTAGTAATTTCTTTTTTATTAACGTAATTGTTTAAAAATTATATTTATTTTTTTCTTCCTGAGAGGATTCTTCGTACTTTTAGATTTCTTAATGATCACAAGTAATATTATTTTTTGCTAGTTTAACTCGTAAAAATTGTTATCTTCTTTAATGGTTGATCGGCTCTCTACGAGCCATCTCGGTCGGTGCCTGATTTTTCGATAACGGCGCATTGTCATGCAGACACAGTCGTCACATTGCGGACTCAGACTATCTCGGCAAGATGAGAGAAACGGCAAAGAGTCCAGCGATTTCTACCGATCCTAATTTACGGCCAGGATTTCAGGCGTTTATGTCTTTCCGATAAGGTCGTTCACGCAGATGCCAAGTCTACACCAATGGATCTTCTTCATCCCACTTTTTCTTATTCCATCCCCGTCGATTTTCGCGTGTCGATAGGACGCGATGAAATGTCAGAGCAGAGTTGTATGTCGTTCATCGTTAACGAGAGCAGGTATATAGGAGCGAGGTGTCGATTCGTTAACGGCGTGCGATCGCGTCGGACTCACGAAATTGCCAGCCATTCTTCCACGATTTTTCTGCTAGAAATGATATTGATCGACACTCGTAGAAGCCGTGGATGTAAGACCATGGATGTTTAACCGCTTCTTACATAATAAAGTGCGATCCACGATATCTCAAGAATACGGCACAGTATCATGCTAGGTAGTTACACAAATAACTCTTTTATCATTTATTGCAAGTCAATATCGTCTTGTATTTATTAAAAAGTAATATTTATAATGTGTGAATGTCTGTAGCGATAATTTTAAACGGATAGACGTGTGCAAAGGCGATGCAAATTAAGTAAATTGTCTTGGACTTTCAACTGATCAAACAGAATCCGTAATAATATTTGTTTAAAGGACAAGCAACCGGAGATTCGCTTAAATTGGAAATTTTGCCTTTTTTCCATCTATAGAGGGTGTTAAATTCCCTGTGAGATTCGATTGGTCGGTATTTTGCGGCGGGCACAGATTTCCTGTCCGGAAGAATCGACAAGATGGGTTTGTTCACGATTTTCTATCGGACTGACGCTTTCTTTACTGATTTCTCACGCTCTGCCAATCCTCAGAATAAGTCAGATATATTTTCTTTGTCGTAACACACAAACGAATATAATTTTGATTGTAGTAAATATTAATTACATCTAATATATTTAAATTATTATTGATGATTATCAATAGTGCAATACCATAAAATTAACATAATGACATATATTAAATTGTTGCAGCAATGTATATTAGAAGATAATAATATTCAAAATATAATACTCAATATAATATAATATTCAAAATATAATACAGCAT
>Ga0157364_1000062_pt1 | contig 40395 bp, 24 predicted proteins | sample AttsexASBM2_FD_111476 | JGI IMG/M metagenome (GOLD analysis project Ga0157364, IMG submission 111476) | Fungus gardens microbial communities from leaf cutter ant in Ribeirão Preto, State of São Paulo, Brazil - Atta sexdens ASBM2 | ecosystem: Host-associated > Fungi > Mycelium > Unclassified ...
ACCAGTTTTTTCGACGCGGGATTCGTACGCTACCCGAAAGATGGGAGAAAGTAGTGGCCAGCAATGGACAATACTTTGAATCATAAATGTATAACCAGTTTTTTTTACAATAAAGCCTCGAATTTCGGAAAAAAAACGGCGGAAGCAAAGTTGTACACCTAATAATTGCGCTGGTTATATAATAAAATTAATTATTGACTAATTTGTGTGTAGAAAGTAAGAATAGAGATGAATTCTATATAATATTAAAGAGAATGTGATAAGAATTTATTAATTAGATTTTCCAGTATATTATCTGGCTAATACATAGCTAAGAATATCGGTCAGTATATTTTGAATTAATATATATTAAAAATAGCTAGCATTAGCAAAAATTTTAATACTATTTTTTTCATACATAGTTTATGACCAGTAATTGGCCTTCAAACATAAACCGGTATTCGATTCTATTTAAGATTCTATTTAGAATCGATTCTATTTAAGATTGTCTTAAGTACAATTCTAAGTCGCTAATACAACCTTTTGATTGGTTCATGATAGACACCTGAAGACAGAACTTAAGACAGTCTTGAGTATAAGAATTGATTATGAATATTGACCTCTTGGCTGAGAACCATATTGGCATCTTAAGACATTGCTTGAGATATCTTGAAATTAAGAACAGACTATGAATAGCGATTCGAGTCAGAGAAATGGTGCGCGTGTACACAAAAGTCCAACGCAATTACATAAAAACACACATCTCATAAAACGAGACTCGACAAAAATGTATGTACTTACGCGGCGTTCCGCCATGGAAATTGGCGACTTTATAAATTAGAGACGTTTCGACTCACCACTAAATCTTCTTTCTTTGCACTCGTAACTATCTTTTCGGTAATCCTGTCGACAGGATTCCGGTTTCCATTTAACTTCCTTTGATTAACCTTGATTTTCGTCATCGTGATAAACTTGGCTAATAAATTACGAAATCGAGATCAATCATAACAGTTTATGAAGTTGAGTAAAAAAATGTTAATGACGCAATCGTCCCAAAAATGTCCCGAAGGTTTCAAATCAGAGAAAATAGACGAATATAGAATAGAATCATGCATAGGGTGCATTCAAGGTGCGTTTATGCAGTGGATAGCGCAAGCACATCCGGCATTCAGCAGATTCAACAGTTGAGTGAGCGCTCGCTGTTATTGGTGTATTCTTTTAAGGTGATATTTTATTTGTACGTTTTTGTCGCAAGACAAATTTTTCAAGCCTGATTGGGATAGAGAGATCCAAGGATCTCTGTTCTATACACGTTTGTCATACAAAAAACGCATTAAATAAATAGCGCAAATTAAATAGCACCCTTAGTTCTCTTTAGCTTTTACGCTTCTTTTACATTTTGATTGCCTATTGTACATAGCCATAATTCTTAGGATGCTATTTCATTTATTCATTTTTGTTGTATGACAAATATGTATAGAACAGAGAGGTCGTTGGATCTCTCTATCCCATAGCCAATCAACAAACTTGAAAAACAAATGACAAAAACGCATGAATGAAATATCACCCTTATGTATTGAGATTTTCAATTTACATTCAAAAAATATACATTTTTAATTATTAAGTAATTATTAAGTAATTATTTACGGATCTTCCCTCCCTTAGAAACTTAATAAAATGTACTCATTTGGCATGTTTTCATTCAAATTTTGGCGTACGATTTATTGCCTCTTAGCACGGCAAAAAGTTGTACATCATATGTGAAAGTTTATGTGTTACTTATGTCTATAATTTAAGTCTCTAAGTAAGTGTTACGCCCAGCAAACAAGAATGAATTAAAATAGATTAAAATTTTTTTCTATCTGAATGCATATTTTAAATAGCGAATACTTTTTTTTGGATTTAATTGGATTCAATTGGATTCAATTAGATTCAATTGGATGCAATTGGATTGAAAAATTACATTTCCTATTCAAAATTTTGAATTGAAGTATTCACAATTGTGTTTATGTGCACAGAAAAAGCTAATATTATTTTTAGATTAAAATATGTTGAAATTTTCAAGAATTGTTACTCAGCAAACGAATATTGATTCACGTATGTTAAAATGAATGCTTTTCAATTCTGAATGCATTTTTAGGAATTGCATGGAATATATCTCTATGCCTTTCAATTTAAAAATAATATTAGCTTTTTCTGTGCATTGTGAATATTGTTCAAGTCAAAATTTTGGAATAGGAAATGCAATTTTTCAATCTAATTGAATCCAATTGAATCCAATTAAATCCAAAAAAAAGTATTCGCTATTTAAAATATTCATTCAGATAAAAAAAAATTTCAATCCATTTTAATCCATTCTCGTTTGCTGGATGGGTGTACATAATCTTAGAACAAATTATATGTACATATGTGTTACATATTATGTGTCAAAAAGAAACAAAAGAATACATTACACAAATAGTTATACATAACCTGCCTATGGAATTACATTGCATATACTGTAAGAACTTTGTTGCAGATGCACGCGCAACACATGTCCAGTCCTATCATGACATGGAAGGGGCATGACATTAGTATTTGTAAAAGTATGAAATATACAAAGATTACAGAAGTCAAATTTAGAGAGACAGGCTAGTGACAAATAAATTTTAATATGAATTTTTTAAAAATGTATTAACTTATTTCTATGCACATTTCATCAATACTCTTATTTTTTCAACGGATTTATTTAATAATTGTACTTAAATCAATTAATTCTATTAAAAAGTACTTAGTAACGTGAATTTGTCATTGGCCCGTGCCGCTTACTGCGCTATATGTAATAGAAGAGAAAAGAAGCAATCGATTGCTGCAACCTTATAAAATGCTATGCCATATTTTACTATCTAAATTGTTGCAGCAACTAATCTTTTTTTTCAATATATAGAAATGACGAAAATAAGTCTGTAGACCGAGCGGAAACTTACAGAGCCTCTTCTCAATTATACATAATTGAAGCTTAGGTAATTTAGTTAAGATGTTGACTCGATGTTAACATAATAATCATAAAACATGAAAGTTAAAGTAACGTACGTTAATTGATAAAGTGGCAACATACTTTTCATTTGTCGAAATGATAGACACTGATCAAGAAAATGATTAAGAAAAAAGGGGATATCGCTTTCAATATCGCTTTTCATAATTTAAAATAACTAAATTAAAATAAGATAAAATAATTATTATATTAAATAAATCCAATAATAATGACGGAACATGACATAACAATATGTGTAAAAAAATGTATAAATTGCATATATTTATTTATAAATATAATATTAATAGTGGCTAATTAATATGGGCTATAATAATTGAGCATTATAGAAAGCTATATATATATATTTATAAAACTGAGTAAATATTGAAAATTATAATATTGTAAGAGAGAGTAAATTATCACATAATAGAATCTAATATAATCCGAGATAATAAGCGCAAGTGAAGTTTCCGCTCGGTCTACGGATTCATTTTCGTCATTTCTATATTGAAAAAAAAGATTGGTTGCGCAACAGAATATTATAATAATAGAGTATTAATATATAATACGATATAATAAAATATTATTACATAGTAGAATATTATTTGAAATTTAGATTTGATATGAATAATCACGAAAAAAAAATATATTATATATATATATATATATATATATATATATATATATATAATATATATATATTTTTTTTTTATATATATATATATATATTAGATGTGCTGAAATGACATAAAGAAAAGCTATTGCGTTAGATTGAATAATGAAAGGAACATTTCAAAAAGACGACAAATGTGATTTAGATATACTCAATAGTAAAAATAACGATTAACTTATAATATTTAAAATATATATATTAATACTTAAAATGTATATTTGCATAGATCTTAAATTTGGATAATAATTGACGATTACCTTTTAGGTGTAGAACTTTTGTGTAGAATCTTTACTGGTTATTAAAATTAAATATTATTAAAATTATATTCAGAGTTAAATCTGCAGGATTCTATTATCAAATAGAATTAGAGTCGCAAGAGACTTTTGAGTTTTGAATAGATCTTTGAGTCCTTTTCAAGAGAAGATTGGCACAAGAGACAGTGGTATAAATGAACGTCTTATCGTGATGACAACTGCGCTCCGCGACGAATTACCGCCTTCGAATTTCGAATAAGACAAAGAAAGTACTGCGACAGTCAATCGAGCATCTATTCTTCTATTTGAACAATAAAATAATTATTCCGCAATTTTTAGATTTTGTTTTCTTTTTGTCCTTCTAATTTCCTTCTTTTACCTTGTAAAGTGATAGATTAGTTCCATTATTTAAATTTGAATACGTATATTTCTCTATAAACGCTCAACTTCACCGCTAAGCAATAGTTTTGTTGTTTATTACAATAATATACTTAGGTGTTATATAGGTTAAACTATAGTAAGCTATAGTAAGCTATAGTAAACTATAGTAAGCTAGAACATTAAAGCTAAACTGTATATAAAGTATTTGTTAAACGGGAGATATATAATATATACGTAATATATAATATATAATATATAATATATTAAGAATAATTATAACTGCGATAAATTTCTCTAATTGCAACTGCAATAATAAAAGTGGAATTCATTCATAAAGTTTGAGAGATTTAAAATTTTGGTTTTCGAAAGCAGCTTCTATAAGCCAGTGCTTGCGATTAATTTATGTTACGAATTCCTTCAGGGTAATTACCTCCCCTTAGAGATAAGAGCGCTCGATACTCCTTTGTCTCGTCTACGTTGGCTCGCTGAGAGAAAAAAAAATTCGATGAGTGAATATATTTTAATCCTTTATTATTATGATCTCTCAAAAATATAGAAATGAATTTTTTTATAAGATAAATGTCCCAATTAGTGACAATCGTGATTGTTTTGCTCAATAAATCAATTAATATAGATCAATGTGTGTGTGTTTATTCTAAAAAGTGTTAATATTCGAAATTATGTATATTATCCATTACAATGAATTTTAAATAAAATTAAACACTTTTGTAAACGCTAAAATATTATAATTGTATGGTCCTTTCGTCGAATGATTTCAACTATTATTAAATAAACTAAAAATAAATAAAAGTAAACACCCAAAATAAATTAATATAAAAAAAATATTGTGAATAAACTAAAAATGTCATAAAAATACATATTTTGTTAATTAATGTATGTGTCACTAATCGGTATTCAAATTTTGTTAATCAAGAGCTAACTCAAAAAAATGGTATGTATGGCGCGATCTCTTAGAACTAAATGGAAATACGCTTGCATTTAATTGAGGAGCGAACGTTACACCGCGCTACATGGAATAGTTCTTGCACACCAGCGCGATGCGCGACATTTGATACGCAACGCATAACATTAGATTGCCTTCACTCGAGTACATCTATGTATTATTTTATCCTTGTTGTTCACCAAATGTTAAACGAGGATAAATAATTCATGGGTGAAGCCAAATAAATTACAGTCCAATAAGTATATATATAATTTTTCCAAATATCACGACGTTGCAGCAAAAGTTGGGCGAAATTGAATTTTTCGTACGCGACAAGCGAATGAGTCGAACTATACATGGCTACACAAAAAACAGAATTAATTGAAAAATGTAAAAAATGTCTTGGAATCAATCATGAAACTTTATCCCTAGGATGGAAAGTGAAAAGTAAAAAATTTCTTCATTAATTTCAATGGTAAAAATTTTTACTTTTCATTTTTCACTTTTCATCCTACGGATAAAGTTCATGATTGATACCTTTATAATTTTGAAAAGGATGATGCAACACCCAAGTCAAGACAAAGCATGATCATCTGGGTATTCGCTCAGGCTGAGGTTGATTTCCCTGACGAAAATGAGAAGTCTCATAAATGTTTGTTTAATGTTTACATAAGCGTTTAGTTTAAGTCTGTTAAACTCATTTTATCAAAAAAAAAGATACAAAATTTTTCCCTCATACTGCGCCTTTTATTCTATTCGATTTTTTAAATGCGAGAAATTGAATTTCACTGTGTCCCTCTAGTGGCGATGTTGTGCACTGCTTAAAAATTAGATATGTAGAAGAATGTTAACGAAAGAAAAATACTTTTGTATGGAGTTGAAAAAAACATTTTTTAGGCGTCTTTAAGCGTAAACACCTTACAAAACATTTACTAATAGCGTTTTCTCTTGGCTGCACTATCGCCTATCGGTACAATTCAGACAGTATATGGGTGTTTACTTGGCTGATGATAGGCAAACTCATTTAGTGTAACGTGTTTCCGTAGTTTTCTATAGTGTAGTTTTATGCACGAAGTGGGATTTTGCTACACGATTTCAAAAAGACGACTAGAGTCAGTGACATTAAAAATTTGAAAATGGAAATCAATCGGCAGCAGAATTAAACATGATAGCATGAAGTAGTATATATCATAGTGTATGTACACTTGTGTAGTGCAGCACTGATACAGCACTTACACGCAACTGGTGTAGTGCGAAGTTACACTTAGTGTATCCCAAGAGAAAATTCAATAATTCGCCACATTGAAACAGCGTTTATTGAACCGAAGAAAAATGCTTGTCTCATGGTATTGAGAAAAGCGTTTGCTAAATATTTGAAAAGTCTGACAGTAAACTTCTCTGCACGAAAGTGCATCAGCGTTTATTGAACATCTTTGAAGTGTTGCTTTAGTATTACTGATCTTTCATGAAACGATATATATTGTATTTTTTGTATAAGCGTTCTGAAAGTGTTTCAAACCTAATAATGTTCTGTAAGTTTTTATGAAATTTGAAAACGTATAAACTCTTAAAAAATTGTCATCGAATAGTTGTTAACGGTTGTTTTATAAAATTCCTTATTTTCGACAGGATTGAACGCTCACGCGCTTTAAACGCTTATAATCATTCTGTCTTTATCATTCATTAGAAGTAAAATAAGAATAGAAATGAAAAGTGCTGAAAGCGTCCAAATTGACCGCAGCCTCAGTTTGCGATCCTACTATGGTTAACTAAAAAATCTTTCTCGAAACGACCGACGACCGACGACTGAAGGTGCCGTTCTCACTCTTCGGTCCCATTAGTTCTATGGGCACGGAATCGAAACACAGAATTGAAAGGGTAAAGTAATAGGGACAATTAACATCTGTTCTGTTCCGATTTTAAATGACCTGGCTCCCCATGGGGCATATTTTTTGGAAATTTTTCGTACACTGTCAGTCATTGGCCTATTTTACACCCAACAATCTGACTCGTACTCTGACCTATACCTTAATCTAAAGAAGATCTCAAACAAAGCGTTTACTCCATCTAGACTTGTAATATTTTTGGATTTAATGTAGATCGCATTTAGATTGGGTTGCGTTCAGGAATTACGCCCAGATAATTCTAAGCTATAAGTTACGTTACATATATTATAACAAAAATGCATCTTAGAGTTATCTAGGAGTAAAATGTAGGTAGCATTTAGGCTGGGGTGTGTTCCATTAAACGCTCACAATGCTCATGGAATCATTTCATCCTTGTCATTTATCAAATATTAAATGAGAACAAAGGCCTTATGGCCGGTCTTCATAGTCAATTCTTATTTCAAGACCGTATTCGTATTTTAAGACGCTAATGCGACTCTCTGATTGGTTCGTGACAAGATTATACTTAAGATTATACTTAAAATAGTCTTGAATATAAAAATCGTCTATGAATACCAGCTTATGTCTCCTTCTTTCTTAAGGTGCCATTTTATACTGACGCTCGACACTCATTTTTGGCATCCAAAGACGTCACGTAATCAATCATTCTGCTTAACGCTAGTATCAAACATGATGTAAGAATACCAGGTGTTCCGTTCTCGTGATTGCGTAGTAGCAATGTGAATTTAGGCAAAAATTTGATTGGCTATTTCAATATGCCAGCGCTATTATACGCAGGAAAGTCAATTTAGGCAAAAATTTAATTGGTTGTTTCTAGTATTGCTATCGCCATTATGCGCAACGGAACATTTGATATCCTTACATCATGGGAGTCGATTCTGTAAGTAAAAAGTGAGCAGTCCGCGCGATTCCGTAACTGTCATCATGATGAGTCATCTCATGGGAATTCGTTCGATAAGAAATTTGTCGATAAGTGAGATCTAAGAAAGAAATACTGAAAAATAGAGCGAGAGAGGAACCACAACCGACTGAATCGATTAAATTGACTGTTTTAAAGTTAAATATATTATAATTTTGCACAGTCCAAAAACAAAAATAAAATCAAATCGCAATATACATGCAATGTAGCAATTTTGTTATTAGATGAAGAGGATGAAGAGGTCTTTGAATCACATATGAGAATTATACAAAGCTGGTATTCATAGTCAGATCTTATATTTAAGATCTCTTTAAGTACAATTTTAAGATGTCATGAACCAATAAAAGAGCCGTAAGTACATCTTAAGACATTACTTAAGATGATCTTAAAATAAGAACGGATTATAAATATCGTCCTTAGAGATATTTCAATAGGATTGAAGAATTTTCAATAGGATTGACTTTGTAAATAATGGCAGAAATTGTTTAGGGCCAGTTCCATAAGTCATTTATTTTTAACCACTTTTAATCGAAGTTTGACTTATTCCTCATCTTTTCAATTCTAGAATTGGAAAAAATTAGGAATAAATTTTAGGAATTGAACTTTATGCCTGTAGTCCGATTCATGCTAACAATGCTCATAAGTATCGTTTGTCTTCGTTTAACATTTGACAAACAACAAGAATGAAATAATTTTTAAGCGTGTCAGCGTGAATCGGACCGCGGCCTATGCTTCACTTCACATTTTTCCCACCGGCAAATCTAGTGATTTTCGTATTTTCACTTCATCGTTACAGAATCACGTGGATGAAACTCACGTGAGATGAAAATACGAAAAGTGATCTCACTCGAATTACAAAATCGAACTTCTGTCAAAAGGAGTCAAAACTTCTTTGTCTTCATTGGTTAAATTGTAATCTTTAATCTTTAATCTCAATCTTCAATAGTCTGATTCCAGCCTAACAATTAGCGTCGTCATTGGATCTTCGTTAATCATCTCGATTCAAAATAAAAATAAAAACTTTGACGTATGTAATTAATTTTTACAAATTTTATATCTTCTAAATTTTGCAATCTTTAATAATATCGTCAGAAATCGAGAAACCTGAGAGAGGACATGAGGACCCAAAACCTGTAACCGCAAACCTGCTGCCGCGCACTACGGCTTACATAGCAACTATAGGGTCTTTCAATAGGGACGCTCGAAATTTGTTAGATCATAGTAGCCATGTTGTTAAAGTGACATCTGTCAAATTTGTTGTGAATTGTTTAGTAGAGTAATCACCATGGAAGGTCATAGTGTTGAGCAACGTGTGCAAATTATAAAATTTTATTATCAAAATCAGTGCTCCGTTCGAGAAACATTCCGCGCATTACGTGATTTTTATTCTCGCTACAACCGTCCTGCCGAGTCGACTATTCGATGTTTGATGACCAAATTCGAGTCAACCGGTTCGATAAATAATCAGTCAACATCAGTACGTCGTCGAAACGCAAGATCTGCTGAAAACTGCTGCTGTGCGCGAGAGTGTACGGAAAAACTCGAGGTCAATTTCTCGTCGTTCACAAGAATTTGGGCTTTCTGCGACTTCAACTTGGCGAATTTTGCGTCGGGACTTGGGTCTGCACCCCTATAAAATTCAACTGACCCAGAAACTTAAGGTAAATGACCATAGACAATGTGTTCGCTGATTGGGTTTTGGAGCAGTTGGTTAATAAGTTAAGCTAAATTTCGCCAAACAAATCATCTTTAGCGATGAGGCCCATTTTTGGATGAATGGATATGTGAACAAGCAAAATTGTCGAATTTGGAACGATACCAATCCACGCGAGATACACTAGCTCCAAATGCATCCCGAGAAAGTCACTGTTTGGTACGGATTTTGGTCTGGCGGAATCATCGGTGCGTATTTCTTCCAAAACGAAGCGGGCGTTGCCATAACCGTCAACGGCGAGCGCTGCAGATCGATGATAAGCAACTTCTTGTGGCCTAAAATGGAAACGCTACGTGCCACACACCACATGCCACGATGGACATTTTGCACGAGTGATTTGAGGGCATGGTTATCTCGCACGGTGGCGACATGAACTGGCCATCGAGATCGTGCGATTTAACGCCTTTAAACTTCTTCCTTTGGAGCTATCTTAAATCACTGGTCTATACGAATAAACTGCAAATAATTGATGCTCTCAAAGTCAACATAACAAACGCCATCCAGCAAATTCAACCAGATTTATGCGAGAAAGTCATTGAAAATTGGACCGCCCGAATATGTGTCACCAAGCGAAGCCGCGGCGGATATTTGAGCGACGTTATATTCCATATTTAATGCCATAAAATATTCTTTCAAATAAAAAAAAATTGAATAAATATCTCACACACAACTTGTTTTATTTACATTTAAAAATCGAGCGTCCTTATTGAAAGATTACATATCATGCATAGACTTATAAGATAGACGGAGCATTTGTACGAGAGACACTGAAAACTTGATAGAAAAAAAAAAAGACAATCACGGAATAATTCTCTTCTTTTCTAGTAGTGAATTGATTGTTCGCCGCAGCAGACCGGGAAGTGGCCGAGAGCAACGAAGATGGACGTTTGTCGAGAATTGTGGCCTTAAGCTCAAACTGATTGCCCCCACTGCTCTGTGAAAGAGAGAAACAATTATGTATAGAGTAGAGCTGTCTTTCAATGTTGTCTTCAGCTTCTTTCATATGAACGTTCCGTCTATCTTATAAATCTATGCGTGCTATGTAATACGATTATATGAATCAAATATCGATTTTGTCATCTAAAGTGAATGATACGTAAGAAAAATGGACGTTGCTATATAGTATTTACATCCACTTTGTCAGAGGGCAGTAGTGCGACAGCATTTAAAGTCACTAGATCTATAAAATACCGCAAACTCGCATCCATTTTCGTGCGAAACGCGGCCATTTCGAATTTATGCATTTGTATTATTTTATATGGGAAAATGAAGCCGTCAAATATGTAAATCAATGTATATGGTTTTTAATTGTAATTAGTTTATTTATGAACAAAAGAATATGTACGAATGCTCAATTTATGTGTTCTTTAGTTTAATGCAGATTTATTTATCGTAGAAATTTTGTGCATGAAGGATCTGTGTAAGTACTGTTCAGAACTGTTCAGAAATACGAAAGTACACATCACACGTGTGATCATCGCATGATCCTGATATATTAGGTGTGGGATATTTCAAATTGTGTGCTATGTGCACTTCGGCCATTTTTACGCAACATTTCTGAAATCAATTGCGATACTTTATAATCTAGTGTTTTTAGCAGCATTTTGTGGTTACAGGTTTTAGGCCGTCATGTTCTCTCTCAGATTTCTCTGGTATTGTATAAACCAAATATTATATCTTAAAAATACATATATTATAACCTCAATTTTACAAGGACTGAAAGATTATAATTAGCTAAAATATGAAATAATAATACTAACAAATTATAATAATAATACTAACAATAGAAATAATTTAAATATTTGTAGTATTAAATTTAATATATTTTTCGGGATGAATCTCATACAAATTATGTGAAATGATCTATGAACAAGCAGATATTGTGAATCATGCTTGTTTAAAAGATTATACACAATATATAATTAAACTGATATATTATATTTTTATTCTTTATTAAGTAAATTAGCTCCTATAACTGTTATATATTAAAAGATAGACGTTTTATTATATTTATTATTTAATATATATTTTTATTTATTACTTAATTTAATATATGTTATTATTTAAAATCTTGCAAATGATGGAGTGATTATAATAAAAAGCAGAATACTAAGCATAAACAAAAAACAAATAGTAATAAAGCAATTAGCAAGAAAAATATAAGTAATAAACTTGATAATTGTATCAAAATAATGTTATTGTTTCTAATGTATTTAAGTTTTGTATTTAAATTTGTTATGCTCATACAAGGAATATTATCTGAGCAAAATTCTTGTGGGAATCGAAGAAATTCAGATAAAGACTTAAAAGCAAAACTTAATCATGATGATGAAGAAACTCTGAGGGGGTTACCACTCAAAAAATAGATGTACAGCTGGACTTCAAACTTCAAGACTTCACTAGACTATACTGGAATTTATCGGACTTCATCGGAATTCATCTAAATTCATCGAAATTTATCGGACTTCATCGAAATTTATGGGACTTCGAAATTCATTGGACTTCGCTGATCTTCACCTGGAATTCATCTGATTTTATCAGAATTCATGGACTGCACTGGATTTCGCTGGACTTTACCAGACTTCATCAGACTTCAAGGAATTCCTCGGACTTTGTCGGATTTATCGGACTTTTGACAGATTGTACACCGGAATTCAAGAGTGGTTAACTCCTCAAAAAATTCTCATTTTAGAAATTTTCAGTTACAAAAGAGCCTCTTTAGAATTATAAATTTCCATTATCTCTATGCAACATAAAAATTACAAATATTTATGGCAAGAAGTAGCAAATGCTTTAAATGGGAAAATTACAGCCAATGAAGCTAAAATAAAATTTAAAAGCTTACATGATACATACCGACGAATAATAAATATTAAATAAATGTAAATAAATATAATATTCAAAGTAGGTTAAATTGTCGCTCAAAATTCGACGCTATAAATTGACTCTTTTCATGGATTTCAGTTGTCGATAACAATTGTGGTCATGTGATCCTTTTGACGCTAGAAAACGAGCGTTTCAGCGTTGCATGAAAAGGCATCTTTACTTCGTAATTCGAACTCATGGGACGCTAGCCTCATTAGCATACATCTAGGACTCTTTTTTTTCTGGCGCGTGCACTCGGTCAACTCGGTTTCTGTACCTTTTCTTAAATTTTTTTTTATTCAATGTAGACGCACGTGCTTTCAGATAACGTTGGAACTGTCGGAAACAATTTCGTGGTGAGGAGCATCCGGACGCTTGCATATAATTCGTTATGGGTAAACCAGGTAACGTGGAAACGTAGATTATGTTCTTATCTCCTATTTCACAATTCTCGAATGGTGAGATCTGCATCCCGGTTTTTTCCTGTCGAACTAACCTTTGCGTGGACAAAAACGCATTTTGAGATTTAATGCGCGTTTGGAATTTAATATCGCGGCTTAATTTAGAGCCATTTCAATTCGTATCTCCTTTCAGCAGCGTTCACGATAATTATAAATATATGTTTATGTTAAGCAACAAATTATTATTATGTTTCGCCGGCCGCGTGGCACTAACTCGCTAACTTAACCTAGCCACTCGAATGTGTTACGTGCATTGTGTTATCATGGGTGCGTTCCGAGTTATGCATGAAGCTCATGATTTATCGTTTTATCCTTCTTTATTATTTGATGAACAACGAAGACAAATAATAATGTATCACGCGCTTCATGCATAATTCGGAATGCACCTCATGTCTTTATTTGTATACATTTGGAATGAGAAAAAAAATTTTTGAATGATCCATAATTGACACTAAAATTCATAATAGAATTTTATTTAGATTTTCTAATTTTGTATTACAATGCAAAAATTAATATTTAAAAATGCATTATACTTGAACACTATATTTGTGTAAAATATATTTAATAATTAACATTTAAAAATGGCACTATACTTGAACACTATACTTGTGTAAAATATATATTAAAATATAAACACATTAAAATAAACACATTAAAATAACTGCAACATATAAAATTATAATAAATAAAATTTTATTTTCCAATATCTGATATAATGACTCACATTTCTATATTAATTTTAATCCAATAAACTAATATATAAAGCATATAAAAATAGATATCTATTAGAAATTACAAATATATGTTAACTATATATTCATTTTTTATTATTAATGTTTCTTTTCAAATTGCAGCATTTTCACCAGGTAGTAGAGGAGGCCGTGGAGGTGGTCGTGGTGGTGGTCGTGGAGGAGGTAGATCAAGTTTTGGTGAAGGTCGTGGAGGTGGTAGAGGTGGAAGAGGCGGTGGTCCTTCACGTGGAGGACGAGGTGGTGGCCGAGGAGGAAGAGCAAGCAGTGGTGGTGGTGGTTTTAAAGGAGGAAAGAATGTAATAATAGAACCACATCGCCATGAGGGAGTATTCATAGCCCGAGGAAAGGAAGATGCATTAGTAACCTTGAGCTTAGTACCAGGGGTAGCAGTATATGGAGAAAAAAGAATAAGTGTTGAGGTAAATATTAGAACCTGAACTTTATAATAATTTTACTTTTAAATGTGTAAATTAACAAAATTATGTTTGCATTTCAGTCTGATAAACCTGGCGAAAAGGGTGAGAAGATAGAATATAGAGTGTGGAATCCATTTCGATCTAAGTTATCTGCCGCTATTCTCGGAGGCGTTGATAAAATTTATATGTCGCGAGGAAGCAAAGTATTATATCTAGGTGCAGCATCTGGTACCACTGTGTCCCATGTCGCTGATATAGTTGGTCCGGTAAACACTATTAGAAATTTTTTTGAGAATAACACATTTATGCATACATTAGAGCCAAGTTAGCTTACAATTGCAAATTTGGTGTCGAAGTAATGCTAAAACAATCACATACACGTTTCTTTAGGATGAGTAAGATTTGATTTTACTCAACAAAAGAAATGTGTGTACAGAATTTATTGTGATATACGAACGTCTTTAAATAATATAAAATTATGAATGAATGTCTCAATATTTTTATGTGTAGGAAGGAACTGTGTTTGCTGTGGAATTCTCCCATCGAACAGGAAGAGATTTAATTGATGTCGCTAAAAGAAGGAGCAACATCATACCTATAGTCGAGGACGCGAGACACCCTCACAAGTACAGAATGCTTGTAGGGATGGTAGACACTATATTCTCGGATGTCGCACAACCGGACCAAGCAAGAATCGTTTCGCTAAATGCACAGAATTTCTTAAAGAACGGCGGACATTTTGTCATCTCTATTAAAGTAAAAAATTTGTGATTAAATTATGATTGAAAAGTATATTTAAGCTTAAATGTTGTATAGCATAATCTAATAATCGAATAATTTTAACCTTTTGAGGACCGGCATATTTTTGATGAACTTTTTTACTATATAAGGGCTTTTTGTCAATGTTATGAGTTGAGGGGTTGAGTAGCGAAAAAGATGACGTCACTATTGAGTTCCTAAAGGAGCCTCCAGTTTAGATAAAAATGAAATATTCCTTTTTTTTTTTTTTAATATTAGATATTGTTAGAATAATTGTCTATTATTATAGAGTAAAAATGTCATCATTGTAGAATAAAAATTTCACAAATAACGTATATAAAAACTTTTTTTATACAGTAAGTTATGTCCGTGCAATAAAATAAACTTTTTTAAATAATGTCTCGTACACGATTATTGAAAAATGTGTGCGCTGGCATACTCGTGGTGCGCACCTTACTCTCCAAAATATATGCGGATGAATTACATTTTCGAGCTAATTATGAGCAAATATCACAAAAAATTAATTAAAATAGTTCAAAGTCCTTAAAAGGACTTCTGGTCCTCCAAAGGTTAAGAGGAGAAGGGGATAGTAATCTATTATCATGTCATTGATTTTATTTATTATATTGTATTTATACTTTATTTCAGGCAAGTTGCATAGACTCTCTCGCTCAACCTGAAACGGTATTTGCATCGGAAGTGAAAAAGTTGTCTGCCGATAATTTGAAACCACAAGAACAAATAACACTTGAACCATATGAAAGAGATCACGCTGTAGTGGTCGGAGTTTATAGACCGCTACCGAAGAAGGCCACCTAAAATTATGTACATAAATATTAATTATGTTTATAAGATTCATTTCATAATTTTTTTCTAGTTATAACTGTCTCAACATCTCGAAGAAGAAAGAGGTGAGGGTACAGTTGACAACCTATATTTTTTGCGTCTTTTTGAACATGTTTAACGTGAAGAAAAATTCTCTCTTCAAAACTTACAAAATATATTTTTAAAAGATGAATATATCTCAAGTTCTTTTTATTTGTTAGCAACAAATTACAGAAATTATTAATTGCACGATTATTTCTATCTATTTATTATTTTATTTAATTTCAATGATTAATTCTACTGCATTCACTATATAAAATTATTGCCTCTCGAAGAATTTATTTTTCACATTTTTATAAAAGTTGATATTCGTCGACATCTTGATGGCAATTGATTGGAGATTCAGTAAACAAGAATAGATTAAAATGAATAGAAATTTTAATTCATTTGAATCTACCTGTCTACTTTAGTATTCATTTGAATCTAATGTGTACTTTAGTAGCATTCACGGCATATTTTCACTTTTTTTAGATTTGATTGAATGGAAAAACTTTTCTTAGATTCAATTTAATTAAAAACATTCATTTTATATATATTGGATTGTCCGGAAAGTTCGTGCCGACCTATATAATTTAATAAACCTATATAATTTAATAAATGTACTATATACTAAAATTTAAATTTTCTGCGTTTCAATTTTCCTTCAACATTGGCACGAACTTTCCGAACAACCCAATATATATATGACTATCAAGGAAAAACATTTTTTTTTAATCGGCCACTTAGCTCAAAGGCTTCCATTTCATGTCAAAAGAACATCCCTAAATTTTTATCAAAAAATATTAAGATTTAGAGATAGTGAACGATTTTTAAATCAAAGTTTTGATTTTTCTTAATACATGTTTAATTTGATGAAAAAATGCTTAATCCGAATTTCAAATGTATTGTATCTTTTTTTAATTGCTGAGCACGATAGTTCATTTAATCCTACGATATACGTCTTAAGAAATATACAGTCCGATTAATGTGAAAAAATTTCGAGTTCAAGATCAATTTTAGCAGAGTCCCAAGCATTCATTGTGTCATTTTCTCACATTATTCGGGTTGTGTTTCTTAAGGCGTATATCGTAGAGTTAAATGTACTCTTGTCGTGTTCAGCGATTTAAAAAACATATAGTATCATATTTGAAATCCAAATTAAGCCATTTTTGCATCAAATTAAACATGTATTAAGAAAAATCAAAACTTTGATTTAAAAATCGTTCACTAGCGACCTTTAAATCTTTTTTGATAAAAATTTAAGGATGTTCTTTTGGTATAAAAAGAAAGCTTTTGAACTTGGCTAATTGGCTGATTAAAAAAAAATTTTTTTTCCTTTGCAGTCTAATATATATACATATATATATATTCAAAATTTTGAATTAAGCAATATTCACAATGCACTTAAAGAATTGAAATTTTTTTTAGATTGAAAGGGATAGAAATGTGTAATAAGATTTCTTAATCCTGATGTACTTTATCAGGATTGCCTGTCACAGACCTGAAAAACCGGGAAAAATCAAGGAAATTAAAATTGGTTATGGAAAATCAGGAAAAGTGTCAGAAGAAAATATAAAAGAGAATGAAATTTTGAACTTTGTTCACAATTCCCTTAAACTGCTCCTACTTCAAATAATTTTTATAATTTTTTAAATATTATATTTGACGTTTATAGTTTCAAAACTCATGCACTTTAATCGATTAAAAAAAATTAAAATTTATATTTTATTCAGTAATTTTATTTGATTGCTCTTATTCGTCATAACTACATTCTTTTTTCCAATATTAATTTATTTTTTATTGGCTTGAATTTGCTCCCAAAATTTTATTATGTTATTAAGCTTCTTTTGCGTTTTTAATAATATAAGCTAACTTTCTTACAATCCTTGATTCTAAATGTTAAAATTTTTACATATTTTATTGGTCATGGAAATTTCTCATTTTTATCTGGAAAAATCAAAGAATTTATTTTCTATGGCAAAAAATTTATTTTCTATGGCAACTCTGGTTATGTACAATATTTTATTGAGATTTCACGTCAGAAATAAAAATATACAACTCAAAATAAAAAATCAAATACTTAAACGATTATCATCCAAAGTCTCGAAAAATATACTGTATAAAAATTTAATAACGTACATATTAAATTTTTACTACGAAAAAGATGCATCGGAAAACCCAAATTATGTAATATATTTCTGAAATGTTGAATATTCCTATTGATAAGTTTGTTCTTTTGGCACTGAATTTTTACCAGTTCATCTTTCTTCTTTCTTTCTGAAGAGAAAAGGAAGAAAGATAATTCGTGCAAAAATTCCGCTAAAAAAAACAGGCCTATTTTTATGTCTGTATAAGAGGAAAGAGGAGAAAAAAACAAGCAATGTTTTGTCATCGAAAATATAAATATAACTTTTTATATAATATTGTCAGAAAAATATTACAAATATTAAACGTTTACTTTCGTAAGTATAACTTGAATATCTCTCCAGCCTTTTGCGGTCAGAAAGTATAATCGGAGAATATACTGAAGTTCTGTCACTTCAGTCTGTTGAGGCAGGAAGTTTTTAATCACATACTTTAACAAAAATCAATATGTACACAATAAAAATTATATTACATCATTAATATTAGTAAAAATCTCGATGTGAGGTGCGATACTCGTGGACTAGCCGCAAGCACGCGAAAAGCAAAGTGCAACAAAGACAACATTCTCTATATAAATTTTCACAATCCCAGATAAAATAGAAATCCTATGTAATCGCGTGAATTTAACAATGCTTATATGAAAAAAAAATTCGCGATCTTTATTTTAATTAATGTAGAATACGCAAAGTGAATTAACTTTAGTTTAATGATATGCATTTCATGATAGTCGAGAATGAACTTCCGAGGGTGAACAATTAAATTTTCCCTAGGAAACATTTCGACGAATGGATAGGCAGATGCGGTGTGATATTTTTGAAAGTTTGTCACGATGCGTAATGCATGGCTGAAGCAGTGCGCATTTCGCGACATTTTTTTCGTGAATTCTTTTAAAATTCTTCTTTTAAAATTAAATCAAACTAAGATGAGAAGATCACTCATTGAAAATGAATGACATGTAGCATCCGATAATAGCGCTTTTGAAACAAGTTTTCTTAAACGAAACTATTAAAACAAATTTGAAATTTTAATTAAGAGAAAGTTCTTTGATGATTGATCATGTTTTAGAATTACAAAAAAAAATTGTTAATTTTTAATTAACTTAAAATGGATTTCAATGTGTATATTTTGACTTGAAGCATAAATCAAATTAATTTAATTGTAGAAATAAAAAACTGCGAAAAAAGAATAGGTATATAATATTCTAATTTTTGGCAATATTTCAAATATAAAAATATATCTGTTTTAATCGAAATGCGCTTATTAACAAATGTTAAATGTGGCGGACAAAAATAAGCGATCACGCGATGTAGATCGGTCGCAATGCGAAACCCGTGGCTGTCGAGTTCCGCAGCTGCGAGAAGTACCGAATATCGCGAAACGCATAAAACTAAAGGCCATGGCACATAAAAAAACTTAAGACATAAGACTTAAGCAGTAAGCGAACCAATCACAATAGAGACTGTAAGACAATAACGTAAACAGTAGCGAATCCAACAAGTTGATTTTCTTACTGCTTAAATCTTACGTCTGAAGTTTTTGTATGTGCCAAGGCCTGAAGTTTTGAAAGCCCACAGTTGACGCAAACAGACGGAAGTTCGAGCGCGATCTCTTCAAAAGAATTCACTAATCTACGGGATGTATAATTTATTGTCATGAGAAGCGCATCGACTATGAAGTTCGCGATCAACGGGAGCTTTCGTTGAAAAATTTCCTAAACTCCTTCGTAAGCGACTAACTCGCTTGGTCAAAGATGCAGCGAATATGGACTCTACGACAGGAAGTCGCTGATCCAGCAGCAATTTCCTGTTCCCAGATGTTTTATTGCATTGAATAATTCATCTTCGAATTAAACCGCTATTTTTTTTCGCTGTCCCTTTGCACCGGAATGCATGTCGCTCGTCGTCTTCATTACGGTGCGATAATCGTCCGCGTCATAGTCATTCCGAAACGTACAGGCGTCTTCGTGGATGACCATGACGCGTCATAGTCGTCGCTATTGTCAATGTCATTTGATCAGCAGTTTGAGCGCGTCCTTATCAGCGCGGGACACGCGTCGAGCATCATCTCCACCATCCGCTATCATGCTATCTTGGTCCCAGAAAGCGATCGCTCTTGAACTTTATCGTATTTACAATACAGAGAGACACATGGAATCATTGTTGAGGTCGACGAACGCGTGTATGATTTTGTTTTTCAAGAAACAAATAGAATGTAAGCGGGTGGGATGACTTGCGATGGCGGCGACGACAACGATCCCGTCCTGTGAGCGAAGGCTTCGCAACGAGGTAGCGATCGGATGTCGGAGAGTAATCGGGATGTTGAAATCTAGTGGTCCCATGGTAGCCGATGATAATGACATCGTGACGCGACTCGACCGTTTACTTGTTGTGCACCAGATTCAGGAATTCTTCGCGGGTCTTCGGATCGTCCCGGAATACGCCCAGCATCGTCGAAGTCACTGTCTTGCTGTTAATCTTCTGCACACCCCTCATCACCATGCACATATGCCTGAAACATATGCAAAGATTTTTTTTCTTTTCCCACAGTGGGTGTGTTGTGTATATAATTAATAAAATCACGATAAGAAAATCACAAAAAGAAAAAAAAGAATCATACCGTTAGAGCTCATGTTACAGATAGTTTCAATAGATTTGATTTGTTGTCTTCTCGCAGATAGATCTTATCACGAACGGGAGGATTTGATTAATTAATGCGTATCGTATGGCGAGTTGGGTTCTCCGGCTTGAAGAAACTCGTGTAAGTCCTGATGTCGCAACATGACGACCACGTATCGTAATAGCTCCGATTTCTGTTTATCAGTTTATCATTTTCATAGAATAAATTGGCTTATTCTCGCGGTACAAGTCGAGCGGAAAAGTCGCGTCGGTCGCGTTTATAAATTATTTGCGCAGATCGACGAGAATAGCATCGATCTTTGCGAGAATAGCATCGTATTAGTAGTTAATTATCGGTTTATCACTCTCGCGAGATAAATCGGGCGGCTCGATGGCGGCAAGACAGTACTGTAAAGTATGAATTATTCGCGTTCGAAGGCTGATAAAAATAGTTTCAGTGCACGCGAAAATAATACTGATAATAACATTATTCGCGCGACAAGATGACAAAAATACCTAGTTCTGATACACCAAGAGTAAAGATAAATCTTGACAAAAGCGTTACGAACTATTTGAGTGGAGTCTCTCAAAAGATTCGTCAAAGGATATTTCAATTATCACTAATATCTCGGAAAATGCAATTGTAAATTAAGGAAGCACGTGGCATGATCTTTCTGAATTATTCAGGATTGTGTTGGGTGTGTTCGTGTTTTCCATATTAATTATACGAAACGATTAATAACCCCGGCTGAGGTGACACTCGTGCACCCCCGCTCGAGATTTATTAGTCGTGCTCATGCATATGTCATGTAACGAACAACCGGATTGTTACGTGAATATTTTAATTATATACAACGTTCGCGCGGCGATACAAGGTCATGTTCCTTCGCGATCGTTCCACTTGCAAAAACTATTCCGCAAATTGTTGATTGAAAGGAAAGTTTTAACTGGCGAACTGATTCGACATCACAATATCTGAATTATCAACATATAATTAAGAATGCATCCTATGCATATAGTCTCGGGAGTTAATCTAATCAGAAAGTGATTGACTCGAGACATTATCATGTGTCCTGATATTATAATATATATTATATGATTTTGGAATGAAAGTTATATATTTTGAAAGTTATGTAGTTTTATTATTTTATAATAATTTTAATTTTTTTCCCGTTCCATCATTTATTTTTTTTTTTGTAAATTATTCATTACAGTCGTTTTTTGTTTTTAAGTGGTCTCATTTGTATCAAACAAAACGATTCGTCTTTCATAATTGAAGCGATTAAAATTTTGTAATATATTATAAAATTTTATGTACTTACACTCCCTCAATCACGACGGCTACTCCTGCAGGCTGCACAGCCTTTGTGACCGCTATCGCAATTTGCTTCGTGAGTCGTTCCTGCAGTTGAAGTCGTCTGCTGAAGATCTCCACGATTCTGCGGACAGAAAATTCTCTTCTTAAAATCATTCTTAAAAATCACCAAGAAATACGCCATTTAAAATCGAAGCTGAGTGCATGCAAATATTATTTCTTTCCAAATCCATTATCGAAAAAGATGCTTGTAAAAATTGAGGAAAAAAAAGTTAACGGTTTAGAATAAACTGTCGTTCGAACAGCGTATCGGAATGTCATCGATCCTGTTTCCATTATTGACCGTTTACTTTGCTTTTAAGCAGGCGTTTAACGAGTAAACGGAGACCCCGGGCCGTTATGCGCGTGAAAGTGTGGTCTTAGGAGACCAGTCTCGTCATATTCTTTCTTTTCACCTTAATATGTCACTGATCAAGGCCAGGACTAGTTAACGTGCAATTCGACGAAATTGTCAAGGCACACGACCATAAATATCGCAAATTCCGATGAATAAAGAAGCGAAGTTTCTTCCTTTTTTATTTACACGCTCGCAATCTACCACGCAATGTTATGCTTTAAAAAAAGAAAAAAATTTTGCATTATATAAACATGTGTCTGAATTAAATTATAGAAAGTAGAGGACGATACATTTTAATATAATTAAATAAAGATTTTTTTTTATCTAAGTTTAAAATTTATATTTTTTTATCTAAGTTTAAAATTTATATTGAGACTTCAACTTGACTTCAACCAAAGAGATTGACATTTTCAATGTTTATCGATTGAATTATTATAATATAATAGTTTTTACGTATGAAGAAACGGTATATATGATACGTGACAGAATCGCAATTAAGTTGTGTGTCCAAATGGAAGGTATTAACTGATCTTAAATCGTGAATAATTTACATGTCAAGTTAATCACTTGCAACTTGAAAAACTCGATAAACCTGATAAGATCTTTAATTAATATTCAATTTAATTACCTGGCGAGTTTGCTGAGGCCTAATACCTTCTTGCAAGGAAGGTAACCGATCGACACCTTGCCATAGAATGGTACCAAATGATGCTCGCACATGGAAAACATCTCGATGTCTTTTACTACTACCATCTCGTCGTGATCCTCATCGAATATCGCGTCATTAATTATGTCTGTAACAATGTCAAAATTTTTTTATCCGACTTAGCCGTAACGATTCGTTAACAAATGCAAAATTTCCAACGAGTTTTATTGAAATTATGTTTCACACATGATCAAATATATCAAAATCTTTGGAAACGTGCCTTTTAATTTAGTGACAGACATATGAGACAGGTGACATTATTTCGTGAAAGATGTTCTTTCGTTCTAGCGGGCGGATTATCCTGGCTGTGATTTATTCGATATTGACCTACTTACTGCGCCATGGATCCTAGTGGTAGTGTATACATACGCATGGACGGTCGGTATATATCTGTAGCTATATAATGGTGGTGCTACTGGTACTCTCCGACCGTTTCCACGGCAACCTTAACAAGAAACACCCTCGCGATAACCGACAATGATGAATGAAATGGATTCGCCTACTCGATTGATCGTGCTTGAATTTTCCAAATGACAACAGAAAAGACTGATAACTCTAAATGATAAAATTTCTAACTTGTTGAATTCGACATATAATCATGGAATAGTTATCAGTCAGCACAAACGTGACAGAAATACATTCATCATATATTCCTTGCGAAATGTACGAAAATGAATCTCAAACAATATTTATTTCTCGGGTATAAAGTCAAGAGATGGATCAGTGACTCTCGTAAAAGTGAAATCATTTCCTTTCCACATAGGGGATGCTCTCCAACTGTAGAACTCGATTTTATGACCTGGTAGCTTAAACGTGATCGACTTGACCAATTCGATTAACTTTTATGGACTGCCACATATGGCATTTAAAAAATTCTACCATGTTAGAAATCTTATGGAATTTATCATTAATTTATCAAAAAATATATATATCTTTTTATATAACATATATATTACATATATATGTATACACATATAAATATAAATGACTTGTTAAAAGTATTTGAGCGAGATAAAAGCCACAGAATTGTTCGCGCAAGAGAATGAGTAAGGATAGTTGAGCTTTCATAAGTGCCTCGTTTCAGACCCCGGGTTGCATCCGTATTGCCGTTAACTATAAAAGCTTATCTTGAGGATCTCTTCGTTGTTCAAACCAAAGTAAATTAAAATCTCCCATCCATCACTTATAAATACTCCCAGTTTCAAGCAGGATCGTTAGATACTTAATTATCACGAGATTCAGGAAAACATTATTAAACTCAAAATGAAAAGAAGAAAGAGAAATAATTCTTGAATCGAAATAAATAAACCTCGATAAATTTAATAAAAAAATTAATACAAAAGAAAATTTTCTCGTTTTAATTCATTAAAGATTTTATACGAATTAAATCTCTATCTCTTCTATCCAAGAATTTTTTAATAATTAATTAAAAATAAATGCGGATCTAAATATTTTTCGAAAACCGTTGCACGATAAAATGCTATTCAGCATATCATGCTAAATTTCTTTATACAAATACGAGAACGACATCATCAAATAAGAAAAAGAATTTGTTCTCCGTGTCAACTTGATAATATGTGCGAATTTTTTTCCGAATTTCTGCAAAACTACGTAATTGTTCAAATATTGACATTTATATTGGATGTACGTGACGTGGAGGAAGAAGAAGAAGGACATGAAGGGGATTTTCTTTTCAAATTGTGTCTTGTGCGTCCCTGAGAATTCCATTTATACTAAGAGCTTTACGCTCTCTTTTCTACGAGTCGCACTTAAGTTCTACCCTCTTACCCTCTCAACGTCCCATTCTTTTTCTCTCCCCCGCTTCCTCATTCTGCTCGCCATAGAGAGCAAGTTGAAAGAAAAAAAAAGTGAAAAGTATGGTACTTTTTTACAGAATACAGGCGCACTTCTATAATTTTGTACTATATTATTCTATTTCTTTGTACTATTCTATTTCTTGTTCTATTATTTGTACTATATTATTTTTGTACTATATTATTCGCAATAAAAGAAATCTAGTTAAATCACGCGATGATTTCCCAGTTAATTACTTTATTATCCTAAATTGTACTTTTGACTTTGATGTAATTACTTCATGTCCACCGCAGAGGCGAATAAGATTGCGAAATAGGGATTTTTCCCATTTTCAATTAATGAAGAATTGGCGCGCTCTCTTTTTCTCTTGATTGCTCAAAATTACTTGAAAAAGTTACCATCTAATAGTTTAATACTATTTATTATATCCATACTATTAATGTAATTGTTGATAATGTATATATATATATATATATATATATATATATGTATGTATATATATATTACAAATATATTACAAAGAATTCTAAGAAGAAAATTCTTAGAAGAAATTTTCTCTAATGTTGTAACACAATGACGACATATATATTTATGTTGAAAGTTTTAAATTAACCAATTTGTGATAACATGTATTTCTTGACTAATGTATCAAAATTAAAGGCATTTTTTTCAGGAAATAAAGGCTGTTTCAATAATCTTACTGATCATAAAACGACTCAAAATATCGTAACATTCCTTATCACAATTATAGAAAATCAGCTTTTGCAGAAATAGCGATCACCGGATGGCAGCCGTTGCTGTTAAGCAATAAACGATGGATCGCAATGTAATTGCCGCTTGTAGAATTCATACTACATGGATCAAGTGTAACTTTGTATTAGTCGACCTTCAAATCAAGGCTGCACTATTTTCTCTTTTTTTCTGTGCTTATACATCCGCAAGCATGTTAATTTTGCAACATTTCCAGGGTCAATTCGAAAGGAGAGCGATTTAAATAATTCTAAACATTCTAGTAAACGTTCTAACAATTTCGATTATTATTTTTTTTAGCTGAACGTGCAAGAACAATTAATTGCGATTAATTTTAAGGAGTTTTCATTTTTTATAGTTTTTTTAATTTTTGATATAAGTAAAACGACATTCAAAATTATAACTTACCATCGAGACTCTGATCATATCCTTTCGTGAAGAAAAGCATGGCCTTCGCAGCACGTTCCGGCGTTTTCAGAAGTCCCTGTCGTTCCGGATCTTCGCCCAACGAACTTAGGAGCAGCTTATAACTTCGAGACATTTCCGGTATCATCGACTCTCGCGTGGGTGGTCGGTGATCCAACTCCAAATCGTGATGAAACATACATTTTTCGTGACCTAAAATGCAAATGAAATACATCAGTAAATTAGAGTCCAGAAAATGAAAGCCGGAACAATCGTGAAGATGCTGATCGTATTTTCCCGCCAACGATCGTCATTTTTGATAGATGATAACGCTAAAACGAACGACATATCACATCTTTGTTATCGCATGTCACGACCCGTGAATCGCGCGCATATTTGCACATAAATGGAATAAAGTATGGTCACACCGTGGATGAATGTTACGCACATTATGTACGAGATAAGATTTCTTTTCAATAAACAAAATATTAACTTTTACAATACAATTTGATATCTTCGTTCAAACATGGGGCACTAGAATTCGTTTGTTTTTTTCACTTATTCAGAATCCCATTATAGTACATAGCACTTACAAAGCATTAACAAAATACCAAAAAGCACATATAATCATTTTTTAGCGTTTTGCAAACGGTATTATGCTACTTGGGATGATTAAAAAAATTTTTTTAAATACATCAACATACTTTCAACTTTCTAAAATAAATATTGAAACTCCATGAAAAATAATAAAATGTAGTATAATTTATAATTATCAAAAGACTCAAAAAAACTTGAATAGAAATCGCTCAGTTATTACTATGAAAGTCACATCCCTATAGGCACATAATATTATTTAATATTAATTTACTATTTAATATTTAAATAATATTTTAGGTATATTTCCAGAATATTAAACATAACATTTGAAGAATATTTTATTGAAATTATATAATATTAATATATAATATTAAATAATATTCTTGAAATATTAATGATTATATGTCCACTCCTAATATTACATGATTAGTAATATTATTTAATGTTACTATAATATCGTATGAATATTAAAAAATATCATAACAACATTTATTTTAATTTGTAAAATGTCACATCGATTAAATATATGTTTAAAGACTGAAAATAATTTTAGGCGAGCAGTTGTAAGACTGTATGTACGTAAAATAACACCGAAACATTATTTAAGCACAAAACACAGCATATATTGATAAGATATTTTCATTATTAGATTGTGAATTTAAACTGCACTAAAATAAAAATAATTAATATTAATAAATATTTCAAGGATGATAAAGGAAATACACTAAGCATATTTATATAAATAGACATATAACATTCATAGAATACTCTTATAACATTAAAAAATATTATACAATGTTTTCAAAATATAATAACTTATTTTAATTTTTTTTAATAATATTTATATAACATTCTAGGAATATTTTAGGAATATGACAAAATATATGATAGCAAAATAATATGTCGATACTAATGAGTCATACAATTCACATATCATTCTATATAACTGTATGATTTTATCATATGCGATATGCTAATATAGTCATATAGGATTTATAATATACATTACTTGAGATTTTGTCGCGCGTATATGATTGATATATAAATGACATATGAGAAAATTGCAATATGAATGATATCTACTTGAATTGTACATACGCGCGCGCGCGCGTGTGTGTGTGTGTATGTGTGTGTGTGTGTATACACACACACACACCACGTATGTGTAATCTAATTGTTGTTTCTAATATATGTGTAATTTATCAATATAAAATATTTCAAATATTTGAAGATTTTTTTCAATTTTTTCAGTTAAGTATTAAGTGTTTGACAAAACATGTATTTTGTAAGATCGTTTATCATATATAATGGATGTGTCTTTGTACGGAATCATATACGATAAATTGTTAAATATGTCATATATGTATGTTTTATTGATTCTATTACTAATTTTTGATCGTGATATACAGGGTGTCTATCCATAAATGTCTGAATAAATATCTCGTAACTAGTTGAAGTTACAAGAAAGTTTAATAACAAAAATTTGTACAATTCAGCTATGAAGTGCACGTAAAATTTTTTTTCTACTCTTTTTTCTACTACTTTTTCGAATTATATAGGTTAACATATTATATAGGTTATATAGGTTAGTTTTTTTTAATGGATACCTAGCTATAATTTTTTTGCATATTTTTGTAGCTGCGTTCGGCAATGCAAATCGGAGTGCTCTTTTCCTACAGTGCACGTGACATATGCTATAATATAAAAGTATTCCGACGCCTCAGATTAACATTACCGAACGCAGCTTGTATAGTAGGGAACATTTGCAATCAAAATCATATGTAATAAAAAATTGTTACTATGCATCATTTACGAGATAATCGACATCTTAAGTATTGAGTCTTAAGAAGTTGATTTCGATATCACAATTTGAAAAACAAGATTCAGACTAATATTTTGAATTCGATTATGTCAAACAGGATCACTTCAATTTGTCAAAATACGCGACTGCTTGTTTTGTAAATAAAGTATTTGTCTAGCATGGAGTATGAAATTCAATGCAGTATCTGTTAATTAGTCAGTCAGTTATCTTTTCAATGAATACATATTATATTGTAGATTACGAAAATAACGATGTTTACAATTAGTATAATGTGCTCGTAATGTGGCATTTAATGTGTAATGAAAACGAAACTTGATTATTTTATCAACAAAAATATCCAGAACAAAGGATATCAAACGGTCATAATTTCGGCGAGTCGAAGATCAATTACATTGAATAAGATCACTAACAAGACAACATCGTACAGAATCAGATCAAGAGAAAGAGACAAGGGTACTATTAAGTTTTATTAAAAACAAACCATCTATATAAGAATAGTAGCACGTAAGAAATATCAAGAAGTTATGTAATAACTTCACTGCTATATAAAGAATACAAATTCAAACCATTTCGTAATAATTTAGTATAATACAAGTTTTACATAAAGGAGATGCAGATCGTCGATTAATGTTCTGTCACTGGCTTTGAATTAATTATCGCAATGACATTGATTTTCTTAAAAAAATATTATGGTCTGACAAATCGTGTTTTTCAAATTGTAGTATGGAAAACCGACATAACACGCATACTTGTTCTGATGAGAATTCACATGCGATAAGAGATAGTTTTCAACGCAAATTTACAGTGAACGTATGATGCGGAATTATCGGAAATTGTTGGATTTTTCTTTTTTCATGGTTATCTTAATAGTGATAGATATTTGAAATTTTTGCAAACAACTTTTTCAAATTATTTACGCGATCTTCCATTATCAATCTTTCGAGATATTATTTTTCAACAAGATGGGACTCCACCACATAATACACATGTTATAGCCACTTGACTCTACATCGAGATCTCGCGGATTTGACCTTGTGGATTTTTCTTTTGGGGATATATTAAAGACATTGTCTATGCAACTGTTCCTGAAAATGAAGAAGATTTATGACATAAAATCACTAGAGCTATTAAAGGCATTACAGTAAAAAAGCTTCAGTTAACAATGAGAAACATTATAAAATGTGTTAAATGTTGTATTAAACACGATGATCAAAATTTCGGTTTATGGATTAATAAATGTTCCATAAAAAAACATTATTTGTTTTCTTCTTCGATCTTTCTTTGACATTTCAAACCACGTTCAAAATTACTTAGAATCCAAATTTACTACTTTGATACTTAAGATGTCAATTATCTCGTAAACGATGCATAGTACCAATTTTTTACTATTGTACATATAATTTTGTTTGCAAATCTACTCTCTACTATATGTAAAAAAAAACTATAAGTATCCATTTAAAAAAACTATGTTAATCTACATAACTCGAAAAACCTAAGCGTAGAGAAAAAAATTTTTACGTGCACTTTGTAGTTGACTCGAAATCGTCAAATTTCTCTTATTAAACTTTCTTAACTTCAACCAGTTGAAATATTTATTCAGATATTTATGGATGAACATCCTATATGTAATTCGTCAATCATGCAATTGGAATGTAATTGCATATGATTTGTATAAGATTCACATATATTTCGTAGACGATCAGATATGATTCGATACATATGTCAAATATACAGTTGGAACTTGATTATCTAGCTAAAAATATCTAGATACAGTATCTAGATATTTTAGCTGTACCTAAATGCATTACCTAGATCTTTATAAGCGGAGATATCTGTATTCGTATGTAGTTATTTTTTGACACAGTATCTTTAAGTTTTAGATGCATAAGTACAAGATACTTATACATTTTATTGCATGTCATAGAAACTTAATTTTTTATTATTATTAATTATACTATAAATCATTCTTCTCTAATTCTTAATAATTTTGTGCTTTCATTTGCTTTATCACTCAGGGGAAAAATATTTTACAAAATTATGTAATTTTATATTAGTTACATAAAATTATATAATAATATAAGGTGTCCTCAACTTACGGAATCGCTTCTCATGAGCAGGTATAGCGAACTAAACTTAGTCGAAAGTTCTTTACCATTATACAATTTTGTAATACAGAGATATTAATTTAAGAGATATTAATTTCTGAATATTACTGAATAAGCACGTATGCGCGCAGATCTTCAAGTATACGATCGCGATCGCTTGTTGCACAGAGAATAACGATTGCTTGGTAGACGCGGCACTTGAGTGGCGTTTAGCGCGTACCTGGTAATCCCCAACGACAATCGACAGCAAATGATAGGCATAGTCTTGGCAGTAGTTCGCACAGATGCATACTTATTTGGCGATCGTTAGAAATTAATATCTTCTAAAATATTGCGAAAATTGCAAAATGGTAAAGGACTTTTCGATTTAGTTTAATCCACTCTGCTCACGAGAAGTAATCTCGCGTAGGTCAAGGATATTCAGTATATGAAATATGTCCATATTTGAACATATTTCATACATATATAATTATATATAATTTTATATAATTTTATATGTACAATTTTATAAAATTTTTTCTCGGGCTCCTATAGGTAACTTTAGTTTCTAATATTTAGTAATTAGCGACTGAGAAATCTCATAAAAAGAGAGTGGTAAATTGGTGACGCGACGCCGGTCTTCTCCAGACATCTATCATGGAACAAGTCGAAATGGATTTCGATCGGAATTATTCTCTAGATTTCTATTATGTTTTCTAGAGAAAACGGAATAATTCCGAACAAAATTTATTGTCCCATAATAAATATTATACTCTTGGTATCAAATACTAAAGCTGTATAAAGCCTATTATCAATGCAGGATACATAGATTAAAAAAGAACAACTTGTAACATGATAAATTGTGATTTTTCTTGCATTTATATAATAGACTTTACACAAAGCTTTGATGCTTGAGATCAATTGAAGTGACTTTTTTCTTAGGGCGGAATCGCTTGTTGAAAAGTGAAAATTTTTATGTATGTATGTGTGCACACAAAAAATTGTCATCTTTTACGTTTCCGTCCTAAGAGAAAAATGACATGAGCGACTTCTTGAGGAAATAGTGTCACGTGATCAGTTTGCCCCGCTGTTTCTACCACAGATTTAAGCTCGTCTATAATAGTATCGTACAAGCTGTGTCGCACGTCGTATGAAATATCGCAGAAGTGTCGCATGATTGTCGTAGTTGTAAGAGCTTTTGTGGTACGGAGTTGAGCCAATTTCAACTTTCTGCGACTGCGACAAGTGTGTTGCATGATCTCAGCCAATCACAGCGCAGCAAGTCAACGTTTAGAATTTGTTGTTACGTGCAAACAATCGTAACTATTGTAGACGCTCATTTAGCGACACTCTTGCGGCATGTGACAAATTTTCTTGTAATGCTATTACTCGCGACATGCGATACAATCTATGCACAGTATAAATACGTACAGTATGGACACTGAGCATCTTTGATGTAGTGGGTCCCCAGATTACATGACTTGTCGCCATGTTGTAGGTTGAAAAGGCATTTATAAATTTGAGTTCTTATACATAAAGCTACAGAATGATTTTTCTAACAAAAAAAAAGACATAATTCGGTCGTGTCATGAAAATTGTTTATAGCGAGTATATTTTTAAATCAGAATTATATAATGTTAACGAATTCATTATATAAAAATAATATTTACATTAATAATAATAATAATAAACAGTAATAAGTAAATTAAAAATAATAATTGATTAAATACTATATGAAAATTATAATTAAATGAATAATTATGTATAAAAAAATGATATATTGCATGAAAATTGTAATTAAATGTGAAGTTGTAATTTAATAATATACGTACACACACACACACACACACACAACACACACACACACACATACACACACACACACATACGCACGCGCACGTACGCACTCATGCATACTTTATTACGAGAATATTTTATCGTATACAAATATAATAGTTTACACAATATATATAGCTTCTCCGAAAAAATTTCATTTAATTTTTTAGTAAAACTTAATTTTATTAATTCTTTGCCATATTTTCCTCTTACAAATTAAAAAAAAAATTAAGCTTTGTACGAACGATATATCACGGCTCTTACTCGTGATATTCATGTTTGGCCCGATTTCCTTACCACGAGTTTTATATAATATAGTAGGCGAAAGGACTAATTATATTTTATGAGAAGGAGATTCAGCTAATCTAATCTAATTTGCAATTTCAACTTGTTGAAGACAGCCACATTCCTGATTGAAAAACTCGACTCATATATACTAAAAATTGAGATCACATAAAAAGTGTCCATATTGTGTATTTATACTGTGACCTATGCGACTATTGTAGACGAGGCTTTATATGAATAGACTGCAGACTCAATGTGATAGGAAGAGATGAATCTGATTCCAAGTTGTCCTTGTTTCAATTCCTATATGCGTATACATGCATTCTGTCTGTAAATATCGCGTGAATTTATGTGAAAAACACTACGTTAGTCATAACAAAAATTATCACAAATGTCAAATGTTATTTTATGGTGACCTTTTATTCTGTTATATTTTGATTAACAAAAATATAAAAAAAATGATAATTTGTAGTATGATAAACTGCAAAAGTTGATATAAAATAGGAAATAATATAAATATAGGTTCTGTAAAATTTGACTTACGCAGTGATTATTCATGTAATTTATACATGTAAGGAAACTGAAATATGGCCACCCAGTGCTATCTTCAAACATGGAGGCGAAGTTAGCAATCTATAGAAGTTTGTGGTTCCTACCGATAATCTATCGACATTTTTTATGTATTAAAACAAATAAATAGAATATAACATTTTACATTATTTACATTTTTCCTCTTCTTGTTTTTCCCATTTTTTTTATCTTCTCATTTTTCTTTTTTTCCTTTTTTTTAAGTACTTAAAAAGTTTCGGATACGTTTTTCTTGTATCTGTATCTATACTTAAGTAATTATCAAAAAATATATCTGTACTTATACTTTTTCCACACAATACCTATATCTAGAAACGTATCTTTCAAACGTATTTGTTCTACAAAATGTATCTATTCTAATACTGGTCAAATGACTATGTCACATCTGTGTCTGATTCTCATACAAATTTCTGACGGCGATATGTAACTCGTATGCGATCGTGTATGATCATGTGTTCAATCCTGCAGCTGGCATATGATCGTGTACGATAATAAGATTCATATACTTCGTAGGCAATCGGATATGTTCGTATGCCTTTCATATACTATTCAACAAGTTTATTATACAAGTTTTATATACCAAATTTATGGTAAGATAGTTACTTTGTACAGTAAGGGTTAATAACAAGTCAATAATGAATAGATTCAATATTTCAGCTGATCGAGCATACACTATATCTGCATTAAATTTTTGTTTTGTCGGCAAAAAACTTCTGGACATAACAGCAGACTAACAATGAAACATAAATCTTATTTCACAATCATTTATCATGAGGCATTTTATTTATATAAATAAGTTATGAAATGGCAAATTCTCGCTTCCGATTATCTATTATCACATTTTATTTATAGATTCTAGATATTAGGTTTGAGAAAAAATTCGTGGCGTTTTTCCCATTAGATGTAACGGGAAAAACGCCACGAACTTTTTCCCACACCTAATATTTCCGCTGAAGAAATTTCCAGTAAATGTTTCGTAAAATCTGCTTTTCAACTAGTTCAAAAAAAGGTTGAATAATCTGATTTATCTGACACGTGTGGATAATAAATAAAGTTCGACAAAAGTGTATTTTTGATTCTCTGTCTTCAGTGAGTTTTCAGTTTTCCATGATTACTACGAAATTTTTCTTGAATCTGAGAGTAAATTTCACTGTCAGAGTAAATTTCGCAGAGATTCAATAAATGCAGCATGAGCAGCTCGCATTGGCTCGGCTTTTGTGTAAGTGTTGACATTTTATTAGTCACCGCGATTCAATGACCGATTCGATCGATTTTTACAATAGCCTATGAAGTTAATTGATAGTCTCGCGTTACAATATTATCCTCGTGACACGCCGCGTACTTATCTGCGACAAATTAATTAACGACTAAATTATAAGGCGAGTAACAAAAATTTCGCGTACGCAACCAATTGTTCTTCTTCTAATCACTTAATTGTTCTGTCGTGCGAGAACAAAGTGGCATGCGTGATTAAAATAGTACTTACGCGTTTCCATTTCGTATGCGTTAACGGTGCATAAGTAGAAAGTGCTCGGCAAAACAGATTCAAGGTTTCGCATGCAATATTATTCATGGACTCGCGAACGATCGACTTCTCTAAGATAACGACAACGGTACTGAGAGAAGCACGTGTTCACGTTGGAAACTCAGTTAGCCCGTCTCTTCCTAATGACCGTGTCACATAATTGAATTCAATGCCGATGACAAAGCGGTCATTAGAGGCGTGGAAAATTCGTTCAATATGACATGCAAAGAATACCAATTCCATTATCAACTCAGCCAATTTCCAATAGAAAATGATTCAACATTTTAGAAACTAATGACAGCGGCAGAAAAACCGCTTCATTTTCAGTAATAGGGACAATTTTGTTATGACGATAATAATTGCTTTCTTTATATATTAACGTAATAAAATATTTACAATATAATTTCGAAATAATATTCATTATTTCAAAAATTCAGTTCATAATCGAGAAATAATTTTTTATCATGAAAAGAGATGTATTCTTCCTTTCACAATTAAAATTATCTCTACAGTATGATAATTTATCGTAAATTGAGAATGACTAATTATCACATAATTATCTAAAATCATTTTTCTGTTTAAAACTGTTCAAACTTTCAGAAAAAAAACATAATATCGAATTATTCTTATGTTTAAGAAATGATTCATACGAGACTCTCAAAATTACACTTTTTTTATCGATTTTATCGATTTTTCAATTGTATTTTTTTTCTGAAATTTTTTTCTGATATCACCCTACCACATATCATTTTCGTAAGTTACAGTTATACGTTGCACATCACTATAACTATCACTATAATATCCCAACGGGCGTGCCCATACTTGTTTATCATCTCAAGATATTGTCACATTAAACATTAACATAAGAACAGTCATTCCGATAACCGTTCACCCAAATTTGATATGTACTGATATCGAAAGATATTACGGATTTTCTTCTATAAATACATTTCTCGAGACATTTCTCGTAATACTCCGATTTTAATATAGACTTTATTTCGTATAAATATAAATAATAAATAATAATTTCCCATGACTCATGTTATAGATATAATAATTTATTAATTTTTAAATGGATGGTTTTTTTATATTCATGAAATAAAAAATATACAATGGCTAATATGAAAACGTTTAACAAAATATTTCAATTTTAATTATTTTAAAAAAATAAAAAAGAATTTTTAATTTTGTGCTAAATCTGAGACTATTTAATTGTTTCTCTTTGGATTTCGAAATAACATCGTTTTTCTAATGAGAATGTTTTATATTATCAACTCTGAATATTAGTATGGTTCAAAATATCTCAGAAAAAAATTGTATATATTGTATTGTCAATTTATTTCTTCAAAAGTAGAATGTTAAAAGCCAATAGTTTGTATCATAGAATTATTTGTTAAGTGTAAATATCAATAGAAGTAATCTATTTTTTTTCGTCCATTTAAGTCTGACGCATTATAACGAGATATGAACAAGAATTATGTAGACTGTGTACGCCTATCAATCGCCTCAAAAAACAAGAAATAACTTGATACGATGCATACTTGCGATATGCTATCATATAATAATTATCTCTTCTGTCACTCACAAATATCTTCCTAATTCTTAGGAAAGATGCGCTATACTCAACAAAGTTCAGTAATTACAATTAATGTTTCAAAAAGGATTAACGAGACAAAATAATTCTACAAGGAATTCTTCTTTACAAGCGATGGTTTTAAAATTGCCATGATTTTTACGTAATTTTAGTCAAAATATTTCAAACTGCAATACCTTTTGTCGTGGACGTACGTGGTGTTCTAGGAGTTCCGGGAACGTTTAAATCGGTTTCTTCGATATTGTCACTCCACGAAACCGCCCTCAAAGGTAAAGGTTTCTTGATTATCGAGTTGTCATCTTCGCCATCGTACATCTTTAGCTTCGCGCACTTGCTAGATACTCCGTTCATGATTGACAATCTTCCGGCACCGATTCTTGATGCTTCCGATATTCCGATTCGGGAGATTTGAAGGTTTTCAAATGTGTCGAGCGGTTCAGAATAGTTGTATTGTACCTAGAAACATTTGAAACATTTGTATTGTCAAAAACGAATTCATAAAATTAACTAAATATATTAGAATCTCGGAGTTAGATACGATACATTTTTGTATAAACGCTTTCACGTTAAACAATATCAATGTCAAACAATATCAAAGATATTTCAATATTAAATAATATATAAAACAATGATATCTCTTATATCATTATCTTACTACTTTAGCATTTATCTATTTTTTATTTCTTGAAAATTTAAGTGACAATGATAACAGTTCCATTAATGCAATATTAAAATAATCAGAAGTCTTCTAAAATTAAACAAATCTTGTAATCGTTATTATGCATTTCAACTGAATTTCTTTTTATTCAATAAAATGTAATAAACATTAGATATCACTTTAAAGAGCCTCTCTTCACTAAACATCACTCGCAGTTACCGCTTGACATTTAACATTTGTCGTATCAAGAACTTACAACTCCGCGTCACGCGCACGAAAAACAATCAGTGTCGCTCGCGAACCAGAGAACTTATCGAAATAATCAAATTTCACACAATAGAATTCAGATTTAAATATTTACATGAGATAAAAAAACAGAGCTTCTCGAAACTTTTCTACATCTGATCCTGATGGACTGATGACTCGAACTTACTTCTAACACGGCTTGCTGTCTCGTGGCAAAAAAAGCTGTGTTCGTCCTGACAACGATCTCGGAAGCTACGCGCCGGCAAGGGCTGTGCGTGACACACGCGAGGGTGGCACGTGCAAAGCAGAACAGAGGAATCACGACTAAGAGAAGATAAGCCGGCACCGCATGCACAAGCGACGGACGCGTGGAGGAGCCGCGACGATACTCAGGACGGGCGAAGCGCGACTGATGTGAACTGATACGAGTATTGCGAGCTCAACTGAACGTAGACCAAGAGACGGTGGTGAGCGAACGTCACCCACGAGTCCTTTCGTATATATGCGCGCGGCCCCTGTTTCTCTCTCTCTCTCTCTCTCTCTCTCTTTCTCTCCCTCCGTCAGCTATTCCTACTATATCACAAAGAGTTACGAGCCCCTCTCGCGTCAGAGATTACGGGAGAGACAAAGAAAGAACGATTTTTGCCTCCGATGTGAAAACGCACCGGGGTATCCAAATATTGCATCAAATCATTAGAATATTGATAAATATCAAGTTATTAATATAATATTAAAAATCGCATTCAAAGAGATTTTCGATTTATCGTTACCAAGTCTCTTAGTTTCTCTTTCTCCATGCATCACTCGCATTGATGATCGACAATACGGAAATGACTTTGCAGGACTCAGAATCACCTGATCCTTGAGATTTGAATGCAATGGAGGGAATTAATAGAATCATGCTCTCTTGGATTTCCTTCTTTTCTTTTGTATTTTGTATTGATCTATCCATGTCTCTTTCATCCATTCTGTCAAAAAAATTACTTAGATATTATTATAAGATATTATTGTAAAATTATAAGATTAAGATCTTTAAATAAAATTAATATAAAGATTTAATAAAATTTGACTGTAAGCTAATTTAATTGTAAGCTAATTGATAAGATAAGCTTAATTGATTGGAAAATTTATTTTTATAATTGATTTGCCAAAGAATTAGTCTTAGATTAATTGAAAAAAAGAAAATTAATTGAAAAAAATTGGAAAAAGAAAAGGGACTTTTTGTAAGTCTGTAAATTCTAGAACATAGAAAAGCCTAATAATACTAGACTATTTCGTTTCGTTGGTAGGGAAATCCCGACTTTCTTTACGTCAGCTTAAGGTGTAATCAGAAAAATCCTTAGGGAACTGAATCTGGGATTTCCACTTGGTTGTTTCCCACAAATGTAATGCATAGCCATCTCATGTCTCATTAAGACATTAAGTCGTTCTTTCCTTCGTCACTGAAACTATACTGATTTTCTCGCTAATTAAATCTTTAAATAATTCTACATGTGTACATGAAATGTGTGCATGATACATAGGTAGAATAGTTTTTCTGCCTATACTTACAATATTTATTACAATTTATTCTGAAACGAACGTTTAAAAAGATGAAATTTTATTCTATTCTAAGATTTCTCTCTCTGCAGTTAAGATTCCATTAATAATTTATAGCATAGAAGGTATGCACAAAATAAAAATAAGAAATAAAGAATGAGTAATACGCTTAGCATAATAATTTCGTTTTACAAAATTTAATACGCAAGATATAAGCAGAACAACAAATCATTTATGATATTAAATGATGTCAAAATAATTCCAAAATAATCATTAAAAGTTATTTTTCAATCATTTCCGATTCATTTTAATATCATTTTAACGTTAACATGACGTTATATCATTTGTTCTGCTTGGATATAGTAATGTAGATATATGTGTAGAATATAAAATTAACACAAAAATATAAAATAAATGTAAAATGATTAAATGTATGATATGCACAGTTTAATTTATATTTCTGTTGTACATTCGCGCCTATGTAACGTTTGTCAGCGTTGCACTCAAAAAAAAAGAATCGCGCGATTTTTAAATTATAAATGCTATTTATTAAATTAAAATATGCTACAAGAAATCGCCGCGCCGTTTTATTCAAGTGACATAAGCATGCACGCACGCACACACACACACACACACACACACACACACACACACACACACACACACGCACGAATGCACGCACATGACTGCATCAAAGTGTCCTATACACTTACGCCAAAGAAGAAAATAAAAGAAGCAGAAATAGGATAAATGGATTTTGCGAGAGTCGACCGAGGAAAGTACCTATGTCATAGTGAATCCCAACGTCAAACAACCGGTTCTTATATTATATATGCATTACCATTTCCTTGCAGAAAAAGGGCAGGTTTATTTTTCGTCCATTTCCTCTATATCATATTTTTAATTTTTGCAAAAAATGTAAAAGATTAATCCGCATCTTCGAGTTAGTTACATCCAGATTGTTTCGAGCTTTAAATGTCTATCCTTCTCAAGAAAAAAATGTTGAAATAGCACTACTTTTTGTTTATACATGTTATATAAAATTTACAGCTTGAATCACGAATAAAGAAATATTAATACCGAGACAAATTATAAATCCGAGATAATATTAACATTCTATTCTTATTAGCACACATTATATAAGCGATCTATTAAAATCATCAATTACTGACACTACTTTTCTATGTCCTTCGAAAGAATTATATAATATATCACGAAATATAATATATCAAGCCCACTTTAGACAATCTATAATTTTTTTTTTATCAGAAAGATATATAATTCTATTTATTTTATGTCAATTAGGATGTCTAAAACAAATTTCAAATTCTGTTGTCGCCGCATTAAGAATTTCAATATTTGAAATTTGTTGCTATTCTTGTATCGAGCGTTAGAGAAAATCCATCTGTCGCTAAAATTAAAATTTCTGAAACATTTTGTATTACATCCCTATGCAGTAAGCACAGTGCATAGTGAATAGTGAGAACGTTCGAGACATGTACAAGGAGAAAGATTAATCCAGCAAACGAGAATGAATTAAAATGGATTCAGATTTTCAGAAATATGGATTCAT
>Ga0157364_1000063_pt1 | contig 40337 bp, 18 predicted proteins | sample AttsexASBM2_FD_111476 | JGI IMG/M metagenome (GOLD analysis project Ga0157364, IMG submission 111476) | Fungus gardens microbial communities from leaf cutter ant in Ribeirão Preto, State of São Paulo, Brazil - Atta sexdens ASBM2 | ecosystem: Host-associated > Fungi > Mycelium > Unclassified ...
CACACATACACACACACACATATATATATATTTATATATTGTGTGGTTTGTGTGTATGGGGGGGGGGGAATTAGGGGATAGCTTTGAACACTTTTTCTTTTCAGCTTATAAATTACTATATAATGAAACTATTTGTATTTTTGTTGTGCTAGTAGCTACAGATATTGATGTATAATAATAAACCACATTGAAGCAAATATTATAACATATATATTTTATTTATATTTTAAAAAAGCACTCTTTATATTCAAAAATACCCCTCTGGGGGCAGTTTTGAACGCGTGGTAAAAAAGAAAGATTAAACGTTTCTTACTAAAATTTATTTATACAAATAAAAGCCTCTTTTTTGAAAATATATTAAAAGTTGAAAAACAAAAGTTAAGAACTTTTAATGATTATGATAATCAAAATAAAATTAAAAACATAATAAACTCTGATCTTAAATTATCTAAATTTAAGTTTTAAATAGATTATCTCTCTTTATTCTTATAACTCTCTCTTATAAAAAACTTATAAAGCTATTTCTCAATATTTCGCATCTCAGTAGGAATGCGCGTAACGCTATTATCACAAAAACTCGATAATAAGTGATGTTTTCCAGCAAGCGATACAATATGACACAGATTATGTCATCTTCATTTAATATTAGCAAATAACAAGGATTTATTGTGCTACACTGTATTATCTGCATTTCTTGCTGAAAAAAATTGGACAATTCTATATTGGACAATTCGGGAGATTAAAAAACCATATTAAATAATCTTCAAGTTCTACTGTATACATGTAGATATTGCATACAAATTATAGGTTACAAGCTGCGTCCTGTAATAGTTTGCTAACTATTAAGTATGGAAAGACATTTAAAAAACTGTATATTCGTACCTGTTATATTGTCAAAAGCAATTGCAAATCTGCAGTAGAAAATTTTTATCCTTATGCTTGCGTTATAAATCTTATAATAATATATAGATCGTGTCCGACGCTCATCAACAATCAAACGTAATCGTATCATGCGAAGGAAGCTGAAGCTTATGGCACATACAAAAACGTAAGGCAATAAGTAGTAAGTAAATTGGCCAATCACAGTAGAGACCATAGTCAGTAACAAATCCAATATTTCCAACGATTTCCTTACTGCTTATGTCTTACTGTCTTATGTTTTTGTATGTATATTTATCATTACCTATGTGCTATGGACTTTATGGGAGCTCGCGATTGAAATGTTCTAAGGTGCCCCGTGATTTGATTTGTTCAAACTCCTATGAGTACTCACATTGAAAAAATATATCTTATTTTGTTTATCAGAATATCGATAAAAACCAAATATTTTGTTTTTATTACATAGACATAAACGTATGAAAAAATACATAGCACAACAAAATGTTAATTATTTAATATAAACGTATGAAAAAATACATAGCACAATAAAATGTTAATTATTTAATGGTTTAATTTTAAAATGTTTACGTGTGCGAGACAAAACATGTTTAATACGAAGGCACAAGAACACAAAATGCTTCTAGATTAGATAAACAATTGCAACTACGACTTAACGGTTGTCTATATTGACATTTCAAAAATTACAATTTGTAATCGCAAAAAAAGACAGTTTATTTTTAATTTATAAAGTTCAAAGCTGCCTCTGAACAAAGCCCCCTTCTTCCCTATATATATATATATATATATATATGTATATATATATATATATAATATTATAAAACACCATTCGTGTATAGATCAAATTTTTAAAATATTTATATACACGAGCGGTGTGTTATAAAATTATATATATATATATATATATATATATATATATATACAATATATATATATATATACATATCTTCGAACAGTTAGTAGTAGACAGACTTACGGGTTCCATCAAAGCGAGTCGCAATAGTATCCAAGAAGGTATTTTGTGGAGCGAGGAGGCCCTTCCTGACCGGCATTGAGGCCGCTCCACCGCGCTGTTAAGCGCACGAACCTGTGCAAATACGTAAATATTATAATTAAATTATTTGCATATATAGTATATCACACGTATTATCTACAAAATTAAATTCATTACACTATTAAATTCATAATATTAAATTGTATTCAATTTGAGTTATTTTTTAATCATTTCTATAGGTCGCTAATGTTCTTACTTAATGTCATTAATTTTAACTAAAACAATAAAGTTAAACAGTTTAACTCCATTAAAATAACAATTTAACTATAACCAAGAAAATATATTAAATTTAACCCAAATTTAATATATTTAATTGATTATTCACTAAGCGCATACATTAATACGAATGTTTGTTTATATTTTGAAACTAACCACAGAAATGAATTAATTTATATTTTGACACATATGGAAGTTACAAATAACGAAATATTATTTAACTCAAGGGATTTGGTTATTCCGATTGCCATTGCTGTTCTATCAGTGTATAAAATAGAGCTGTCCAATTTGAGCTTCGGAGCCAAAACACAAAGCCATTGACGCAAAAAATTCAATATAAGATTTCAGGGATTGTAAAATGTTAATAAGCGTCATTCATATCGTATCAATATTTTATGGTCCCCGAAATCTTATCCACATTGAATTTTTTTGCGTCAGTGGTTTCACATTTTGGCTCCGGAACTTAAATTGAACAGATATAAGGAACAGATATAAGGAGACGTAAAAAGTATTTTATGTTATAATAGTGAAAAGTATTTCATATATTTAACAGAATTCTTTTGTAAACATTGAATTTCATTGTCATGTATTACATAAGTAAGTACCAAAATATACGATTCATTGGATATTGTAAGTAAACATCATTCGAATCTCTCTATTATCAGGCAAAGTGCTATTGTAACGCGTGTTGCCCGGGCTTCGAGCTGATACAATAAATATTTTCTGGAACTAATCCAATCACCTCGCTTTTCTCATAACCGAGAAATCATTGACCGTTCGTAAATAACCGGGTTATACTATTGCGTCTTGCATATCTCGGAAATATATACAATATGTCTATGTAAATCTATTATGCTTGTTATCATTACTTCAGGACAATCGTGCATTTAATTAATCACGAATTCAATCGAGATAGAAAAACGATCCACACGTTTATTTCCCATGTAGAAAAATACTGCTACACAGTAGTAATTTGAAGCACCATTGTACTAAATTATAGTAGTAGTGCGCAACAATACAGTAGTGCGTAGTAGTATTGTAGTGAAGTAGTAATGCAGCAGTTTTAAAATACTATTGCATTCCGTAGTACTTTTCCAAAGATTGTATTTGACACAATCAAGAATGAATCACAAGATTGCTTGTGATAAATATATTATTATATATATATATATATATACATATAAAATGTAATAATAACATGTAATAATTACAGAGTGGTTAAATAATGAGGATGTCCGGAATATGGAATATGGATTTGAATCCCGGCTGAGATAGTATTTTCCGCAATAAATTATTTGCAAATTTGAGATTCTCATTAACATCAAATTATTAATATTCTTATAAAGCATCTTAAAAGCACAAAAAGTTATTAAATTACTTGTCAATTTAATAAGTAATATTCTGATTATAATTGCGTTTCAAGATTAAAAATATTTCAGCACGTAGTTTGTAGAATTAGATACGTAATAAAATATATAAATTCACACAGAAATATTTAAGCATTAGGATCCACTTTGACCAATTATATAGGATTTTTCTTATTTAATTAGAGTTAATATTTATATATTTTACATGTACTATATATATATTTATCAATAATATTATGTGTATTATTCATCAAGATGTACCGTGATTTTTTTATCTCGGGGATAGTACAATAAAATGTCAGCGTTATATTATGACATAACCTACTGAAAAATTTCACTTCGGTTATTTTTCCAGACCTATATTTACATTATATAACATAATACGTATTCAATACAAAACGTTATAATTTCAAATATAACTTTATTTATGAATAACATGATAGAGCTATATTATTTACCGATAACGAAAATTTTATGTAATCTCACTATGTAGGCATCTAACATAAATTCTAGTCTCATGCGCTGCATGTACACGCTCTCTAATGCTTTCAGAACGAAACCCATATAGCTTAACAATTTCTCGCTTTTAATGTAGAAACATGATATAGATTTTCTCTTTTTAGTGATATTAATAATACAAAAAATTTTTATATTCTTAAAAAAATTCTATTCTTTCGAAGGAGAAAACTCATTATCTACGTTTAATTTCTCTTGGATATGAATAAAAAAAAAGAAGTGCACAACGTTACAAATGTATGTATATATATATATATATATATATATATATATATATATATGCATCGCGTTGTAAGGAAAATCTAATGAAATATGCATAAGCATAAATCCATAAAAAATTTGATAATCAAATCGACACAGTCAACCTATCATTAAAATATTTTTCATGTTACATATCATATTTTAAAAACGGTAAACCTACAGTTTGCTCGAATACTCTTTGTGTGCATTACAATGATCATATTAATTAATTATACGCCGAAATAGATTGAGATACCAGCTGTAAGAAATCATGCTGCTGCATCTAAATTTGCACAACATTTTGCACATAATAGATCGTTTGAAATAGGCGGTAAGAACTATTTACATATTAAACAAGTTGATCATAAAGATTAGCTGTGGACACAAGGAAAATTTTAATACTGAAAAGTATTAAACGATTTTAAAATAATAAAATTTTTGAACGCGATAATGCTCAAAAGAATCGTGTTACTTCTAATAATAATCGAAAAAGAGGAAGTTAATTCGTTTAAATTATTTATAATGAAGTATCGTTCTATTTTACGCCGAAATAAAACGGTGGGATGAGTATCGCTTATTTGACGTCAAGGAAAATGTTCTCCTTCCAACCAACAGGTTGTTCCATCGAAATGCGAGAAATTAAAAACCTCATTAGAAATCTTTTTAAAAATATACGATATTTTTCTCGTTACTAATGAAACCTCATTTATTTGAGAAAATATATATAACTGTAATATAATTGAAATATTTTAATCATGACATTATTAATCTCATAATTATGAATTATCGAATAAGGAACCTTCGTCGTATAGAAATTCTGGAAATATATCGAATGGCATACATTTTTGATCTCATCATTCTTTAGCAAAGTGCATAATTACAGGAAGTTTGACAGGTTTCCGTTTCCGATGGTACCGACCTTGTCGAGAAAGCGATTGTCCGCTCACTGTTCGAGCATCTTCGAACCACCACCACCTATATATTCACACCAATCCCTTCTTCGTTCACCCCCTTCGTTCCGTGATTAAGGGACGTTCGCGCTTCGTCCGTCAGTTCGATGCATTCGAGATACGACACTCAGATCGACAGCCAGCGATTACCAGCAATCTCGAGGTGCGCACCGCGCGAATCGTTCGCTGGCGATCGCGTAACTGACCGAGAGCCGAGGGGAGAGATTCCGTCTATCCTGATGGCCCGGGCTCCTGGCTGACTTGCGCCCCTCGCATCGAAGCGCAACATGTGGTAAACCGTGGGAAGGTAACAGACACACACGTCCTAGGCGTAGGTGAAGGCACGAGCGTGTACCTCCGATAAGTACGTACGTACATGGTACGTACCTCCTCTCCCTCCCCGTGACATCCCGCGCTCTGCCCTGCGCCACCCTTCGACACCCCGCGTTATCCCCGCGACATCCCTCGCACCGCCAACGACCGCTGTGGAGTTGTGCATGCGCGCGCGCGTACACACACACACACACACACACACACACACACACACACACACACACACACACACACACATATACACGTACATACACCGCAGGCACATACACCGTTCATTTGCACGAGCGCGCAGGTATACCTTAAAAATCTGATACAGTTTTTAGCCGAGCTATTCGAGTTCGATGTTCGAGTATTTTTTTTTTTCGACACTTGGGTTTTTTTTTAAATTCTTCGAGCACTTCGCCGATAGGTCGACGGCCCGCGCGGATCGAACGACACGTGCAACTTCATCTCACAATGCAGGAGATTTCTAATAATTTCTCCGCAGAATTGTTATTACTTAAATTATTATTTAAAGAAGTAAAGAGAGAAATATATATCATTCAATTTGCATATAATTGTATATGATCGATAATGGATGGCCTACTACTTTTTTTGGAAGAAAATTTGAATATTGAATCGAACGAAGATCGACGGCTTACATTGCCAAGTTAAAACAGAATTTCATACGTGACACTGATGGATCACTGTAGGGACTTCCTTCTCTTAACGCAAACGTGGCGTATCCGTTATTTCGTTTACGTTGAGACGGCGCCTATCCGACTAAACATTTTCGCTTGTCAAAGAATGCGTCCTGTGTCGAACATATTTTCGTTCGTTTCATTCCGCACAGCGTTTTACGACACGCATTACAGCTATATGCTTTGACGCATGGCTCGAGCTTACCTTATCTTTTCAAGGTCGAAACGTTGGAAAGAACGCGAGAGAACGTGTTCCTTTGTAGCCGGGAAAATCTGGAATTTTCCCATTTTACAGTCTTTTCTAAAGCGTCGTGAAACCTGGATTTTTACCTGCCACTTGTATACATACATTGTAAAACAAATCTATATATAAATATATATACATGGAAATAAGAAATGATTTTGCTAAAGTATCTAAAAATTCAGAATATAGATCTGAAAATAATTTTATTCGAACATCAAATAAAAAAATAATTCTGTAGAACTCTTACACGTTAACGACAGTGTTGCAAAACATTTTTAACATTCTAACAGTCAGCTTGAGCTGATATATAATTATTTTGAGGGTCCAAACGAAATTATTTTCAAATCTGTGTCTAAATAAATTTTTCAAATATTTCAGCGAAATCGTTTTTTCTGTATGTGTAACACAAGTAATTTGAAACGTGAAAAAATATTTCATAGTGGTAAAGATCGACACTTTTTTGTTGATAGAAAACCATTCGTGCGCCGCACCGCGCCGTGCCGCATCGAGGTCTATATTGAATAAAACGTTGCTGCAGGTCAGTTTGATGGTATTGTATAACGCGTTCATACCGAAGAGGGTCGATGACTGTATTCGCGTGCTAGTCCTTCATGAACAGGCCGCGCAATCTGCAAGCGTTCCCGATATAGATCTTCGTCACAAAAAAAGTTCATGGAGGCGGGCTGGGTTTTAACCAGCCACTAAGTTATTTTAAATCTTAACATATAGAACCCTCGGCGTTGATAACATCGAAATTGGCCGCTGCATCGAGAAACTGACGTGAAGCTATATTATATCTTATTACATCTAGTTACGTCGAAGCTATTTCACAGCTTTTTCACAAGTTAAACGGTAAAGTTTTCTTAGATACGTATAGATATCTGTTGAATAAAACTCAATGTACATCCGTCTTACGGTCATTCAATCAGGATCACGTTCGGGTTAATCAAGAACGATGACAATCGATAGTTAGCGTTGTTATCCCTAGAAATGGATGTTTATCCATCGGGTCGTCGCCTCGTATGTCGTAGACTCGAAGAGTGATGCATTGTCGTCACGTCGTAATACGTCGAATTAAAAAAGAAAGAGAGAGAGAGAGAGAGAGAGAGAGAGAGAGAGATTTTGAAGAAACCGCCACACAGTTAAGCTGCACAACCGCGGTCTAAGAATACCACCTTCGACTACTTCGCGATTATAAAGCTGCGACCTAATTTTAAAAGCTGCGTTTCCGAAGCGGTCATGTCGCGCCGAGGCGATACCGGCGCACGGTTAAGTCCGTGCATCTCCGTACTTTGCGGAGGGATTAACGCTGGGAAGCGATAAGGTAAACGCCTGTAGTAATTCCGCTTCGTCTAGCTCGCGCTTGTCAATCTGATGCTTTTTATAGGCTCTCGCACCGCAACGCCTCTTCGAAATTAAAAGCTCTCGCGATGTAATAAAATAAAATATTGATTCAAAATGCGCCGTTTTATAATCTCCCTTGATCATGCGTCATCTTTTCCGCGTTACGTCAGCTAAAAAAATATTTAGTCGCAGTAGCGTTTCTATAGCGTATCTCCCATCTATTATTTTCGACTATCTATTGAGAAGGGCTCTTAAATGTGCTGCAGATAATACATTTTCAATATACATCCCGTATTAATAGCGTCACAAAGAATTCAACAAAAAAAATTCTTTAAACAATGGAAGAGTCAGTAATCGTGAGTGTTAGTGGGTTATCCGCACAGTCCGGGCTGCGCGTAGTTACGAAGCACAGGGTCCATATAATCGATACTCTAGTACTTCGAATGTCTCCGCGGACAGATACGAAGGCGAGAATGAGAAATGAGAAATGGGATGAAAAACGAGACAGGAAACATGGCGTGTCTGCTGCTCTATTTAATAGCCGAACGGATGGAAAGTCATTGGCACGAACGATTGCGACTATTAACGAGTTTCATCTTTTACGATTTGCTCGTAGTTTTAATTGTTCTCTCTGTCTTTATGCTATCGCTCATCCGCATCTCTCTCGCGACAATAAATCTTTTGTAGTACATCTTCCGCTATGCTGCACGATTTAATCGGCAGCTATATTTATGGGCCAACGATTTTATCTATTCATTTTTTACAATATGATACAGTATAGTACATACAACACAGTACAATTTAATTCGCAACTTTAATTAGCAATTATTATTAACGAAATGTTGATAAAAAAGATAATATTAATCTCTGATTTTTATAGGTATTTTACAATTATTTACATATTTACAATCCAGACAACACAAAGTCTAGCATTGGGATATAAAACGTCTAATTTTAGACTTTTAACGTTCTTAAAATTTGATTTTAGATTTTGTGTAGTCTAAGAGTCATTTTACAATACGATACGATATAATTAATTTGGCCACTTCTTAGTAATTATCATTTCTCTGTCTGTAATCTGAATCTTTTTAGTACAAACGAGAAATTTCGTTCTAAAGTTTTTCCGAAATAAAGAAGAGCGAAGTCCGGTTCTCCTATTGTCAAGTTATACATTTGTAAATAAATTTTATTTTTTCTCACTTCTGCTTAAATTTCAATTTTTATTAAATAAAGGTTTCATTATTTAAGCTAAAAGATATAGATTTAAACGCGAAAGAATATTCAAAATATTTGTAAGAAAAATATTTATCACTCATAACTTTTATGAATATTACTAAGATATTTTTCAGCTAAAAACTGCAATATCTTTATGAAATAAACTCTTTTAAAGGTAAGATTCTGCTACGTGGTAGGGCATGTGTGTCGTAAATTTCAAAGTGCCAAGGCGATAATACGAACACATACACGCTGGAACCTCATACATTATTCAGGGAAAAGCAGAAAAGTAAGAGAAGACACGATATAAAGGGACGTGTGAAACCTCGGAAAATAGAGTTGCGTTCGAAATAATCGCATTATAATTATTTACGGAATCTCGAAAAATCAGCAGTTGCATTCTTACGAAAAAGCAAGATTTCTATTCGCCTATACAATCGCGTGCGATCGTGAAGTAACGAATCACATTCCCAGATTGTATTTGGATTCCACTGAAATTAGCGGTTTCAGCAAAATTAGATTAGCGGCTTCGACGAATTAAGCGAGAAATACCGTAACAGCTCTGCGTCAACCGGGTGATGAGTTACAAGATTAATTATAGTTGGACGAACGCAATCTCGATTTTACGAAGATTAAACGTTTTATCAAGATCTATGGGAAAGATATTTATTCCGATAAACTCATGAGTTCAGGCATTAATGAGTTTATCGGAGTGTGAACAAGTGATTCGAATGACACGAGAATACCATAATGGTTACTTTTCTTTATATATACTTTATAGAAAAAAATATTACATTAGGAATAACAAATTATATAATCAGAAATTTTGTTTTCTTTCCACAATTCTGTCAGTTAAATTAAAGCCAATTCTAGGGTCATAAATTGTAAGTTGTAAAAAATTTACCAATCACAGTTGAATATTAGGAAAATAATAATTTCTGATTGGTCAATTTCTTACGATTTATTTATCTATTGTAGAACCCTAAGGGCTTGAGCACAAAGACAGCTACAACTGAGTTGTGAAACGTGAATCGTAGTCATCACGTAGGTCAACACACAATGTTTGACGTAACTATATACGATGTATCGGCATGCATATAGTTACGCCAAAATATTGACCTACTACTAGAACTCACGTTTCAAGATTCAGTTATGATTATCTTTGTGCTGAGGCCCTTACGATCATCTTTGTACTGGCCTTAAGCTATTTTACCTAAGTTTTAAGTCATAAGAAATCGATCATGGTCGATTATTCTTTTCACATTCGACTTTGATTTGATTAGTCAATTTATTACGATTTAAGACTTTAAAAAGCTTATAGGCTTTCTATAATAAGCCATTAGCTAAGCTTTAAGTCTTAAACTCTAATCTTAAGCCGTAAGAAATTGATCAATTACAATCGAATGTGATAAGAATAATCAACTATAAAACTTAAAGCTTACTCTCTAGATTTTTGGAGTAAAATCTCACTCCAAAAGACTGAAAATGGAGTCAATCTTGAGAAAAAAAGAGTAAATATTTTCATTCTTGAAGAGTGATAGATTTCTACTCTTTAAGGAGTGAGATTTCATTCTTTTGAAGTAAGATTTTACTCTTTTGAAGTGAAAGTCATTCTAAGAAATGAAGTCCTATCCTAAAAAAAGAAGTCAGATTTTATTCGGAGTGAATCTCGCTCCAAAAGAATGAAATCTTTCTAAAAAAAGTGAAAAATCTGCTCTCGAGTAAAAGTTTTCATTCTTTTCTCAAGACTGACTCAATTTTCACTCCAAAAGATTTAGAGAGTAAGTAATGACTTATAGATAAGTTTGGAGAGTAAGTAATGACTTATCATAGAAAATCCATTAGATAATGGCTTATTGTAGAATGTCTATTAACGACAATATCGACGTTACATTATCATTACGTCATAAGTTTCGTACATATACTCTCGGGACACTCTCTAAAACTTATAGAGTGAATGTCTCTGAAAAGTGATTCTCACTTTTAAAGATTAAAAATTGAACTATTCTTTTTTAAGATTGACACAGTTTTTACTCTTTAGAATGAGATTCCATTTCAAAGAATTTAGAGAATAAAAAAAAGGTGCGTAACAATATAACGACACCGACATTGTTAAGAATTGCAGAATAGGAGCTTTAGAAGTTAATTGATAATCGAAGTTCGGTCCAAGTTGGCTCGTTACCAAAAATTTACCAAAAATTACTAAAACAAATAGAATACACAGAGCCAAGAACCAAAAATCACCTCCTTCAAAGAGATGAAACTTCCGACTCCATTTTATCGCTTCTCGCTATCGTAATTCTCCCTGGTTGAGGTAGTTGGAGATAACGCGTAACGATCGCTCACCATCGTTCTTTATCTACGTTGGCGCGGGCCATCGATATCTCGGCCGTGTGTGCCCAATCTCGAAACCGTGTTACGCGGGCCGACGAGCGGCCGCGTCCTTAATATCGCCACCCTCATTCCACCTGCGTTCGCCAAGCGGCGAATGGTGCCAGGTGCAACGACTGGCCGACAGCGGAGCGACATTAAACGCCGTCGGCTGCCGCATTGCCGATGTCGTGCCGGCCGTAACCGCGGCACGCGGGGTACGTGCTCTTTCTCCCTCGTTCTCTCTTCCTCTCGTTTCCGTGCACCCTCGACGGTACAGGCCACCGACTTTCTGAACCTTAAGGGGGTGGACGACTTATCGACCTGATGCCAGTCAGGCCTACCACCCTTAATCCCGTGTACTTCAATCACATGTTATTCCGATATTCGGAAATTGGACTATTTTTTTGTTATCCTCTTTTGTCGAATAAACGTCCCACAATTCGATTGGGAGATCATGGCTTTTGAGCTATGCAAACATGTAGTGACAAGAATCTCTGAGCGAAGCATTAAGAGATTTCATCGAAAGATATTTGAAAATTTACTCTTCATGTAGAGAGGAGGGAAAAATTGGTTTTTCGTAATCAAATCCGAGAGAGCTTACCAAGCCTCGTTTTAATTATTCGGAATATATCAAAAGGATGATTAGAAATCAAAATTTTACTATGAGTTTATTGTAATTAAGAATATGACAAATAAGTATCTAAAGATTAGACTAGAAGATACGCTTCATCAAATATCGCGTAACAATCTCTATTCCTCAAGATTGTCTTTCTCACTGCATTTCCCACCATCGCCGCGTAACAACGTACAAGGTACAACCCAATTGAAACAAACTACCGCAGTGATGACGACGACGACGACAATGACGTCGACGACGATAATAAACTGATAGAATCGCGATCACACGAAATTGGAACGTCGCGTTCGCGTGGCTTGCCGTGTCGAGTTCCCTTTCCTGATGATACATCAATAGGAATAATACGGGGAAGTGCGCGATGCGGCGAAAGATACGTACAGGTAGACCGGGGAGTTTAACGACCTTACAACCCCCGCAAGTAGCGGGATCGATGGTCTCGGAACTACGGGGGCGAACTCTCATCTGTGGCTCGGAGCGCGCGGCCCGGTTGTTTCCACCGTGGGCCGTGTTCTACTTTCCAATCATCACATTTCGCCATCACGTCGTTGTTTCTCCTCTGTAGGTCCTGCTTTTCACGTCGTGTCACGGCATTGCACCCGACCCGACACCCGGACGGGTGTCTCGACGTTTCACGGATACACGATCGACATATCCTATGCATTTGCTAGATGATTTCATGACTGAAAAATCCGATCCGATTCGGATACCAGTACTCTCTAAATTTTTTAGAATAGAATTTCACTCTAAAAAAAGAAGTTTCACTCTAAAAGTTTTAAAGAGTACTTAAAAGCAAAAATCTTGAATGAATAATTTTTAATTTAAAAGCACAATAATATTGATATAAAATCGATTCATTGCTGTATGTATCTCATTCTTTTAAGATTGGATCAATTTTTAGCTTTTTATAAAACGAGATTCCATTCCAAAAAATTTAGAATACAACTTAAAGATATTTGTTAAATAAAATTTTCAAATATCAAGGAATAATTTTTTTCATATTTCGGCACTTTCTTAAATATAGTAGTAACATAAATTACTACTAATTTAAAAAATAAAAAAATATATCTCACATTTATAAAAACATTTTGTGTGTTTATTTCATTCTTGCGTTATATCATTACAGGAATATATTGTTGCGTAAACGTATCAATTTATGTAGATTAGTTATCGGTAAAAATTCTTAAATGGTATAAAACATAGGAATGAAACGTGCTACAAGAGCGCAGATATGTAAACATTTTTTCATCGATCAGATCAAAATAAACCTTATGTACATTTAATTACAAAATATCAATATATAATATATAAAACCGTTAATATTTTAATTTCATGTCTTATTCAACAAAAAATTTTCTTTAAATAGATAACTTTTCGTATTTTACAATATGACTTTAATAATTTATTAGGCATCGAAAACCCTGTACATAATTTAGCAATTTTTGAAACAAAATTATATTAATTTTTATCTCCATCATTTTTTTTTGACAAGCGCTCATTGCAATGCGATCTGCATATATATGCAAACTATTGGCGTAAGCATCAAATATGTATATTACAAGGTCTAAATATACTTTTGCATAAATTCATGTAATACAATGTTCATTATTTAAAAAAAAATTATATGTACCTCTAGCAAAGTATGATTTATCATTTGACAATTCTTGATTTAATCAAGCATTATTTGCGAGTAAAAATTACATATATTATGCGGCAGTAATATTTAACGTGCATGAAAAAGGAACGTATATTATACTTTTCTTTCTTGGCCAATTCATTAAATCCATTCAATTTTTGACGTGATTTTCTCTATAAAATTCCAAAAAAATATCAAATTATATAACATTGCCGTTATCTAAATATTTTAATACTAACTTTTTCCGAGTTGACGTAATTTTCCCATAAAGTAAAGCTCTATGTCTTTTTATAGATTCCGGATATTAGAAGCTAATTTTAAGCTTCGGTTATCACTAATTTGAATCAAATATTTAAATGGATTAATGATTTTGATTCGCTGTAGTGTTTCTCTGGTTGCTACTTCTAAGCTAATAACGTACTAAAAAATTATTCTCACTTAAACAATATCTTAGACATTATTTTTAATAGTATCTTTGATAGTATCTCTAAATCCTAAAATAGTGTGTAATGTTATATATGTAAATTTCCATTATCAGGTAAAACTCATTATTTTACCGATTACCAGAGTTGCTAAAAAGAATCATTCTCTATCACATCTATCACATTATGCATAACATAATTACCTTATAGTTCACGTCTCTACATATCGAGATCAAATATCAGATCGTTCTTAAATTCCAAGTGAACTGCATCTTTCGTGGTTTTAATCGACATATCGGCTTGAACATCTTCGGTGGATTTTTCCTCGAAGCTAGAATTACGCTTATGTAAAGAATGTTTGTCATCAGTATTCGATTTCACAATTTCAATATTGGCGGTTCTTTGTTGTTGCGAATCTCGTTTATCTCGTGCAAGTATGGGTTTTACGTTCTCGGAAGTTTCCTCATTCGGAGACCGCTTATAATCTACTTTATATTTGTCACGTTCTTCGGTTTCAGAATTTTCACTTTCGCTTAGTCGACGATCATGCGCGCGTTTCTTATTACGCAGTTTACGTTGGTTCTTCTTTCGTTGTCCAAGAATACTCGAATTAGATCTAAAGAAAAAAAAATAATAAATTATGCCAATGAATTCATTAATATATCACTCATAAAAGAAAAAAAAATTATATTTATATTTTTTTTTCTCTTAAGATTTCACCATTTCCGATCAGTCGATTAATGCTTGTTTCTACTAATGTAATTTAACTTTAATCTCAGTTTAACTAACTCTTCATTTTTTTTTTAGTTTTAAAAATCAGAAAAAGATGAAGATGAAAGTTGAATCGAAATTAAAATTAGTTTCAACTGGTCATTTCTTTAACGACAAATACGATTAATCAGTTTAAATAGAATAATCGGCTGATTAATAGGAATCGATAAAACCTTTAAAAAATTAATTGATATCTTGTTACAGTACCTAAATAATTGTCGTGAAACAACATCATTAAATCGTACAGTCTTTTTCAAACTGGAACAATCTGATTCAGAATTGATATCATGTACGGAATCGTAATGATCGTCATAATGATAATCTGTGCATGATGCAGGTAGGCTGTTTTCCTCGGCACTCGATTCGGACATGGAACGTGAAAAATCGCGGGCACGACGTGATTTTAATATTCCTTTCGAATGTCTCACACTGCTATTGCTGCTATTGCTTGCCAATTCATCTCCACTGCTTTCTGAAACTGATCTGACTTTCTCAATGTGCTTTTTTTCTTGTCGCCGTTTCACAACTCTTGCATTTTCCTCATACTCTTCTTCGTCATCAGAATCCTGCTGATTTGGATGAATATTTATAACAATACCATCATCTTGCGGCTGTACGGAGATTTGCCTTTCTACCTGAGATTCAGCTTTTGGAGAGGACTGTAAAAATATTTTACTTGGTATAGACAATATATAACATTCTATATTTTAAAGTGTGCAATATATTTATAATATTTTTACCATTAATTCTTTAAATTTGTTCGTAAATGACGCTGCTGTAGGAAGATCTTTTCCTTCCATGAATTCTGTATCCACTCCAACAAAATATTGTGTTACATTCTCAATATCCTTCACCGTGATGTTAAAAACAACGTTATTGTCCCATGGTTCAATTGTAAGAGTTTCTGGTTCAATATAGCCATTTCCTATCTTAAGACACAATGAATAATGTTGTGGAAAAAATCCAGTACCCATAGATGTTAGCAAGATATGTATTCCTACATTATTATCTAAAATTTTGTGATGAATTGCATCTGGATTTACGTTTTTTACATTTATAATAATGGCTAATTGATTATTGTAAATATTACAAGTATAAGCAGGCAGATTGTACTTAAAATTAGGATTCATAAATACATCAGTGATTTCTGTCTTATTACTAGTCCGTAAGGCAGTATCTTCACACTTATCTGTTACTTCACTTTCTTTATCAAATTTTATATTTTTGCACGCGTTTTCGCACTCTTTCATTAATTCTATTTTGTTACTAGACAAATTTTTTTCATCATCCTTAGACATTACTGTTGCAGCACTGTTTTGATCACTGTCAACTCCACTATCTGCTCTATCAGTATCACCTACTGGTACCAATGACCGAATGACTGGTAAAGTTACAATTAATTTTTTGTACTTTGGATCAAATTTAGCATTCCCACTATCTCCATCTACGGGATATGGTAATGGAAGATCCAGCAAATATTTTGCAGGCTTTTCACTTTTTAGGGTAAGAGATTGTTCATGTACATCGAGTATTGCGTCGTTAGCACTTTTCAACAAGGGCAAATTTATGGTAATCACTAATTTTTTAGGGATTGCGGCAAACATCTTTGCGTCTCGGCTTAAAACAAAATCTTCCATTTCCACATCGGACTGATGTTTTATGGAAAATTTAGGGGTAACATATTTTTCATCTACAGACTTCTGTTGCTTGTCCTTATAATAAGTAGTGGCTGGCGGGGCACGTTTCGGTTTTTCTTCCGTCTGCTTTAATTGGCTCTCCCGACTTTCGTCGTAACTCGACATTATCTTCTGATAGATTTCTGGTTCTATATCCAATGGTTCTGTCGGTGGTGTTTCCGAAGGTTTTCTGATCACTGTAGGATGAGTCATCCCTTTGAAGTTAATCTTAGGAAATTTCAGATTCTTCCTGTCCAATTTCACCTAGCAAAACATAGAGAACACACATTAGAAACAGATATTACAAAAATAAAATTGTATCCTTTCCAACTAATTCTTTTGCATAGTTCATATTTCTTCTCTGCTTTAGAGAAAAAAAAGGACAACACAAATAGTTCAGCTAATATTCATTTCTATCAACGTAAACTTCAATCTCAGTTTAATTTACTTTAACCTTACTCTCTTTTTAGTTCTAAAAATTAGAAGGATAAAGAGTAAGTTGAAGCGAAATTAAAGTTAATCTACTTTGATAGAAATGAACATTAAAAGAATAAATTGGAGCGTAAGCTAATAAATGTATTTATCCATTACACTGGATCAGCATGTTGAAGGCTACTTTATATAAAGTAAATGTAGTGGCATAATAATATAATTAACTTTGACAATGAAATAATGTACATTCTGCTAAATAATGACAATATCATTATTAGATATTTAATCATTTCAAATAATGTTTATATGTTTTTACATTTAACTCCTAATTTCACGTATAGAAGCTTTCAGTGTGCACTAATCTAGTGTAATGCAAAAATGACCGAATTCGTTATGACGAATTCATTAGAGATATGAACCTTAAAATTATTTTCCACGCCATCCATAGCCGTGTTATTAACGATTTCGCGGAACCGCGTGTTCTTGGATGCCAAGTAGATGGTGTCCGGATGGAAGACCACGTCATACACCACACATCGCACATTTTTCTTGTCAAGGTCATAGCGGGGTGGTATCAGCGTATACGGAATAGACCACTGCAGGCCACGGTGACCCTGTTCGTACGAAGGTTGACTGGTGGGACGCGCGACAACGTCGTTCTTACTGATGTTCAAAAAGCACTTCCTGTCGCCGTTCACACTGGTCTTAATGACGTAACCGGGCTCGGGGTTAACGAACGTCACGTCTACGCCCCGCTCCTTCTCGAGCTGGGTGATCTCTTTTTCGTAGAGTTTCCTGTTATCCGGGTCGGCCACGTCCTCCGCGTATTCGATTAACAGCTTGCGAAACTCCTTCTTTTTCAGACAGTCGGTTATATTTTTCAATTCCTCTCGCGACACATTGAAATCCTCCCAATCTTTCCTGCGGTGCTCGTATACGTCCATCTTATGTCGCGCGTGTTTACAAATAGACCCGTCGGTAGAAAGATTGCGAAGAGCGAACAACACGTGGATCGCGGCGCCACCGCACCGGCCGGTCTCTGCACCGGCTTGCCCGATGCGCCCGTTCGATCATACTTTAAAGTTTAATTTAAACGCGCGATTACGTTCTATCGATGAGAAATTCTTCCTCGCTTCTCAAATAGACAAATCTGTCGAAAACAGATTTTGCAAGGTGTCTGCTATCGACAAATTTCGGCACAATGCAAAATGCGGAAATATAATGAGATCTGTTAATGGAATATGATTGACAGATTGACAGAAATTGAAGCCGAATCCATCATTTCGTAATCATTAATGGTATCTTTCATTTAAATCCTTTCAAAATTCTGACAGATTTTGTTTGAAATTTATAATAATTTCTATTTAGACCGGATCACCTATTTAGACCGGACCGTTGACTTAATTGCTGGTAAAACATTGATGCTAATACGAAGCCGTGATAAAGTTGCCAATATACTTATTTGTTAATGTCTTACTTATAGGATTGTTTATCAGATTCTTCGAGGACCAATTTAATCGATACATAAACGATAAAATAGTTCAATTATTTAAAATACAAAATGTTCAATTGTAATTTGTCTAATTCCCTAAACTTTTTCTAATTCTTTAAACTTTTCTTTTAATATTAATAAAGAAAAATAATTAACAAAAAATAATTCTAACTATCTTATTCATATTAAACATAAAATAATATAGGCACCTACTATTTATTCTCTAAATTCTTTGAAGTGAAATTTCACTTCAAAGAGTAAAAATAATTTTGAAAAAAGGTTCAATTTTTTTAAAAATTTTTAAGTGAATTTTTCAACTTTGAAAAATAATTTCATTCTTCAGAATAAGATTTGCTTTAAAAGTTTTAAAGAGTAATAAAATTAAATAAATTAATTAAATATGATCGATTATTACGATCCTTAGGAAAACTTCGATTAAATTCCGATTTAATTGGTAATTAAAATTTATTTTTTTCAATCAATACTACTTGTGCTATTTCATCAGCATAAATAATTAATTCTTTGTCGTTTAATATGTGGAAAGAAATGATGTAAAGTAATATAATATAATTCGAAATTTTGTTGTAAACAATTTTGCCGATTAAATTAATCGCTGATTAATATTAAATTTAATTATACACGTGCGCACTGGCACATTAAAACCATCGTACACGTTAAAATGTAAAAATGCGTGTTTAATATAAACATAGAAACGAATTAAATGGCGAAATCATTAATATACTTTATTGTATCATTAGGTAAAATATGTATTTTATAATTCAAAATATCTTTATATTTAAATTAAATCATGTATAACGGCTTTAATATCCACAGTGTGCATTATTGCGTCCAACTGAACTCGCTATAAGTTCCGGGTTGAAGTTGCTCTCAGAGATTAGTCATACAGAGTGATATGCAAACGCGACCACCCGTTGCAGTATACATTGGAAAGTGAAATGTTGCGTTTCACCCAATCAACCAATCGGTGGAGATCGTAGGCTGTGGCGAAGATGTAGGAATCATACACAGTTTACAGTGCCTGACCCACTAACATTCTCCTCAGTTACTCGGCCTCGATAATCCATAGAGTATCTCTCGGTAAAAGACCGTGCAAAATTATATCAGTATATTATACACATATTTGACAATTTGATAATAAAAAAAGATGCGTCGAAATCGCGGTCTCCTGTTATCACTTTCGACGTGTCTGACGATACTCTTTGTTGTTTTGAATACGCGATCATCCACAGAATTACTCGGGTCCGCGATTACCACTGAGAAACGCAGCGTGTTGAGGAAACAGGAAGTGTCACGTGCCGATGATCGATGGATTACTCGTAGTCAGGTGAAGACTAATACATACATCATGCTTATTATATCTAAATAAAACTCCACGTCAATTATAACTAAATAGATATATCAATCTAGCGTCGCCTGGAAAATTTTGCGTTTCCCAGAATATCTCTCACTTGAATCTTGACTCTCTCTCGAGTTTAATTGTATATTCTCCAAATGTGTGTATCAAATTAAAGCACGTACTGCGGAACGTATCATCGTTTAATTCTGTATTTAATTAGTGAGCAGCAAATGCAGTTTCAAAGTAATGCATAGAGATGACTGTCTGTGCTTGCGCAATGGAGAATGCATTCCTCGAACATGAGATGTGCATGATGGAGCAAAAGCATGCCGTCGCTTCATGCTATTACAAAATTGTATAGTAATCATACTGGACATATTCAGCGATTTACGTGCAATTAATTCCGCGCGATTAATGCCTCTGTTTTTTTTCACCAAAAAATTTCAATCAAAAATTTTAACCCGGAAATAGTTTCCTAGAGTGATTTTTACATCCCAGCAGCGAGAAAATGAAGTTTACAGAATGTTCTTTATTGATGAAAAAAAAATCTACATTTTATTTTTAATTTCTTTCTATTCTTTTTAAAGAAAATATTTACATAATGATCATAAATTATAAAACAATCAATAATATATATATATATATAATTAATAATTATATTTTTAATTGAGATGTAAAAAATACTCCAGGTGAGTTTATGCGAAGAAGTCAGGTAATTGTATTCTTGGATAAAAAATGTAAGATGTTAGTTCCAAATAGCACAGTAGCGCTTGTAAAACGCTAAAAAAGCAATTATATGCACTTTTTTAGCGCTTTGTAAACGCTATTTGGGATACATCCATTTATCAAGAAATGTGATTATAACGTCATTATTTATGATCGTTATAACTATCAACCAGACGCACCGATACATTACTCCGTCCCTCGCCGAATTGGGAGAGTTGCCATACAAGCACAAGCACATTCTTATGTTCACACGCATACCCGGTGCGGGTGGCGAGTTGATGGTGCTGATCCTGCAGCGATTACAAGGATACAATGCTTTCAAACATATACGTTTGCCACCGGGCGACAACGGACTCTTATCAAGTTCACAGCAGGTTCGAGAAAAAAATCCTTCTGATTTTTACTCAAGACTCGATTATTTTTGCAAATAATTTAATAATTTTTATTTATGATATCATATCATATTTCACAAAAGAGTTTCTCAGAATTTAATTTATATCGCAAATCATAAGAAACTTTTGATTTAATAGGAGTTGTTGATAGAAGAGATTACGAGTATCATCCGACAAGAAGCTATTCCCTTAACTTTCGATGGGGATGTAAGATTCCTAAATTTCTCGGAATTTGGACGACAAGGACCTACGTTTATATCTTTAGTGAGAGATCCCTTGGATCTACGAATTTGGCAAAAGTATATTTTTCTACCTATTATTATAGAATGAAGAAGGGAGAAAAGGGATAGAGGAAAGAAAATATTAGGAAGACAACGAAATTCTATATTAAAATAATGATATTTTTGTCATAATTCAGGTATAAAAAAGGAGAGAAAGGGATGCATTATTATGGAATTATACCTTATTTTTGTGGACAGGATCCGCGTTGTGCGTAAGTATTTTTATTGATCTAATTTTCTTTACGTCACCCGAATGATCATCTGAAAAGTGAATTTGACATTCTAATTAAGAGTAATCATTATTAATTATGTACATATGTATATTGTATATTGATTCTATAATTTATATTATTAATATATTATATTTGAATTATATATATAATTTATTAATATTTGAGATTATCATGATAGATTTACTCACAAAATATTTTCTAAAAAAATGTAAAAGAAATTTAAAAAATAAGTATAGATTCTTCAATCTGTAAATAAAACTGTGAGCTTTATTTTTTTATTATTAGGATGCAAAAATCATTCCAGGTGATTATTCTCGAATAAATTCAAATAAATCTTATTGCGTATAATTTCATATAACACTTTATTGCATATCGAGTAGGCATTTCTGTTACTTCAGCTGGACACCGAGCAAGAATAAATATTTTTATGAAAAAAAAAATGAAGTGGCTGTTATTGATTTTTATGCTACGTATATTTTTCCCTAGGGAACAAAATAAAACATGGGCAATGGAGCGAGCTAAAACAAATGTTATTCGATGGTATCCTGTTGTTGGTATATTAGATTACATGGAGGAGTCACTAAACGCGTTAGCAGATGAATTTCCCTATTTTTTTAAGGATGCTATCCGTGTCTATAATCATTTCCGTAAGTACTCGTATAAATATTTATCGACCCATATATCTATATATTTTAATCTTATCAATTGAGCGTTTCGTTTTTTTATACTTGTGTCTTATATAATATGTTTCTGTTTACATACAGGACCAAAAGAGAAGCATCCGGCCATTTCTTCAACAAATTCAAGGCTACGAATCAAAGATGCAATCTTGAGAAAAGTGCTTGCACAAGAGATAGAATTTTATCAATGGCTGAAATCTCGACTTCTTAATAAAATATTCAACAATGGATGAAAATACTATCCGATGAAGATAGATAAATCAACTGCAATTAAATAAATCTTGAATAATAATCGAGATAAATTTTCCTTGTTAAAAGGAAATTAAAAAGAAAAAAAAGTCTCTTATGATTTCGTAATTATTATTTACCAAATTATTACCAAAGAAACAAATGTGAACTTTCGTGCCATCTAGAGGTTGATTCTGTAACCACATAAATCATTTTACATAGAGGATAAAATCGTTGACGACTAAGTTTTACGTGCGATTTTTTACCGATTGTAGCGCATCTTGTCAGAATAATTAATTATTAATATTATTATAACTAGTAATAGAACGCATTCGCAAATGACGAAGCCGCTACAATCTTTTTACGTCAATGTAGTTTAATATTTGTAGAATAAATACAGAAAAATACAAAGAAATGCTTTACATACACGTCGACCCTTTTTTTTTCATTCTCTTTTCCTTATTCTGTCAGCACATTTTCACAAAGATAAAAAGTGAAAAATAATATAGATAGAATGCGATCTACATAATCAGATAATTATGTACACGTGAAAATAAACGTGAAAATGTTACCTTTTTCTTTTGCATAGACAATATTGTTCTTTATAAAAAAAATTATATATGTATATTCGAATTGTTCTCTATGAGCATAATTTGGAACAAGAATATTGGATTATTCCAGTATGTTTTTTTTTGCAAACGCACCACGAGCACGATTAATTTTTATAGATTCGTGGAATCAAAATATAAAAATAATTATCATTATCGATCATCACATTAGCGTGTATACATGCTTATCGTGAATGAAAAAGTCAGGGAGGATCGGGAAGCGAGTTGGATTGATTAACGCGAGGATGATGCATGCAACAGGATAACAGAATCATGTTGATGTATAGATGGACCAGCAACAACATGAGAAACGCGTGCCATCACTTCTTCTTCGCGTCTTTTAATCCAGCGCCTGCGTTGAATTTGAAGAAAATAATATCGCCATCCTCAACTACATAATTACGTCCTTGCTGTCTGTACTTTCCGGCAGCCTAACAACAAAATAAAACGTATGTAAAAGTAGGAAATATGTGTCACGTATCATTTAATATAAAAATTATAACTATAATTCAAATACTTTTACTGCTGCTTCCGAGCCCTCGTTCTTGAAATCTTCGAATTTCATCACTTCTGCCATGATAAATCCTTTTTCAAAATCTGTATGTATTTTTCCCGCAGCTTGAGGCGCTTTTGTGCCTTTCTGTAAAATAAAAAAACCCATATTATAACATTTCCATATAATATATAATATTTCCATATTATAACATTAATATGCGGTATTATTATATTAATAAACTATTATTATATATTATTAAAAAATTATTATATATTAATTAAACGGTAAATTAATAAAAATAAGTATAATAAAAAGATAAGAGACAAAAAATACATAATACATATTTTTCTTATTATCATTAATGTTATTTAATATATCTTACTATTTTAATATATAATTTTTCCAATATAATTATGAAATTTTCTAAATGTAAATTAATTTTTATTTAACTTTATTGCTATTGAATTCTATATTTACCTGAATTGTCCACGCCTTGACTTCATCGTGACCGGACGTGAAAAAATATTGCAGCTGTAATGCCTTGTATCCTTGTACAATGATCTTATCGAGCGCACTATACAAAGAAAAGAAACATACAATGAATAAATGTGTTTCTTTGCTGAGACTAAGATAGGCTATATACCGTCAGCTATATGCCGAACACAACGAGGTGTAAATTTCTTACTTTCCGCGAATCACGAAAAAATGAGGCGCGTCCGCGGTCAAAGCGGGAAGTGTTCAAGTTGTGGAATAAGATTGTCTCGGGCCAAATATCGTCTAATAATGGGTTAGCGCAAGTGGAGCCGTCCAACGCGCGGTGGGCCTGACGAAAGTCTGAGAGTTCAAAGAATACACATAAAGCCGAACGACTTAATACCGCAATTTTATCATTTCGACTTCAGTCGGGGACCTATTTCCCGGCGCCCTCAGTTATCTGCGGTCTCGAAATAAAATCATGGTATCTTTCGTCCCTTCGTTTGTATTCCCCGATCATTAGGCAAACTTGGGGAGTATCGTGGACTCTCTTCTTCTACTTCCTCACTAACTCACTAGCTGTGAGAGAAAGTTCAGAAAATATTATATAATGAATGTCGCGGGAAATACCAAACGTTCCTCGCTCACCACTATTTCATTAAAATATTTTCCCAACATCCGTCTCTCTTTCTCGCTTATTAAAGTACTTTCTGGTAATTCTGGCGTATCGAATCGGATTTAATTCAATGTTGTTCAATGCCCTAATTGAGTCTCCGACTCATAATTATAACTGTACTGTACGGCTCGATTAAAATTCATTTCGACAAGTAAAAAAAAAAGAGAGATCGTGCAAGTCTGTATATCTGTATATGCGTACAACGCTCGTATCGCCCTGGGGTACGAATGACTCGCTAACCAATCGAATTGCCGAACCATCACCGATTACTTCTCGCTCCACCCACCCTCCTCGATTATCGGCGTGCCCGAGAGGGCGGGAGGGATTTTTATGCAATTTTGCAAGAATTTGAATAGCCGTTCGTAAAAACATAATGCGCCGCGACCGTGCCGGTTACGGTTTTTATTAGCCGTCCCACGTGGTAAGAGTGGGACAGGGGGTCTAGACGCCGAGCCGACCATGCCCACCATCATTATTACCGTTAGAGAATAATTCGGTGCATAGCTAAATGTGGGAACTGCCCAAACTCGGTCGAAGAAGATGCGTCCGCAGCGCGATTTTACGAACGTCCGACCTTCTTTTCCCTGCAATCTTGCGGCGCTTCGTCGCCAACTGGTAACGAGCGACTTATGCGAGAACTACACTACCGAATTTCTCTAAGTTTTAAAGGCGGTGATAAACGACGCGGAGCTCCGGACTGTACCCCCTTATTTGCGAGCGCGACACAACAACATTTAGAGGGTAAAAGTAATAATAATCGTTATAACGGACCAGAGGAGGCCGAGAGATACCAACCTGGTGACTTTGTGTTCCTCGAAGTATTTTGCGTGCTCCGCCTCATCCATATCGAGAATCTTGTTTTCGAAGACGCCGCTGAAAGGAATTAACACCGCGCCCGGATCGTTCTTGTCGACCCATTCTTTTATTTTGATTAACCTATTACAAAGAATAGTGAGAGATATAATGAACTGGGAGACATTAATTCGTCCATTATATCGCATACCATTTATTCTTCTTGCGTATGTAATCCTTTTCCGATAGGTTTATCAAATAGATGATCGGCTTCGACGTAAGAAACAGATACTTGTTCAATACCTCGATCTAAAAATTCATCAAATGTAAAATCAAAGTGGAAAATTCTTTTAATCTTTCAATGCTACTCTTCGTATAGCATATCCAGTTTTGTTTTTTCTGGATAGTTTTTTCCGAAATTTTTGTTTATTTTAGTGCTTTATTGAACTCCTTTTATTAATAAAGATATAATTGCTTGATATGTTGTATTCTTTAATAAGTGACACTTTGATTGAAAAAAACGCAATATGTTCATTTTTATATACATTTTTAAATTATAAGCGCGCGCGCACACACGCACGCACATACAGTTGGATTGAATTAATATGTCATACACAGCATATTATACTCATGATAAAATATAATGGAAGATTGAAAGGTTAATCACGATAAAATATATTATACATAAATGTAAAAAAAATGTTTAAACTCACATCATTGGCACTCCAATCGGCGAACCTAATGTGTTTCTTCTCGTCCGTCAAGACGCCCTTTACTTTTAGAAGTGTATCCTACAACATATGGATTGAAAAATTCCACTTAATCCCGAAATTCATTCCTGTTGCGTAACGGCCTTATTTCTCGACAATCAAATGTAATGACTTCGACATTCGATCTCGCCAGACATTCAGATGCACGAACGTGGGGCCATCGAGTAGGATAATTTCGCGATCGAATCGTGATTAGAGGATCGTGCTGGATTAGTTGAGCGCGCGGTCCCATTAGCTTTGCCGAGAGAAAGAGAAAGAGAGAAAGGACGAAAAGGTAGCTTCGAATTCTCGAAAACTTTTGCCAAATTGCAAAGTCGAGAACGAGGGGGAGATCGGTAATTGCCGTGGGTCAATCCGCGGAAGGAGGGTAAATCCGACGATCGACTCGTTCCAGGAAGCCTCGTTTCGTCCGCGTTCTCTTAATTTCTTCGGTAATTTCGTAACTGGCTTGACAAAAGGGGCTGCAACTGTACTCGCTAGACGTTCTTGTGCCACGTATGAACATCAAGCAAGAAGAAAACGCAAGAAAATTCCTTAGACTCTCGTGAAGAGTAGTTCGATAAAATCGATTAGACATAAGATCGATTTCATGTTTAATGATTGATCTTTTTTGTTAAAAATACGGATACACCTACCACACATCACAATTTCGCAATTTCGTATATAAATTCATAGAAAAGATCCCACATAATTCTCATCAGAAGTAGTTTCTGACAAAAAATTGACTCTCTGCAACTTTATTTTATTTTATAGTTAATATAAAGTGAAATGGAATCGAGTTTGCATTATTTTTAATACGTGCTCTCTTGAAAAAATGCTATTATTTTTCTTCATTCTGATATTTCTAGGATATTTGATTGATTGAAATGTAAAAAAGTAATCACCAGATAGAAAACATGACACTTTAAACTTTCTATTACCTAGAAGGAAAATGGTTTACTTGCATTGTGACAATATTAACTTTTGATCACACAAGAACATAAATTATAAAATAAAAGCAAAGTTACAGCCAATTTCGTCGACAACATAAGAATTGTGTACGATTCTTTCGACAGCTTCGATAAAGTCGAAAGAAAAATAAATCGAGTCGAATATACGATTACGCAATTTGCATCTTACATGCTATCACTAGTTAATTTACAGGAAGTGATATATACTATATGTATGCAGTATTCTCTCCACAAGTTTGAAAACCTTACGTTTTACAGGAAAGCCATTACATGACATCGATTTATATATGTTTTTGGTTTAAATATTTCGTAAGACGATTAAATGATGATAAACATTTATCTAAAAAAACCTAAATTTGTACATGCCGAAAATATATTGGACAATTACAGCATCGGAGCGATCAAGATTAAATTTCGCACTTTGATCTATTATTTATATATTATTTATATATATGTATATTGTCACTTATTTTGCAACGTCGTACTTATGTTGGTTGTATATACACAGGTCATTTAATTGTAATTTAACGGTTTCTATAAAAGTGATAAACTATTTGAGTCGCAAGTTGAGTTCAGACTCCGTTCAGACAAAAATTGTAAAATGGCTTCGAAGAATCAGATTTCATTTATGAATCGCATTTTAATTAAAATAAATATTCAATATTTTAATAGTGCATGTTATTAAATCTTAATTGAAAAAAGACAAAATAAAAGTACATACATACGCTATGGTCAACGTATGTACTTTTTATTTTTTTTTTCAATTAAATAATTATTTACAAACCTGTAAAACGTAGGGTGTTCCCAAACTTATGGAGAGTACTATAAGTATGTTATTTATTCACATATTGATGGAATTATATCAGTTGGATCGTTATCATCGTTCGATGGCATTTTACGATGTCTCCGTTTTCCTACGAAATTATTACGATAGTTCAACACAACGTATGTATACTGCCACTGCATACATAACGAAAATGTATAAGTTACATTATACGTTATAGTAATGAATGTTATGCCGATAAAGTCTAATCTAGAATATATTTTTTGCTTCGTGTTTTGTTGTTTTTTATCATTTTCTTTATCTCTTGCCTTTTTGTCTCTTATTCTGTTTCTTCATTTCTTATTGCTCGAGATAAAAGTTGACAAATTTCAGACAGTTAAAAAACACACGATAAGAAACACAATTGTCAATAAAACGGTTAACAAAAAGGAAAAAAAAAACAAGAGACAAAAAACGAAAAACAGCACTGAACAAAGAGCACTGTAAGAGCATTGTAAATTAGGTTTAACTCCGCAATAATGACAAATAAAGACAATGGTTGCATTCAGTAAAAAAAAAGTAGCTTCGCACATAACTGTTGTAAAATTATTTAATAAATTAGTTTATACATTTAGATTCAATAAGGAACTAAAGGCAGATTCGATCATATTAGAGTTTTACAATAGTTGCTTTTTCTGCTGAACGCAACCATTTTTAGCAGATATAGAATTTCCGTAGAATTTGCTCCTCTTTTGAAATTATACTTTTATACAGACAAAGCGGGTTCCTCCATTTAAAGAATCTATTTTATTAAAACGTAATGATACTCACGTATTCAGGCTTCAGCTTCTTATCATTGCCGCGTATCACAAGCTTCTCGAGCTTCTCGAGGTGGACGTTCAAGAATTCCACGTCCTTCAGTCGTAACTCTTCGCTAATGATATCAAGGTCTCTTACGGGGTTGACGTCACCCTCCACGTGGGTCACATCATCGTCCTCGAAGGCACCTAATAAAGCACAAGTAAACAGATCTCTCGCGCCAAGTCAGGAAACGTAATCTCGAAACTGGGGTTGCACGATGCTCGTACTTAAGTAACGCCTCAACGCAAGGCTCGCATGTCAACTGTTTAAACGAGCCACCGCCACCGCCACCGCCACTGCCACACGAAGATTGCCAGGTTGGTTTAATTGAAAAAATTACCACCTGTCAGCGACCTGGCAAGGCGTATTAACCAGTAGAATTACTTCGAAATGTTATTTTCATTATGAATATAATATATACCTAACGATCATTCTCTCAAAGGAATCAGCAGTCGTTTAATGATTATTACGTATTGTACATTATCGCGTAAAGTACATAGATCTTGTGGCTTTCGTAGATATGAGAAGTACCAAGTGCCATTAATTTTTGTTGACAATTATGTGTCTTTTCATGAACATTATGACAAATTTATTTTTCCATTTGGTAACATTTACATTCTACGGAGAAATATTGTAATAATGATTACAACAATTTTTGTTATGTATACTAGAATGTACTGATATTATAACGGAAAATATGATATTTTTATTCAAGGATACGTTTTATATCTTACAAGAGACTTATTCAAATATCATAATATACAATTCAAGTGATTGAATTCCATCAAAAAGAAGTTTTATAAGATGAGTACAGAGATTTTATATAAGCTGTTTTATCACACAATAATTTTTTTAGACAAAAATTTAATTAATTGTGTCATTATATTTTTATACATATAACAATTTGAAATATCTACATAATTTCTCGCAATGTGCATTGTAATTTTATTAATATAATTGATCGAAATGCATATATAATTGATTGTCAATTATTATAGTAATAAAATTAATAAATACTTTGTCATTATATTTTAGTTTAACAAGACTCAAAAAAAAATATAATAATTTCTACTACAATATTTTCTCTACATATTTTGATTATAATAAATATTTCAAAATTATATGTTACACAGATGTTTGTTAATCAATTAAGTTCTTCAGTTTCAAATCGAATTTCTTTAAAAATTTGAAATTTTAAAATAGTCAATTAAAGTCCACATTAAATACGCGTTAGTAATCGAACATGTGTTCTATAAAATAAATTGACGTCTTTTAAAATTATACTTTGTTACGATAATTTCTTGTATTTATGTGAGATAGACAAGGACACGTCCACAACGATAGGTGCAAGTTGATCGATCTGGATTATCGCAAGGGACAATAATGTAATGTGTTTCCAGGAAGATAGTTAAACCATCAACACATGCATACATTCGTAATGCCAACAAGGTGTACATGTGTGTCGTAAAAATAAGTTTGCAATCGCGATTCGCACGATCAACGGGCGCAAAGTAAATATCGCTTGATCTCATCAATAAAAATTTCCTTCTTTCGCCGTAATCGCTATTGTCACGATTCCATGTTTGATAAGGTTCTGTGAAAGTATCTTCTCAGCGATTTATTTATTTATTGCGTCACGTCAGTGTGAAACGATTAAAATGTTATTAATAACGGAAACAAATCGAGTAAACATTGGAACAAATGGCGACATTTTCAATGGTAGCATACTTACGACAGAGATGAAAAATGCCATCGCAAGCTCCGATGTGCGAGAGAAAACTGTTTCCTAAACCTTGTCCCTCGGAGGCACCTTTCACCAGACCAGCAATATCCATTATATGCAAGAAGGCTGGAACTTTACTGAAAATCCGAATTTCTAATTACTATTATCGGATAAGAATAAATGTCGAGAACGGCATAAAGATGCATCCTTCTAATTATTAGCTATAAAATCATCAAAGTTTAATCCTATATCAATGAATAACTGTAATTTCGGTTTAATTTTATTCTTTATTGTATAACTTTTTGCAATATGCATAACTTATGTGTTAATTAAGCAAAAAAATGCGGTCTCGAAATACACCTCATGTAGATTATACCCACTCTAACTTATGCCCGTTTTTATTAATGTAGATTAATTTTAATTTAATTTTCTTTTCTTAAAACTAGAAGTTCTAAGAATTAGAAAAAGATAAAAAGTAAATTAAATCAAAATTAAAATTAATTTATATTGATAGAAACGGGTATAAATGACACATCGGAATGATGTGTCTATTATACGAGGATAGTATTTCGAAAACGCGCTTGTCGCGTACACTGATTTCAACTGAGATCATTGATGATCGCGAATTAAAGGTCGAAAGCATTTACCGCGTGATGCACGCGCGCAGAATGGAAATAGAGGAGGGACGATAGTGACAACGAGGTGTATTTAAATGCTAATGCCAACGGGCTCATTAAACAATTAGCCTTTGAAGGGAGGCGTCGGTGAAAGTGGACGAACTGATGAACAGAGAGACGGAGGGAGGAAGGGGAGAGATTGGTGTATTAGCCGGCTTTCATCACGGATCGTCGAATCATCCGACACGTGCCGACAGTCGGGGTTGTCCGATACATAGACGATGAGGACGCGACGATAATAGGGTGGATTAGAGGGCCCCGATGAATCGGCCGCTCTTTGATCCGACGCTGTTTCGCATTTTCAATGCTTCGATTCCTATCGAATCTGGCGCAAGACAAGTGCGTTTCACATTTAGACATCAGCCCAGTATGAAACTGAGCGAGGAGAAAGCGTAGCTTATTCAAAAGGAACATTATTGAAGTATAGTCAGGAACTTTCGTCTGCATCTTAATAAATAAATTTATAATTAAAGAAATTTTATTTTTAATATTTTAATAAAGTAATTCGAAACGGATTTATCTAAAATATAAATGGATTTATATAAAATATTTCATAACAATTCAAATTATCCATATTTTTCTATTAATAAGAAAGTCTTTTCTTTTGATCACTCCATCGGAACCATTCATATCGGGAATACAAATTGAGAAAAGTGCGATGTTAACGGCGGCGTTTTGAACACTGTATGCTGTCTTCTTCGCAGTGACATTCGCGATGTTTTGTTATGTAAGGACCATGGTACACAAAAAAACTTAAGCAGTAAAGAAATCAACATGTTGGATTGGCTACTGCTTATGTTACGGTCTCTAATGTGGCCAATTCGCTTACTGCTTACGTTTTACTGCTTAAGTTTTTTTGTGTGCCATAATACTAAGTCTGTATCCGGCTTTAAGATTGTCACATCACGTGCTGAGGCGAATAAAGAAACGCAACATCGGCGAACGAGGACGTTTCGCGTTTCGTAGACGAATTTAGACCAATCTGCATTGCAGATCGCCCCTCGCTCCCTTCCAACTCCCTCGTCTTTCTCCAGGAATAAAAGTGAACAAGTATGGAAATGTCCCCCGTTATTCCGACTCGTTTCCCTTCACGAGGGTGCATCTTTACGCGGCACTATATGCTTCCATTCTGTTGTACACATTTACCCTACGTTACGTTCAATGTACTTTAGGAACATTTCTTGCCTGTTTCTTACCTAGCCGGTTTAAAATATTCGCAGAGGTAGTCGTATCTCGCGTCAGGCACCGGAACGCGACGTGCTGAAAAAAAGAATTGAATAGCTTGAATTCTTGACGATGTAAAAATGATTAACCCTGCGAAGCTGAGCGGTAGATCTATTAGACTCATTCAATAATAAATCTTTCTATTAAAAATGACAAACAATTCAATTTTCATTATGTTTATTGATAGGAAAAAATGGTTGCCATATTGCTATAATTTAAATATAATTTTTTGAGACATATGTATTTATTTAGTTGTTTTACAGTCAACTAACAGTCGATTGTGCTGTTAAATAATTAAATATACACTGCTTCAAAATCTGTAGTTTTTTTTTAAACACATTTTTTAGTTATTATTACTAATGCTCAAGAACATCGTCAATATTTTAAATCAATCTATTAGTATTAATTACGATTAGTAATAGATTAATTTAATATAGTTTAAAATAGTTTGTTTACTGACAAAATATTATTAATTAAAGTCAGTATTACAAATCCAGTGTCAATAACTGTATAGATTTTGGCGTCAGCTTCGGAGAGTTAACAATGTTTCATAGAACATACATAACTTATTGTTAGATAAACGTGTCCATGTAATGTATAAGAAATATTTAACATTATTTTGGTACAGATACATAGGGATTAATCTTTTTCATAGTGTCAGTAACGATCTCTATAATTCTGTTTCGTCCATCGAGTCGCTTGCACGCGATCTTGTAAATATCCATCTCGGTCAAGTTTTTTTCGATCACATTGTGCGTCTTCAAGTAAATGCCGATGTAAATCGCGGCGCTGACAGCCGCCGACAAGCCGAATATCTTCGGACGTCGGGTGCTAACCAGAGTTACAGCTTTGACCAACATTTTCGCCACCGTTTGCTCCAGGAAAACCACGTCCGACAAACGTTGCTCTTCGATCGGCAGAAGTTCGCGAGGAAACGAAAAAATATCCATTTCAGAGTATTTATTGTGCTGCGCGAGAAACTTTTCGCGACATTCTTCGCTGCAGAAGAGATATACTTTATTCTTAAGGATAGCACCCAAATCGGCTCTGCCTGGTATTAGCTGGCGATTCGGCAGGCAGTCGACATAAGTTACTAGACATAACCCGCCGACCTGGAGACGTTGAGCCCAACAAGCGTGCTCCACATCGACTGTCTTTTGCAATATCCGAGGTCGTTCCTCGACAAGAGACGCAGTAACAGGTGAAAGATAATGCAATGGATCTTTAACGAAGGCGTTTATATGTTGCGGACAAATCCAATAAAAATATTCTCTAAATTGGACCATTCCTTGACTGGGTACAAATTGACCAGAAGTTTTCAAGATATTTTCATAAAACAAGCAAACGGGACAGTACGATTCGTATCGACTCTGAAGCGATCGAAATTCGTATGGTGATACGCACATTTGCTTCAAACTGTGAACCTTATCCAAGTTTGCCTCATAAAAGTAAAGCATGATATCAGCAAATCGTGAACATACCGCGTGATCTACACGAGTCCACACATGCCACTTACTCTTAGTAGCATCCAATTCGATTACGTTCTGCCAGAATCTTTTTAGCCAGTCTCGAAAACTCGCTTGACCCGTTTGCCAATCCTCGTAACATCGCGACAGAAAACTGGCGGAGAAATTCAATGGACTTCTGGTATCATCATTATCCCAAGACAGGCATTCGAGACAGAACTTTAAATCCGCTTTGAAATCAAGCACAACCATTGGCTGTATTCCTAAAACAACTAGTTGCTCGGTTTCCTTAAGATTTGAAGGACAATCATCCAGGATATAACCTTGAGTTACAGCGCGTGTTCCTATAGATGACATTTCGATGGCACGTGCTACAGATTCGATCGAAGCAGCCTGACCAGTTCGAAGTTGATCTTCGATGATCTTCGCCGATTCGGTCCAAGGATAGTATTTCAATATGTGGCGCAACGCCTTGCCGCGAGTAATTACCTTTAAGCCGTATGTTTTCGAGAAACGATTCGCTAATGTTGTTTTTCCACATTTCGGCGGTCCGATGATGGAAATTCGAAGCGGAAGAAGCGGCGGATGGACATCTTGCATGAGATACTTCGATGGATTGTTTAGAAATGCCGAGAGCGCTTCTTCACCCGCAAGGAAATAAATATACGGACGGTACACAACTGGAAAAATCTGACCACGAGCTTTCATCGGCAGAAACATTTGAATTGGTATCGTAGTGGTGTAGAGTTGCACGGGACACCATCGACCGAAGGAACTGAGGAAATAGTAACCACAATCGAGAAGTCGTTCGGCTGTGGCAAGATCGATGGTGTATGTCAGATTTTTTTCTTCCTTTTCTTCAGTATTTTTATCAGCCAAATTTGTTTCATTTTCATCTGTTGTTTCGGTCAATATTTCATTCTCTTTATTTTTTTTTTTGACGTTCCTGGTGATAGTTGTAAAATCGAAACGAAATTTAATATGATTTATTACATATTCCATTATATTTTCGATATTCGCGAGATTACACTTTATCATATTTCCTTTAAATTCAGAAATTTGTTCCTCGAATTTCGTCCACTCCGATTCGAATTGCGTTAAATGTTCAAGATATTCCCATTCTGCATCTTCATGTAATACTATTTGTTCTTCATCTGCCTCCGTATCATGTATAGAATCATCAAGATGAGAAAAAGTGCGAAATTTATTCAATAAGTATGTATACGGCTCTTCTTCAAATAAAACGATAATGTCTTCAAAAATGATGTTAGCTTCGTCAACAATTTTTCGCCAAACTTCGATATCTATGCATATTCCATCGATAACATATCCACCATCTCTTCGAAGTTCTTCTTCTAACTTTTCATCAGGTATTCGCTTGATGTTCTGTATAATAATATCAGCCTTTTCATCAATCGATATATCGATAGGCTTCAGCGAGGCTTGTTCTACATTTGAATCGTTCTTATAAAACTCTTGAATCGAATACTTTTCGCGTTGTTTAACTAATTCTTTTATAATCTCATCAACATTTATCACAACTCCGCCGAAAATCTCCGCCAATCTTATGCTAAGTTCCGATTTACCAGCGTATTTTGGCCCAAACACAGCTATCTTGCAGGTTGATCGCGGATTCGGTGGCAATAAGAAAGTTCTCGGATTTTCAATGAACAAATTTGTAGCTCCTTGAGAAGAGAGAAAAAAGATCATGTCCAAGAATCGCACCGCGTGCTTTGGAAGTCCCTTAACGGTTCGTCCTTGTGCTAACTCAACAGGGCAGTAAAACTTCCACGCGGAAAGTCTCCAGGGGAATCTGAGAGATACAACTTCTCTTAGTCTTAAAATCTCGAAAGCCTCTTCAGCAGATTCTTTTGCGAGCTCATCGCTCAAGTTCATTTCTGGAGATGTTCCAAGTGTGTCATTCTGTTCGATCATTCCTTTTGGAAGAATCGATGGCAGTAATGCCAAAGTACACAAACGCGTTTTGAGGATGTGAAGTATTCGTCGCACGGAGTTACGGCCATCCACGCGGACCACATATTGGGGATTATGAGCGAGAATCCATTTATCGATTACTGGCAACGCCAAACGTTCATAAAGATCACACTGTGTCTTAACATTGCGTGTTATATCAGGTATTAATTTTACCAATCTTTGATCATCATCCATGACCAGTTGTTTGTTTGTAATTTGGAAGAAATCAAACGGGGTATCCGATTCGTCATGTTCGAATAGTTGCGTCACGAATTCGTTTTCATCAAAAATATCACCTGTCAGATAGTTTATGCGCTGCCGCGCACACTTACTAGCAATGTCTTGTTTTGGACATATAAGATAAATAATTATCAGAGGCTTTTTTGGCCATATAGTAAATATTTCGTCGATCTGTCGAGGGATTTCTCGTTCATCAAATTGCATCGTACAACCTAAACTATCGAATGTGAAGCGATCTTTATGTGTCTCGTGTGATTCAATCATCGTATTTTCGCAAAATTCTGGGTAAGTGTCATCTATATTCAAAACAGGATTAGAACACGATGGATAATTAAAGCTTACATCGTTAGAAATAAACGGTAAACAGCCAATGACGTAGCCTCTGTGTTTGACATCCCTCGTCCTGACTCTGCAACGTATCAAGTTCATAAGAATTTCCGGTCCTATAGATCTACCGAGTCGCAAAAGTCTTTCCAAGTATTGACCTTTGTCAGTACTAGCATCGGTCTCTTGTCGAATTAGTGACGTAGGTGAAAGTAAAACACAGTTCCAAGCATCAGCTATTGCCGATGCAATGTTGGCGTGATCTAATCCAGGTTTCCCAAAAATAACGAAACTCGGTGGATCGGTTCTAAGATAATGATTTACAGCTTCATCTTTCGAATAAAGTTCCTGATTTGTAAAGAGTTCTTTGCGAGATACAAGTTGCGGTAAAAGCTTTTCCTTTTCAAAAAACTTAGAAGCGGTGACAATCCTTTTCATCGGATGTACATCCTCAGCAAAAGCGTAATATAAATTAGCCTTTGGATACACAATTGAGGAAGATGCACGTGCAGAAATCTTTTGAGACTCTTCAATTAATTGTAGAAAGCCTCTTTTTTTCATAAACGATTCAATAAAAATTCTCTCAGCATGATTCTCCCTGAGTTTTTCTAAACGTCTGTCACACATTTTTGTGTAATTAAAGTAATTTATCAATGATTTTAATTTCAGTTCAATATTTTGTCACATTGCTGCATATGCAAGTAAGGTTAAACAAGCGAAATCAAAATGATTTATATATATGCGCTGTTTAGATTACCATTTTGTTTTGTAAGATAAAGCGAGTTTTAAAATTCATCAATTGTATTATGCGTTTTTAAATTCATCAAATCGCATTATGTGCAAATGCAGATTACAGAGTCAAATTGCATTTGCGCACAATGCGATTGATCTATCGATGAAAAAACTCGCCTAAAGTATAATTTAAAATGGAGATTGATTCAATTGATTATAATTATTAACCTTAATCGATATTTGTAATTCCAGTAGATCACATTTTCTTTAACATACATTGTGAAAAATTGTTTAAAATAAATGTTTTTCAAAATTTTAAATAAGTTACAGTTACATAACCTTATTCCTCAAATTTTTACTTTTAAAATGAAAAAGAAATTATTTAATTACGTTAACTTTAAGCAAAGATACGTTAATTATTAATTATATAATTTACAGTATACTAGACCTGCAAATACCAATAAAGAAAATTTCGGAACAAATATCAATTAATAAGGATTAATAAGATGAAAAAATATTAATATAATTAATAAAATATTAATATTATCAATAGATAACTTAATTATATTTTAGGAATACAATTTTGTTGTAAAGATAGGAAAGAAGGATTGAGGATATTTGAGGCTTAAATTCTAATAATTTCGTTTAAAATTCACGCAAGTACATCAAGATACTTATTTTCATTGGGATCGATGGTGCAGAAGGGGAAATTCTCTGCCGCTGCTTGGCTCTTGGTGAGAACGTTGAAGAAAGTCGATTTTCCTACATTCGGAATCCCGACTATGCCCATTTTTAAATTAGTACCAACGCGACCGATAAGTGGCTTTCGCTCGGGTTCCTCGGGCTTCTTCGGAGCCATGCTGGACATACAAGATGTTAATTAATATGCTATCGGTACCTAAATTTTACAACCGATGTTCTCTGTAAAATTTTGTGGAACGAGTGCCGCGCGCGAGACATGATACGGAGCATAATTGGCTAACAGCCGACAAGATAGTAACTTGGTCTGTCGCGTCGTAGACATAGGATGCCCGAGGGTGCGCGTCATCGATATACTGGCATCCCCCGAAATACTTAAACGCGGCTGCGATATTTCGTTCGTTCGTTCGTTCCTTCGTGCGTGCGTGCGTGCGTGCGTGCGCCGCCCGGAGCGCAACGCGCAAGCGAAGTACGGAATCCGTTCCCCGGCATCGTTTCTCTCGGAGCGCTCGCGGTGACTAATTATATTAATGCGGACGGCACATCGCGAGCGATTGCTGTATTTACCGCGAGATTGAGGCTCCCCCGTCCCGCCGGTATACAAGCGGGCCGCCGCGCTGTATCAAAGACCAAGGGAGAGTTGCGCGGGAGGAGGAATATGGCCGGGCGAGCGGGGGACCTGGGATTACTGGGCACCAAAGCCGCGAATCACCGGCATCACGCCGAGAATCCGCAACCGCGCCCGAGGCCGCCAATCCGCCACCGTCTTCGCGGTTCCTGTTCCTCCTCTCCCCACGCCTCGCCATCTTCCTCTCTTTCCACCCCTAGCGGTCTGCCTTCTCCTCCTTGATCCCCCTTCACCGTACTCGCGCGTTTCAACGCGAAACCACGGCGCCTTTCGTCGTTTTTCATCGCGGTCCTGGGGAAATTTGCAAATTACGATAATGGAGGAGCATCTCTCGAAGAAGCGTTCCGCCTGCGATGCTACTCGAGAGCTCAAAAAGAGCCCAGAGCTGCCTTGGCGCCGCGGCGTGACCGCCCCTCCCCTTTTACGACGTCGTCTCGCTTTTGCGGATCGCTAGACGCACACGGTTAATGGGCGATCCCGGAGACGCATCCGCGCCGCACCACGCCGCCTCTGATCGAAATTGAACCTCTGGCCTCGAGGCCGCTGTTAATCGTGAAAAATTCGTAAAATGCTTTTACCGTGAAAAGACTCTCTTCAAAGAGTTCACATTGATAATGTTATGCGAAAAATCATTATCGAATATCTTAGCGCAAGGAGCTACAACCCCATATTCCTCATAAGCGCATAATATTCTTACAATGTTATATCAATATTATTAATTTTTTTTAATTTTCATGTAACATTCGAAGAATATTGTGTTTTAGGGAAAATGTGCTGATGTGCTAGAAAAATAATAATATTCATCGTTTCTAAGTAAATGCTGTAAAATTGTACCTAAATCATATTATTAATATTTTTGCGTAGGATAAAAGGACAAAATATAACATTGCAAAAGTTATTCAAATTGTATCACTTTCGTATGTCTATTACACATAAAAAAAATCATTTTAAAATTTATGTGTTTTATATATTATATGTATAGTCACCAATCGTAACGGCAAAAATATATATACATATGTGTATATATATATATATATATATATATATATATATATATAATTTAATGATTTATATATATATAAATATATAAATCATTAAAAATTTTAAACATTTTTATAAAATATTTTTCAATTTTGATAAAAGAAATTCTAAACAATTTATATAAGTCCAGAAAATAGATATTTTTTTTAGTTAACAAATTATTTTTTAAAAGAGAACAAATTCTAGTGCTTAGCAATAAAAAATTAACATTTTCGATTATATTTCTTATAATTTGTATTTATTATCTCATTTAATAAACATAATTTTGCATATTAATATAAATTTATTTTTCATTAATATTATCATTAAAATTCAAATCATCCGGATAGTTTGAATATCTTATTTAATGAGTTGAATATCTTACTTAATCGAACAATTCGATAAATTCATTATTTAAATATCCAATTAATTAATCCGCATGTTTATAGCTCTTGAAACTTTTAATTGATCGTTTAACATCACCACAGTGTATCGAGTAGAGTTCCTGTAATAAGAGTTAAGACAATAGGATAGTAGTATAAATTTTTAATTAGTATAAATAAGTGATTTTGAAATTAAAAGTTTACCCTCTCAGACCTGATTTTATTGGAACTATAAAATTTTTTTAAAATTGAATTCATGCGTATTTAAATAAGCAATTCATACTAAACAATTAATTTTTTCAGAATTTTGACTATTTTTCTAATATATACATTATTATGTATATTATATTTCAGATGATGTTGAAAAAAATTATATTCAGCGGATAATATTTTCAAATTTGAGAACATTAAAGTGTACACAGATTTTGAAGGATCCATATTATATATATATATATATATATATATGTA
>Ga0157364_1000064_pt1 | contig 40241 bp, 15 predicted proteins | sample AttsexASBM2_FD_111476 | JGI IMG/M metagenome (GOLD analysis project Ga0157364, IMG submission 111476) | Fungus gardens microbial communities from leaf cutter ant in Ribeirão Preto, State of São Paulo, Brazil - Atta sexdens ASBM2 | ecosystem: Host-associated > Fungi > Mycelium > Unclassified ...
TAGAAATGTTGAATTTTGTGCACAATTATTTTATTGGTCCAACAAAATTATTTTTAGATCTGTATCTACTTAAATTTTTATATAAATACTTAGCAAAATCATTTTTTCCATAAAATCATTATTTTATGATAATTATTATATTATAACCGACTCAATTATTAAGTTAGTTTGTAAATAAAAAAATCGAATTAATATTTTACTACGATTATTAAAAAAAAAAGGATAAATGATAAGTAAGAGAGAATATAACTGAAGATTCTCGAAGAAAAATTAATTTAATTCCGCGTTTCATCAAATGTATGAATGATAATTTTGTAAATGTTTCAGTATTAGCAAAATTGCGATTAGTCTTATAGTTATTTCACAAACATTAAAATTTATCTGCTATCGTTGTGCCGATGTAATGAGAAGAAAAATGAAACATAGAAAAAGTTGTCTATGTAAAACAGATATATCCATTAAATGTATGAACATGTTTGATAATACAATTGCTTAAAATTATGATACAATTGCTCAATTATGATAACATTAGCTCAAGCTACGTTTTACGGTCAGTGAGAATTGATTCTATACTGTAAGTGTTGGAATGCTGCATGTGGTGGAACATTAATATTTTTTATTAACAAGTAGAGACTATTTTTGGACCAAGGATGTGCGAGTCGACAGGGACAAAACCAACGTTCTCAATGAAGGGAGGAATGAAATACGAGAGGGCCAATGGCGTGACATACTGGAATAAAAAAGAATGAAATGTTGGTAGATGTTATGATAGGAGCAAACGTGCCTATCAAATTTATGAATAATGGTTGTTTGGTAATGTAACCTGCAGAGAAGATGTAGATAAACATCAATATAGATTATAGATCATCAATTCAGGCATTTGCAAAAAGTGGTCTTTTAACCCTTTGCAACATCACGCACGTTATATATAGCTCAAAATAAATTTCCTGTAGTAACAAATAACAAAAACAATTTTCAGCCAAAATACACAATAAATCATACGCAGCACGTTTATTGGAAAACATAAATATATGCATTTATAAAACAGAGATTTATTTAAACATTTGTCAGACTTTATTTATAAACAATTATTTAAATACCTACTGAATAATCAATGAAATTGTATGATTAAATATTACCATTAACTAGATTATAAGCATAAAGATTAAAATTTAATTGCTAACTGGTCAATGATATTAATTAATAAATATATTGACATTTACATAAAAGGAATAATATCATTTGGATGCTGAAAAGTTATCGTATTATTTTAATACTTCCCGAGAATCAAATTCTTATTTCCATACATAAATAATTATTAGTTACGAAATCGTTTTGAAGTCACAAAAATATACTTCTTAGATGATTTTGAAGACCGATGCACTATTTATGAGCGATCAAGTGCACCAATACATATACGGGAAACGATATATTATCACATTTTGTGTGCCGCCATCGCCCAGACGTATTTCAGCGCCAGTCGCAGAGAATGCATAAATTTTTATCGCAACACGACGGCGGCGTCATCGTTATCACGACCGGAGACCCGGACGAACACCGACGGTTTCCGGCGTAAGTTGTAAACGACGCGTCGTCATTCAATTTCCGCTACGCGGTTTTCTTCAGGGAGGGAAACCTCTTTCAACATTTGGCGTGACCGTGAGTTTTTGAGAGTTTTCACGACTTATCTCGGTATACGATCTCGTCTTCATTTCCGTCGCGCGTGTCGTCGGCTTTCGTCGAGTCGCCAGTCCGGAAAGCTGGGAATGTCTGACGTCTTTTCATGAAAAATTAGCGAATGCACCCGTTTTGTCGAGCAGTTCGTAAATTCGGATGGATCGATCCGGTACACATTTGGTTTTTGCGACTTTACTCTTTCTCTCTCGTATCGAATGAACGGAAATTAAACGATACCTGTGGATGATATATTCGAAAATAAATCCGCTTACTTCAGACTTGGCAGAACGAATTTAAATCCACTTATATATCTAAAATAAAGTGCGATGTAATAAATATAATAAAACTATCGATTAAAGTTTAAATGTAGGAGCTACATATACAATTTTCTTCTAAAACAAACCTGATTAAAAAAAAAATAGTTTGAATATCGATATTTTTTGAACAGAATTCATTTCGAGAATAATTTTATTTTTACTTACTTTTTAAAAGTTTTTCTACGCAGTAGTTTTTTTTGCATAGGAAGTCATCTACAAAATTGGTACAAACTCCAATCACAAATCTTTGAACAAAGCTTTATTCTGACGTACATCGCGTAAATCTTGATGCCCATAGCTAGTCAAAGGGAAGTGTTCCAGAAAATTGTAGGTATAATAAAAGCTTTATGTCTTCCGTGAGAGAAATAAAAAAATTATGGTCCTTACTCTTCATAGAAAATGCAGAGAATAGTTACGAGTCATAATTTAACGCGAAACGAGTGACGCGTGCAATCGAACCCGTTGTAGCGGATTTTCCGGATTTTCTATCGGTTTTATCGCACGCGCGCAAAAAACTTTTTAACAATTCTTACGTTTACATTGGCTGGCCTATTCGTGTAGTACGTGAATAATTTTATTATTTGAAATATCAATCATCCTTTTTAATAACAATTGCTAAATGTTCGTGAAAATCTGAGATTAAAAAAAAGATTAAAATTTTTATTTTAAAATATACTTCCATTCGTAATAAAACATGAAACTCACACTCTTGAACTAAAATAGATCTACAATAGATCAAGTTAAATAAAATTATAATTAATTTTTGTGTAGTTATATATAATTGAGGAGATAGGCGGAATAAAGGAACAATTCTAGGCCTTTTTTCCGGTAATTAGCTTTTTCATATTGTATTGATCGTAATAAAGAAAAAATATTGTAACATATAACTTCTTAAAGATATTACATAAATTCATTTGATTGTGTATAATAAAATTTATGTATAATAAAAAAGTAGCAAGTTATTTTAATTTTTATTAATATTAAGATTTTGTAATTAGGCCTTTATTCCCATCCCCTCAATTGTAAGTGTATATCCAGCATTCTATACATATTTCGCACTATTGATTATTTACAACAAAATTGAAATGAACATAAATCTTCATGATTTGTACAAAATGCTTAGGGATAGAGAATTGTAAGTATTAAATGATTTTTTTGGTGAGGATCATTCATAAAATAAAACTTAATACACTTTTGACGCAATTATGTTGACCGATATTTCAGATATTTCAGAGACCGTGATATTTTGTCACAAATATAATTTTGCCGCAACTATTGAATCGATTGAAATAAATAATTAAAAATTGGTTCATTTTCTCCGCTTTTTTCGACAGCTAATCTTCTCACGCGCGATTATAATTATGAACTTTCAACAATGTAATTTAACGTTCAATAATTGGCGCGCGTTGCAGTCGACTGGCCGAATTTTCCAGAATACCAATAGGACACTAAAAGATTAAACTGATTAAATTACTTGGCAAGCCAGCATTCAGTAAACCAGGCGGTGATTGATACGCGTGGGTGTGTGCGCGCGTTGCGCACGAGCGACGTGTAATCATTTATGCGTGACTGACGTCTGTTTACTTGTTACAGATTTACTCCAGCATTGTACGATCGTTCGGTTTTCTTCAGCGGTCTAGACATGATCATTCGGCGCGAAGGGACGTATCGGCGAGAACGTTTAAGAAATGATTCTCCTTTTTCCCTCCGACACGTGAGTTCGTGTACACACGAGTCATTTCTAAATTGTACCAGGATCTTCTTGCTTGATCAGTTATTTTATAAATGAACGGTTTTACAATGTTAAATAACAGTTAAATAAAATGAAGTGTTAAATTTAGATTAGTGAATCGACAAAAAAATTTTGGAGAGTTTCAATTTAAGTTTTCTCGAAGCCTGATATAGAAAAACCATTTTCATGATTTGGATTTAGTATATCAAAAATTATAAGAAACATTCTGATTAGAATTACTTGATCAAAAGTTCTTTATCAATCAATGTAATTAATGTACAATGAATAGAAATTTTTAAAATTCGCGAGATACACATGCCACATCAAATTCGATTATTATAAAGCACATCAAAGAAAGTTTCAATTAAATATTACATTTGTTTGTCGTTTATATTATTTGTTTGCTCGTGTTATCAGTTAGTAAGTATATCAATTTTATATAGTCTCTTTTTTTTTTATTTATCATTATATTTCGATTTTTACTTCTCTTTCTCTCTTATTTTTTTTATAAGTGTGAATGTATTGCGGGTATCATATACGCTCCGTTTGTGCATCATTTCTCGTGACTCTTATATTAAAACTTAAGAAGTTCACGACTCTTTTGCTCGCCGAATACAATTGCAATTGATTACCTTCGCGATGACTTTCGTAGGAGCTCGTTTCGCGCTCGCACTATCAATTTCCATTTCGCGATTCTATCCAGCATGGGCGGGCGTTTCCGTCAGCGTGCTGCATTTCTCAGGGAAATGGGAATCGATTTGAAGAACGCTGCTGCGAAACTGCAGTTGGCAACACGCCCTCTGCCTGTATGTCCCCGAGCGCCATCGGGTCATCCCTCTGGTGTCCCATTCCGGCGGATCAAACCCTCGCGCCTTTCTTTAGCCATCCCGATCTCCTAAACGTGTACTTTTTCACTGTCCACAAAATATCTTTACGGCGGCATGTGCGATGTGTCGTTGCCTTCTCTATCTTCCTTTTTCTGTTTACCGCGATCGGAGAATTTCGATTGTTTGATGAGCAACGGTTCGTAAAGCGATATAATCGTAAACATAGTAAAGAAAATTCATAATGAATTCATATATTCATATATTCATATATTAAGCGGTATTAGATTTTATAGCATATTACTGCAAATCTAATAATCCTCGTCATTTTTGGTATACATAATCGATACATGCAGCTCCATCGAGAATAAACAGGTTAGATACATACATAGATATAAATAGTAAAGTCAAATAACGATGACAACAAATAAACATGACTTACAATGCTGCTGTTTAAAAAATGGTAACCGAAAATATTGAGTTGGAAATATTTCTTTCAGCGGATGTTTTGTTGAACTTTTATCGGATAAACATTGCTGACTGGATATTTTATCAAGCATTTTATTCAATGTTTATTCAATTTTACATCCTTCTTTCCCTTCGATTATATCGCACGCATTATATCGCATATATGATATTACAAGATATTACAAAGTAATATTACACTGTAATATTATAACTTATAACAAAAAATCCAAAAACAGGGCGAATTTAAACTTATCATACACTGAGAAAAAAGTATTTGTGACTATAAGTGCAAAAATAATTATGTAGATATAATTAAAATAATAAAATAATTATAAAATAATTATAATTTGAAGCTCTATTTTGTAGTTATTTCTGTTGTAATGTTAGTAATAATAAATATAGATACATAATTTAAAACAAAAAAAAAATATATATATATATAGTTAGCAGAGTGAAATAATTATAAATTATAATTAAATTATAGTAATTGCAGCCATTTTTTTCTCTCAGTATAAGGAAATTTATATTCCCATTTTCTCTTAATTCTCTTATAACAATGGCTCGTCGTTGATACTTTAAGAAACATATTACGGTTAAACAAGTTAATATAACAAAGAAGATGGATATATGCAAAATAAACAGGATGTCTTGCATTTATGTCGAGATCGAAAAGTTATGAAAGATCGAGCGATTTTCATGGAAAAGAAAAAAGAGGATCGATTGCCTGCAGGCTCAAGAAAAAATACTCAATAAAGCCGACGTTGTTGTATCACGCGTACTCGATGCTGCCCAATAACGATATATTCGGAAATTGAAAGTTTCCTGCCGAGGAGACAGTGAGAAGGGCTGGCGCGAGCGACTGCCAGGTAGGAAGAATGATTTGTCTCATCGTGTCACAGGAGATCACTATTTCTTTATTTCGTCGCCACTACGAGTGGGATAGGTCTTCGTGGTCGACGGGAATATTCGATGACTCGGGGATAATACACCGCGTTATAATATCTCTCGGGAATTGGATTGAGGTCACAACGAGGTAGATGGGAACATACGGATATACACACAGACGCATACATATATACACACATAAATGTTATACAATTGTATGCGCTCATCGCGAGACAAATCGGTTATTCGTGGATCGTCGTATGACTAATTGTTTCGGAATCAGATTTTTGCGGGAATTGTGCTCGCGGATACTCCCACTCTTTCCACCGAATAAGCACGGAAGTAATCCCTCTCCTGAAGCGATTTCATCCCCCGTGTATTTCCATTTGCGTCCAACTTAAGCGTTTCATTTGTCATCGTGGAGTTGTAGTATACTTCCATACGGACGTTCTATGTTTTCGATTTGCTGCAGCTTACGCGGATTTCATGGTCATTAGAGATTTTCGCAAAACTCAACTTGAGATAGCAGATATAAGTGTCCGGTTATGATTAATTCATCTGTTAAATTCATTGATAATGTAGAATTAATGAATGTTATATTTGAAACAGCAGTTCTGTAAAAGAGTATTAGTGGAACTATAGTGGAATTGTGAAGAAGATTATTTTGCTATCTTCTTTTAAATTTCAATTTTGTATATTTTGATAATTAAACTTTAATTTAAATGCCAGAGTTGATGCCGAAATCAATTAAAAGTTAAGTAAATATTTTACTGTTTTTACGTATCTAAAGCTTCACCCAGCGTTCTTTTAATATTCATTTTAATATTAAATAATATTCTACAATTAAGTCTCTATTCTTGTATAGAGTGCATACACAACACATGCTGCATATGCATGCAAACGCACAAGTAAAATTGATTGAAACTTTATTAAAGAATAATCTAGAATTATTTTTGTATATTTAAGTTTAGAATAATTTTTTGTATGTTTGAATCTAGAACTATTTTATATAATTTTTGTTCGCACACGATACATAATTGCAAATTATCAGGGCAAAATCAACCACGAGAACACTTGTTTTACTGCGGATATATAATTAAATTAACGTGTTTCTATCTGTATCGTGTTGTTACACGTGCGTAACATGAACGCTATAGGAAAGTTGCTGACCTAGTTGCGAACTAAGAGATCGATCGAGGAGGAAGAACAGAGTGTCTTCTATGAAATTACATTCAATTCTAACAAAGGAAGCGGAGTGCTATTGCCGCCATTTCCGAGGAAAATAAAAACGCGCTGTAAAAACAACAATTGTCGATAAAGTGCTCTTCATTCGTCAACGGACCAATAACGAAATAGAATTATCAGTTATTGTTGCAGCAATTATAGATCGCTATAATGTCATAAATTACTAATGCAATTATTTGAAGCATTCAATAATCATACCGGATTATTCCTATAATTGGATCAAATAATTGTTAAGTTTCATAAATGGACTGGGATTTGACTTCCCATATAAATAACAATTTTGATTCTAATCCAAAAAAATATTTTAAATTTTTAACTTATTCGACTAAAAACTAAACAGATCTGTTTGAACAATTTTTTTTAAGGTAAATTAGATTCCTTGATTTGCAACTTGCCTTTTGTATTTTAATGTATTTTTTAGTTTCAGGAGATTAATTTTAGTAGGAGAAGAGATATATCTCTCCAATTCTTTTTCCTTAAAGTACCTCTGGTTTATTCGCGTTTCCAGTTCATTCTCATACAGAGACACATGTGTACCTCTCCTTCCTTTCTCTTATACAATCTTCTTTTTTCCAATTTCTTTCCAGCAAATTTATCCGGTACTTGCTGTCTTCGTGTCACTCAGTCCAAGATTACACGACGTAAAGCCTAGCGGGACTGTAGATTCTTTCCTTTCTATTTGTGCGAAGAAATCTCGCGGTCCAGCTTGGCATGGAGACGCGACGCAACAGAACGGACGTTCATCTCATGCCAGGCACAACAAATCTTTCACAATGAAAAATCATCTCGAGGAAATGGGACGGAATTTTTGTTTCTTACGATTTTTCAAGGTGATATCGAAATGAACAAGTGGACGGATAAAAATGTCAATTTTCGGCATTGATATCGAAAGGCTTGAATTAATACTTATAGAACTTTTAAATTACTAAAAAATATCCTCGCGTATTATAACTATTTTTTATATATTTCGATTTCTTAGTCATAATATTTTGCTATTAAAAAATTACCAAACAAGATATTAATACGACCCTATTTAGATGACTCTTAAATCCTTTTTTTGTTTTAATCTTTGTAATGCGATTTCTAGTCAAAATTTTTAAATCATAATTTGTATTTACAGATATAAAGAGTTATCTTTTTTCAAAAACCTAGTTGACAATAAAGTTAGATATCTAGAAAAAAATGTATAAAAGTTGAAAGTGATAAAGAAGTAAGTGATTCTTGCCTTTTTACTGACGAATAATAAATAATTTCCAATAATAGATAATTTCGTTTATATCTCTTTGAATAGAAATAAATCAATATAATTATATTATTTGAATGATTTAATTGTAATGAGAATTACGAATTCAAATGAAGGAAAGTGTGAAAGACGATGAAAAGAGAATTTTTTCACTCCCTTGAATCCGTAATTTTTATTATGGATCAATATCTTTTATAATAGACTCAAATAATTTTATTATAGACTCAAATAATAATTACATCGATTTATTCTAATCAAAAAGATAAATGAAATCATTTATTAAAATATTTATCAAGAAAGATAGAAATCATTTTCTTTTTTATCTTTTTTTGTACTTTCAAGCATTATATCTTTTTTTCAGACATCTTATCCACTGTTGTCTAAATTTTTAGACAAAGTAATCCTTAAATACGAATTACAATAAAAATTTGATTATGATCCTAGTTACAAGGATTTAGAACAGTAAAACATGTTGAAGTCACTTTATTTAATAGATACCTGAAATTAAAAATAAATTGGACAGAAAATCATTTTAATCTGAACTTTTATTTATTACAACAAACATATCGGTTTATCGGATGAAATTATTATATAAATATATTAAAATCATTATAAAAAATAAAAAACTGATACTAATTCTATTTCTTCTTTTTATATTAACAACAATGTCAATCTTTAATCTATTGATGATAAGAAAATTAAATATTTATATACTAAATTTAAGACATCTATTCCGAAATAAATTGAATTAAAATATTCGAATAAAAAAATTATTTTATAAGACAACGAATTCTTATTATGGTATAATCACATTCTATATATTCATCTTTAAAATATTTAAATTAAAACAAAATTTTCTTTTTTTCGAAATATATCAATATTGCCAATATTTAGTGATAAAAATTCAATTTAAAAAAAGCAAGAAAATAAATCTTTATACATATATTCAAACAAAAGATACTTCACGATGATGTTTTCAATAAACCAATTTGCGTGTTATTGTAAAATTGTATCAGAGAAATTCCATTAAAAATAACAGAACATAGAAATCAGTATGAAATTACAACTGCAGTTATAACAGCGTGCAAAATAAATATTGCTATATAGTGCACCTTTGAAAATACTAACACCATTTCCTAAATTTGAATTAAAGAGTAATAACACATAAACAGACGTTGTCTTAGAAAAAATATTTAAAACTAAAAAAATTATAAATTATTAACTTAAAATTATCTCAACCAGAATATTCTTATATTTTGTTTTGAGGGAATATTTCCATTATATTCATTCATCTCTTTTCAATTCGCACGGGTGTAACGAGCAATCAACAAACTTCCCCACGAACGTCGGCTTTGTACAAATCGATACTGCGAAACGTTAATCTCCAAAAAGCGAGCACGTCAATACCATGCATTTAACGACTCCACTGATAACAGTTACGGCACCTGCAAGCGTTATCGCCGTACCGGTCCAGTAAAAATCTCCCGTTCAATTCGCTCGCGGCCTTGCCAAGTCCGAGTAGACGTAATCAAACTGTCGCTTCGCGAGTTTCCTTTCTCTGTCTCTCTTTTTGTCTCATTGATTTCGCATCAAATGTGCCATTCGCACGTGGTCATGTCACGCGATACGTCATACCAAGGTTGACGATCGCATATTCGAAAAATCGGTCGGCCTACGCCGCGACATCGACATCGACATCGACGCCGCCGCCGTTGCTATCGTGGATGTTAAAGCCACCATCCGCAGCGAGGCAAAAGTCATTTTGGCCGGTAATTAGTTGCCCGAGCCGCGACAAATTGAAAAAGTTGCTGAGAAATGGGACGCAATTTAGCCCGCGGCCGCACGCGCGCGGCCGCGCGACGTTTTCGTGACGATAATCGAGCCCGCTGTTGCTACTCGCATAGCACCGCGACGCAAATCGAATTCTTCCGCGTTTCTTTTTTCGTTGCTTTCCGTCTTTTATTTATTTATTTTTTTCTCACACTCGTTAGACCACCTACCGACCAACTCGCGAAAGTTCACGCTACGTCTTGCAATCCCACCAGAATGCTGTCGAACAACTCGTGCTACCTTCCATGATAAATACTGACAATTAACTTTTAAACGTATAATTTTTCCTATTTCACCAATGCAAGCATTGGGTGCAAGTTATTTGATAGAATGAAAATTATCGAAAAATAAATTGCTAGTGATATGTATATTTAATTCTTAAATAATAATGCATTGAAAACTTAAGTATTATTTTTCCCTTCATTTTTATTATTTCTTGCTTACTATTTTTAGTATTCTGTATTTTAAATAAAATAAATGCATGTTTTTAAATAAAAAAAGTGATTCGCATGATAATTTGCGAATATAATACTCATATTGCTATTAATTAATTAATTAGTGTTAATTAAATGTCTCGCAGAAGTGATTGAACAATTATTTATCCTATCCATTCTACTATCTTTTCTATTATTTATTTTAAAATTATTTTGCGATATCAAAAAAATATCTAAAGATTATTGATTATATTATATTAAGCATTTAATCATATATAAAATACAGTTTATTTTAGCAAAGTATTTTGTATTGGTTTTATATGTTTTATATTGAGTAAGGGCTGTATTATGTGTGAGTTATACATTAATTCAAAAAATTAATTTCACAAAAAAGTAAATTTGTTGTAAACAAGTTTTTAATTTAGATATTAACATTACATCTAGAAATAATTATATCAAGCATAATTATTTTGTATAATGATAATATCAGAAATGTTCGAACTAAATATCTTGAATCTTGAATAAACGGACTAATTTCTTTCTTAAGTTTATATATTTTTGAGTTTGTAGTCTCTAAATACTGTGCACTAAGTAATTAATAAATAGTTTTGTCCTTAAAACATCTCAAATTTTAAAAAATCACACGTTTCTCTTTTCCTCATCCGACTCGGTGTTGAGCGAGAATTTCGTGACGAGCTCGAATGCACAGTCTAGCAAAAAATCGAAACGATCCCAGGAACAACGCGATTGTCGTTGGCATGGGCGTTTTCGCCGATCGGCATTTTCTTTTTTCTTCACATCCATCCGTCGATCGTCGTTTCGCGCTTCTCTTCTACCTGCTGCCCTTTCTCCTCTTCATCCGCGACCATTATCTCGGACCGATAATGACGTCCATTATTTTTTGTTACTGCAGCGTGCACAGGGTAATGGCAGGTCGAGGGTTGGAGTATAGAGGGTGTTCGTTAGCGCCTCAGAGAATCATACGATGTCGTTATGCGATTACGACATTCGCCTCTGCGAAGTGGAAGCGCTTCCGGTTCTTTGCGCCCGCACCAGACGGTCGATGACTCCATTTTTCTGAGCCAACAATTGCGTTCGGCGTCGCAGAAGGACTGCGATCAAAAAAAATAAGAGAAAAGACACGAGATAACCTGTTTAATTGGCGACAATTATACACGCTCGGCCCATCATCTTTCTCTCCAAGGTGCGACCGAATGCGACAGAAAGGTATAAAAAGCGTATAGAACGAAGAAGTTAATTATTCAGTTTATGACTTTTTTACATTTATACGCATCTCATGTATCTTCATTCTGATGTTTAGTACGTTTTATCTTTCAATTTTTCTCCTTTGGATTACTGGATTACAATGAGATCAAATCATTATTGTCACATTTCTGAATTTGTGGTGCATATAAAATTTCTGATTTTGTTTATTAATTAATTAAACTTGTGCAGAATGCTGTATGGTATAATATCACGTATGTACGATAACAAAGAGTAATAATTTTCAACAATTTCATTAATTCACATTTTAGATTATCAAATTTTCTTTTAGTTGTAAATTTTGCAATTATGACAATTTAACAATATAATTCATTTCCTTGGTGACCATTGATGAAAATTTACAATTTATACAAAATGGAAATTAAATTGATTTTCAATATGAAATATTTTTTTAAATTCAAAATTTATAATAGAATTAATGCAAGTATTCACGTTCCCTTATTGATGAATGTCTAATAGCAGATGTTAGTCGGTAGTGGAAATCGATTTCTTGGCACAGAAATGCATGATGGGTGTAACGATTGAGAAACCGACTGACTAAAACCATTAGTGTTATTTAAGGTGGAAATATAGGTCAAGTCTTCTTTCGTTCGCGTGTTATCGTCTATCTTGTTCCTTTGCTCATCTTTGAAGTTTTAAACAAAAAAGATACAGAAAGTCACTATCCCCGTTACTTTACATAGTTGATTTATTTTTGGTCACCTGCTGGGCATTCGCTATAATACTTGAGTCTGTTCTGTTTTGTAGGTTTGTACCATAATCATAAAGTCATATTATTCAATTGAAATATATTGATTGTATATAGTAAACGTCCGATTTAATTGCCCGGCAGTCGTGCTTCATTAAATCGCACATCCGATGAAATCCATGTGTCAATAAATCAAAAATTGACGATTAAATTGCCACTGTTTATTGACTGAAATGGGATGATAATTTATGCTTAATATTCGTTAATATACGTAAAACATATTTTTCATAATTTGAAGTTTGCAATTATAACTTTGAACTGCAGAAAATGTAACACTTAATTTTTATGTTACTTAAATATCGTAGTTTATCTAGTACAATTTATAATGTTAATTAAAAATTAGCAATTTAAAAGTTATTATACATAAAATAATTTGTTAATAAATAAAATTTTTTATAAATCAATATTTCAAATATTATATGAATACATAAAAAATAAAAGAGAAAGAGAAAAAGAGAGAGAGAGAGAGAGAGAGAGAGAGAAAGAGAGAGAGAGAGAGAGATATTTGAATAGAGGAATAATAAAACTTTATTTTATAATAAATTTTCGCGATTAATAATATAATAGTTAATTCCTTTATTTTTCAAAGTTGTTTCATTGTGCACTGAAAAAAGTCTGGTATTTAATAAATATTACTAAACATAATAATAGCAGTCATTCAATAATTAAAAAAGTAAGATAAATTAATGTTTAGTTGATATTGGTTACGTTAAACTGAATATCTAATTAAATATTTATTATTAATTATTTTATTAAAACTTTAGTAACTGTTACCGAGGCTTAATTATTATTACAAACTTTTTTTTCAGTGTGACGATAAATGATAAAATTACTTTGAACTGTTTCTAACCACACGTGATAAAATAAAATCAATGGATAAAAGTTTTGTGGATAACCAGGTGACTATCCAATCATATCTTTTTTCATTTATTTTTTATTGCTTGATTTAATAGATCAACGTAAGATTGTCCAATTTAATTCCTCGTTTCCGTGAAATAATATACAGTACAGAATATCGATATTCGAAGATTGCCTCACCGAATGTGGCAGGTGTCGTGAAATAAGCGGAGTCACCGCAATGCTCGCGCAAAGGCTGCATCGATTACCGTTATTTTACGGAAAGTGTCACGGCGTGACTCATCGCGTTATCGCGACAATACAGCTGTGCACGCATCATGCATATATCTGCATATGTGCGATCGAGCGAATGGACTGTATTATTAATGTGAATTATCGAGTGTCATAGCGGTTTATTGAATTTCTCTCTTGCTTTCTCTTTGTTCTTCTCTCAGTCGACTCTTTTAAACCCATACAACATATAATCGGTGCATTTCAAATTTCACTAGACACATAGTAGACATTCCATCGATATTGATCGTTAATGTCCGGCTGACTTCAGGGTTATCTTGAATATTTTAGAATCCTCTATACGAGACTGGTCGGCGTCGAATAAGGAAGGAAGACTACTTTCGTTTCCGCCACCAACTTGGATGTCCTTTTCAATTTTCCATTCTGATCTTGATAGTTCTTACAGACTTATTTTTTATTTAGAACGTTCTTTGGAAGCAAAAATAATTTCTAATATTTATAAAAATTAATAAAATGCTATTAAATCAAATGTAAAAATTTAAAAATTTAATGTAAGTCGTACGTTTCGGAACTCACGGGTCCTTCTTCAGCGGTTCATGAAAAATGTTACATAATATAGATGGATAATCTTACGATCCGAGACATAGTGTGGTATTGTTGCAAGGAATTTTTTTAAATTTATTAAAACCTTAAAGAAGTGTTTTTCCAAAATGTTAATTCAATTTCTTATCAATGTTCTTTAATATTTAACGATTTCATCTAAATATTGAATAAAGAATATAAAGTTAGGATAATAAAATACATTAAATTAGTATAATAGAAATATATTAAAAATATACTTCTATTATACTATATACACAATTATATATATATATAATTATATATATATATATATATAATAATATATACGATTTAATATATTTAAATATAAGTGACGTTTATTCAAATGTAACTGATATCTTTAAAAAAAACTAATCTCTTCTACATTCCTATGTAAAAGCTGCAATATTTCTTATTCTTAAAATTCACATTCTTAAATTTGTAGATCTTCCAAAAGAATGATTAACACAATCGATTATAAAGAATTTTCTGTTCGCAATTTCCGCGTATTCATCGACCGCGGCGAAGCGTTCGTCGTATAATAGTTTCATTTTCCATTTGTACCACCTTGCCTACTAACGCTCCAATATCTCTCGTCCCGCCGCGCTTTAATAATATTACGCATTGTTGCGAGGGCGGTATGCATGCTTGTAAATTCGCCACGGTTTTCCGCCAATTTCGCGGCTGCGAGCCAGACGTGCTCCTCCCCCTTCTTTGCCGCAAAATCGCCACGGGGTACTACTCCGCTATTTCAATTATAGACGTGAATATTTTTTTCTCGTACAACGTAGATTTACACGCATGAAACTTTTACTCGCAACGGAAAGGTGGCAAGCAATATTTTTTTAACGAATTTTGCGAATATATGAAATAGAATTGACATTGAAGGAACAAAAATAGACGAGGATTTTTACAATGAATAATAAAATATTTTTCTGAACACAATATTCCGTATTTCGAGTACGTGATGTTTGAACATGATTTTGAGCATTGTACAGTAGATAGATGTGTAGTTCTGAATTGTAAACTATTGTACCTAAAACTATCACAATACTATAGAAACCAAAATCTGTCTGAATCGTGCATGTGGAACAACAGGATCTCTCGTTAGTTCCTGTACGAAGTAAATCTACCGTTGAGCACCAAATAAGGATAGCGTCGAAACGCATTGATGCAGTCGTGTGGGAAGATTGCAAAAGGGTGACTGAAGGAACTGGCGGTGGAGCGGAGAAAGAGAATAAGAGAGAAAGAGAAGGAAAGAGGAGGGGAAAGGTTTCGAGCTCTCGAGTCATTTCTCCGAGCCAACACAGACCTCTCAACTCGACGCCACTCGTGGAAACGAAATCTGATACGAGAAAAGCTAAACTCCTTCAAATGCACAAGCCGTTCTCTATTCGCCCCCTATCTACCTTCTCCCACCTATACCACTGCTTCCCTCTTCATCTCTTACCCTCTTCTCCTCTCATTCGGAGTTTTCAACCCCCTGAGCATCCTTCTCGTTCCGCCGTCTCTTTCGACTCTTGCTCCTTTCAGCTACCCATTTATACTTAGTCAACCCTTTTCATTGCGAAAACGTCGTTCTGCAATTCACTATTCCTCTTCCTTCTTATTCTTCCTTCTCCTTTCTTTTAATTCTCCCTCCCCCCTCTCTCTCCCCTCCCCCTCCCCTCTCTCCCCCTCCCTCTTTCTTCTTCCTTCCTCTTTCCTTTTTTTTAATGCGTCGTTCAAGGACGTTTCGTTTCCTTGTTTGCGTTCTCTTTTTTCTCTCTTTTTTTTTACATCAGAGAAACTTCTTTCTTCAAGTTTCTTTTCTATCAGTCTATTTTTGATTGAGTATTGCGCGCTCTTCCTCGAAGAGCAACTGCTTAACTTCCGGCTATTTAATCCTCTTAATTAACAGCCGGCATAAGAGTCTCAGATTTGAATTCTTTCATGGCACGCGACCTTCTTTGCAAGCAAGGAAGCTCAAGTGGAGCCCATCGCGTTTTACTTTCGTGAATAGATCGATAAGAAGTATTTTAATGTATAAAACATCAAGTAATCTGAACGAGTAAAATAATAAATAATTATCTCCAACATTATTCTTTATACATTATTATTCTTTATCTTATCAGCATCTCTTTCGTATTTCTCTCATTATATTTTAAAATTTAAATAATTATAGTAATGTTTTTTATGTATTTACAATATTGCACTTGAAAATTACAATTAGTATTTTATATTATATTATATTGCTAAAGAAAAACGTCTGTTGCAAAAATTTAAATATTGTATGTAATTGCAATTAAGTTTTTTAAGAAACGAAAAAGAAATTTATAAAAAAACAGGTACATTATAAAAACAGATACATTATAATATTATACGATGAAAAAATGTACTGTCAGTTTTTTAGGGATTTTAATGCTATTGTAGTGCAACTATTGTGCACTTATAGCTATTGTATTGTAATCACAAAATTTGAAAGTAAAAATTCCTTTTTTTAAAGATAAGAAAAATAAGAAAATGAACATAATCTGTTTATTTATACAAATTTATATGAATCTTAATCTTATTCTTATTATTAGTATTCGTTTAAAAAAAAAATAATAATAATAAAATTTTACTTCAATTTTTCTCAATTATTTTTTGAGCTATTACTCATAAAAATATGTAAGATTATATATGATGTGTATGTGTGTCCGTAATGTATAGGATCTACATATGGGTTCACTAAACTTGACTACAGAAGAAAAGATATCTGAAGCGAAGCCAAGATGATGCTGCCGCCGTACGATGTGTAAGAAAAGCTTGTTGTTTCTCTTTGCTCGATGGGTCAATAAAATTTTTTTTCTTAAACATATTTTACAATGATGATTTAAAATTATTCGCATATTCAAAGCTGTACACGCGTAAGAAATGGATTTAATATGTGAAGCATCCGAAAATTCAGTAAAAGAAATATTCGTATAACAAGAGCATTAATTAATTCAATAATTTATTATTTCCGTAATTAATAAAACATTCTATTAATTTTATATTTCAAAAATTTTTGTTTTATAATAATATACAAATGCTGAGTTAATCATTTTATGTGAAATATAATAATAATAATCAAGCTCTAATTGTAACTATCATACTACGCACTGCAAAGCAATGTAATGAAATATGCCACATAATATTATATATTTTATTATATAATAATAATAAAAAGATTATGCTCATGGTAGATTTAAATAAATTACACGGAGAGTTTCTTAGAAAGTATAATATGCACAATTTACATAAATATACATACATAATTAAAAGAACTGCTGTGGATTGTTAAATTCATACTGCTAATAGAAAGAAAAATTTTCATAGATTTAATATAATGAAATATATATGTAATTGATATATATATGTAATTGATGCAATTTATTGCGATTCAGCCACATTTAACATATCGAGCATTATTAACGATCCGCACGCGGCTTTGCAGGGATCGTCACACATTCACACGCCCTTTCGCTCTTTCGATCGATAATAATTATTCTCGTAAATTCAGGCATAAGCACGCGTATATGAGAGTTACAGGCTGGAAGCGGGGAGGATAGGAAGGACAGAATTGCCAGGCCTGCTCGGTTAAATGCTCATAATGACATCTCGTAATTGCATCGAAAGTTTCCAGAGAAACTGTAATTATCGTGCAGGCTCACTTCCAACGATATCTTTGGCCTCCGGTCGCCTGTAATCGACGGGACGCTAAACCTAAAGAAAGGAAAGCTGCTTTTCTGACGGAATATTTTTCCAAGCGGGCGAGGACGACGTTATCTCGAATCGAAAAGAGGATCGAGAATTTCATAATGGAGCCTGCCAGCTTCGGATATTCGAAAAAGAGAGAAGCTTAAAAATGCGTCATTTAAAATTTTCTCTAATCCGTGTTCCAGTTAAATCAATTAGCGTTGACGAGAAGATTGTTCAAATTTCCTCATTTGTATACACTATGATCCTTCTATTCTATTTAAAATCGCCATTTTTAATACCAGATTTTATTAAGCTCTAGCATTCATTTTGCAGTTGATATTGTGCATAAATTTCCCAGCTTTACAAATTATTATTAGCTCTTAATAGCATCGTAATGATGAATGATGATCATTTATAAATATGCAACATTTTAACATTCATTTGCTTACGAGTCTTATTCTTGTAATTTTAATGTTTTTATCGCACTGATAAAAATTAATAAAAACTAAAAAGGATAATGATAATTATAGATATGCTTTTTCTATCAATAATTTAATTTTACATTCTTTATGTAGTTAAGATTCTAGAGTCATACCCTTGATTTTCGATTTTAATATTGAAGCAATTACATTATTTTATTTTAAATCAAGGAAAAAGTGTGTTGTTCGATTGCTTGAAAGACATGATTCCAATAGTATAAATAGACCTTGTTTGCGACGAACTGTTCACTTGTAGTGATAATTACTCGAAGATTCATCGAGCCGCCACCATGATTTGAATAATTTATTCGAACGATCAACTATATTAATATTCATTATTCGGTCAATCATCAGCACTCGGATAATTATCTGCGTAAACGTTCATTATTCAGCTAAGCGAATGCGTCTGGCAATTGATTCGGTACTTGGCATACGTTGAAGCTATCTAAACATTTCTATCGTCAACAATATTGATACATGCAGCAACAACATGATTTGTGATCAGAGGTGACTAAACTTGTGTTTGGTTGAAAGATAATCATCGTGAAGCCAACGCACATATTTATAATACAGACATTGTAATACGTATCATAACTATGTTTTATAATATTCACTCATATTGCAAAATAATCGTTGGTTCTTTCTTTCTTCATATTAAATTTGTAATTAATTTGTTACACATAAGTTTTAATAGTTAAAAATTTATTGTAAATATTATCATATCAGTTTCACTTTTTATTTAAATTTTTAACAAACTCACGCGCATATGTATTTATAGTGATCCAGCATTACGTTTTTTAATTATTTGTCATTTACTTACCCCACTGAAGGTTTTGACGTTATGAAGAGCGTTCTGCGCTGCCAAAGCCGCTTTTCTAGTGTAAAAAGTTACAAAGCAACATCCTGTAACAGAAAAGTAATATTTTCGATTAGATGAGTGTTTAACAAAAATTTTAAATTAATTGATCTCATTCACTATATAAAAATGCTAGCAGAATTTTATGCGGTTAAACTTTTATTCGAAGATTAATTATTAGTCATTTTGTTCTTTGTCTGTCAATTTATTCAATAAAGAAAAATGTATCATTGAAAGATGTAAAAATTTTCGTTAAAAATTTTACAATTAAGTTGACGCAAAATTTTCACAATGTGCTGTAAAAAAAAAAGAGACAATAATGTTATCAAATCTCAATGCTACTTTCTGGCAGTAAGCGAATGAAAAGTTCTACACTTCGTCATCATACCCGATGTGGCTATCAACAAGAAACTATGATAGACACGAATGATCGCAGAGTTCGTGTAACCAGTGACAGGTTCGATATGGAAGAGACGATCGGAGGGGAAAGACTGAAGTTGACTCTCGGGAACCTCATCAAGGACTTTCCGTATCCCTCGGTTGTCGAGGCTGGACACCATCCAAGCTTCAACCGATCGATAATTACGAATTGCCAAAAGTTTGATATGCCGTTCTATCGTTAAAGATCCGCGCCTCTTTCTCTACTGACTATTCAATCTCTGTCCTTCTTTAGTATTTTTAAGTCATTCCAGATGAATCATTAGTTTATCTATAGACGAAATAAGAATTTTGCATCAAACAGAAATCAAAAGATAGATATTGTAATTAAAGTAGTTCAATAACGTCTCAATAATACATAAACTTATTTATCAGTTTTTTAATTTTAGTTTTAAAAATTGACATAAAAAGCTGTCAAACTGAAAAAATGTATATAATCCAATAATATAGAAATCTGTAATATAATAAAATTTATATCAATTTTAATTATATTACAAATCGTTTCACTTTTACTGTATGATAATATTTTCAATAATAAGAATAAATACAAATTAAAAATGTGCAAAAGTAAGTATCTGCGAAGATTTTTAAAATTAAAAATATCTGAAATTTTCTTAATAATTGTCAGCACATAAAAAGTTTCGTAAGATAGTAAATTATATTAACTCTGTAATTGGGTTTTTTAAATATATTAAAATGTTTCTAAGATTCTTTTTGTAAAATAGTAAGTATTAAAGATAATTAAGATATCATAAAGTTAATGGCATCGCAAGTTAATAACGGTCACGTTCAATTAACAGGTTTCCTATTTATGGCGTGTACGAAATTATGATAAACCTGCAACGCGGCACTGAGCATAGAGGGTGTAATTATAATGCGATCGCGGTAATAGTTTCGGTAACAAGCCTTCCAATTACTCGAGGAAATCCCGATATTCCGCAATGTTTTGTTTGGTAACGTGATATTCAATATCGCATTGAATAACGCATGGTACCGCGTTGAATGCATAATTGCGAATCGTGCAACCCGATACATAACGGAATGGTCTGGAATGTTAGAACCAACGTATTAAGTTTGTCTAATCAAAAAAGGAGTCTTGCTTCAAGCACAGCTGCATATAATATTTCATTTTAAAGCCCCATGTAACTCGAGATATACAGACTGAATCTTTACTAAGGGAAATAATTAGCGGAATAATTTTCCAAAGAATTAAAGAAGATAAAAATAAATGGAAATAAATCGAACACATGAAATTAATTTTTTTGTATGTCTCGTATTTCTTTACAATATAAATTAATTAATTAGATGTGTGCGTAGTAAACATTAAATAAACTAACAAAAATTAATCTTTTATGTCATTAAAGATAATTTAGGATTTTCGGAAATCGAGGTTGTTTTATTTGAAATAAAGTTTCTCGCGTGCCTTCCGTACACGCAAACGAAGGAAGTGACATTCTTAACATGTTGCCAGCAAGCTTCTATAAATTACAGCATGAAGACGCAGCCGGGAGCCGGGAAATTATATTCCGGCGAGTAAGTAATCTCAAGGCATCATCGCTTCATAGACCTTTAAATCACCGTCTGCAAACTGCCCCCACGCATCCTTTCGCCGTCCATCGACCGGGTCGCTATAATGTCTGTGTCTACAAATGACCTCGTTCATCAAAGTGTTATAACGTCAATCCATGTCTGCTTCCACATTATCACTGGCGAATTATTTCGTCCCTTTTCGGAATCGATTTTGAAAATATATGTAGAAGATATCTTCCGATTATTAAAACTATCGATCATCACGTTAATGTGATGACGCGCATTAAACATTTATAATTTTTTTAAATTGTGACCAGATTCATGGATACTATTTTATAATTATTAACATTTTCTAATTGTATTTAATAACTTTTTTCAATTAGATTAAAATCATAGTTTATAATTATTTAAAAATTTTAGTTTTAATTTAAATTGATCGTTGCAGCGATAATTATGCTAGATAAGAAAAGCTATAAATATTTTCGTAATTAACAAATAAAATAAAATTATAGCAACATACCAAATAAAAAATGAAATAATTTCAATAATTTGTCAGAGCCAATGTACGCGTGAGACACAATGTAATTGTCACGATTATTCCACACGTGTCGTATGCGAATTGAGATTAATAATTAATAAGTAAATTATTAAGCTCCACGGTAACGCGCCCGGTATTCCCAAGTGTATCCGTAACATAGTCCGAATGGCGATAGTTTCTACGACTGTGTCGAGTCGCAAACCAGTGTAATTTCCTGAATTAGTTTAAACGGCATGTTTTATTCAAAGTAACTGCTTTGTCGGGTCATTTTACAGAGTGAGACTTCATCAAAGCAACGTTGTTAAATCGAAACATTATTTTAATATCTCGTAATAATACAAAATAAATAATAGCGAAACGATATTTCTAGCGCACCTTTATCAGACATTTTCACGATAAATACGTACTGGAGTGATTAGTTTACAATATATCGACACTTTTAAAAATTAATGAGACTACTCTCCAGTTACAGAAAGCTTACTCGTAATTCAGAAAGTATAATAAAATTGAGGAGAAAATTAAAGATCTCGAAACTAGGTTATAAACAAAATATACGATATATATAATACGAAATATGCGATATGAATAGCCACACGTTTAATGTCAACCACGTATGCGCAAATCGAAGAGAATTATTCATAGGGTTGAACAAAATGATCATTGTTAGGAGATTTAATGCTAATGCCAACACGATATAGATTGTAAACCAATGCGCCGAATTATTAATCAATTTATACGTTAATTCTCCGTTGTTCTCTCCCTCCAACGCCAAGGATAACTCACAATAGCAGCATGCCGAAGAGGAAAATTAGCTTGAGTTTTAAATTGAAATACGACAAAATTTTTTTCCGTATTTCGTGATTATGATTGCGGCTAGAAACAATCTCAAGAAATAACGAACATCGAGAGATAAAACATAACTTAAAATTCTTTCAATTCGTGTAAACGCGAACGAATCATTGGCATAAGCGAGGAACAAATTTAATTATGGCCTCGAATTACGCCGTCTACAAAAATCATGGTGAGCGCAAACGAACGAACGAACTAACGGGGATACCTACCATTAGGAATTCCCAATTCACGCCGTAATTATCGCTAATTGGACTCCGGATTATACTCGTGCGACACTCGTCGTGTGAAATGCTCGAGTCGTTCGAGACGCGAATTATGCATGCCCTATACGTAGGTATTTCTGATAGCTACGAAGGACATTGTGGTGCCGAAAAGCTGCATAGAACATGAAGAAATGTAAAGGGAGAATTAGTTTCTTATATCTAAAATAATCGTTCGCACATTAAAAATTTAAAATAGCTATTTTAAATTTTCAATAAAAAAAATAAATAATAAATTAAGTCTTTTCATCGAAATTTTTTAAAATTTTCTCGAAAGTACGAGAAATAACATATATTTTTTTTAACTAAAGTAAGCAAAAAAGAAGGTATGAGATGCATTATATGGTCGATTGATCGTCGGTAGCCAGAAACCTACACTACCTCTCCCATGAGCTCGTGGCTAATACCTCGATGCCAATGCGTGATTAGTGTCCGCGGGGAAATCTATCGCGGACATGTTTGAGAGCTAATGCTCGTTTCTGCCTCAGAACCCTCGTGTGCTTTTCCGCGCCCAATACGAATGCAACTAATTTCAACGCGATCCGAATCAATAGCACTTCTCTAAAATTGTCGATGGTCATTGCGAGTAAAGATATTTCCAATTATAGTACAATTCCTGCATTCTCATCGATAGTACCGGCTGCTGTCAAAACTTTTTATTTCAGTCCTGGAATGAACTGGATTTCTTTGTGAAGATGCGGATCATAGGATCATCTAATGATATTGACTAGTGATATCTGTCGTTTTTTCCCGATGGGATGCTAGGAAGTAAGAAAAGCACCAAACGAAGCGCTGAATCAGTGAATTACGATGCTATGTTCTGCGGTCTGTAAGTCATGGCAGCGAGGATAAATTAGAATAGCCACTGTATTCCCTTCAGAATCATGGAAATATTCAGACTACGATGGATAATTTTAGAATCTCGGAAAATGTAAAAAAATTTCACATTTTAAGAGGAAGGATTATGACCACGGTCGAATTAACTTACTTCTTTATTTAGATAAATCTTCTGTTATGAGAAAAAAGCTTTTAAATTTATTAATTATTGCAGACTTATTATTGTTTCTAGAGATAAAGTAATTCCAATTGAAAAATAAGAACAACTAATAACATAATGTGTCATGCATCCTCATGTGATGTAAATATCGAAATAAAAAATTTATCGCAGAAATAAAAGGAATAAAGATAATTTGCACGTAACTACTTTATTAAATGTCTTTTCGTTATATTAGTACTGTGTTATAACTTCAGTTTTTTTTACTGTTTATATTCATGAAATCGATGTCAGTTGAATCGATTTCTGAATGGAGTAAATAGTACAACCATATATCATAATCTACATAAAATGATTACTGTAGGGAGCAAAAAGCTTAATAACCATTTAAATTCATAAATGTAGAAGAATAATAAAGAATGAATAGCAAAGTATAAGAAATAAGAAAGTATAGCAAAATGTAAGTGTTTAGCTCTTATACTATTATATAATTCTTATATTTTTTTTGTTCAACTTGATGTTTTGTAAGTATATCCCATCTCGTTGGAATATACAGCATTTTTAGCGAGCGGAATTTATGCTCAAATACACAAAGCGCATAAATTGTTTAGTGCATTAAATGTAATAAATGTGTTAAATAAAAACTCAATATATCATAATATACTTATATATACAAAAGATTAGAATTATTATCTATTACTTACTATATATATTTATCATCTTTATTTCTTAATAAAACTTTGTAAACATTTTATATGTTATCTTATTTCTAAGCATTATTCGTTATATTTTTCCTGAGTCGTATATTATATTCCTATGAGATATACGCTAAAAATGCAAAGATCTTAAAAAGGTTTTCATTAAATATAAAAAAATATTACGTCTTTCTAATTTTATTTATAGCAATAAACAATATAAAATTTTTATTGATATAGTATATTTATCTTAAATAATACTTAATTAAGTTTTTAATTAAATTTTTAATAGACATATCATATATACCAAAGTTACCTTATAATTTATAATTTAATCAAATTATTATGCACCTCTTGAAGCATTTAATAAAGTTAAGATAAAATATATGAACAATCTTCAAAAAATCATTTGTGTATTAATTATTCTTCAATTAGTTTTAAATAATATTCTAATAATATCCTATAATATATGATAAATCATAATATAATGGAGATTTAATGTCAAATAGCGGAATTTGGATAAAACTTTTCCACTATGGTTACTCAGTAGAAATAAGTTTTATCGATAAAATGTGCGGTTTATAATACGCAAAGTATTTTCAGCGCACATACCTGTGCCCAGAAATAAAGATGGAGTCATATTGACCAAAGAACATTCGCATTCGCGTTATGCACAGAATTTATCCACGTTCCAAGGTAAAATACAAAGATTTTTAAATATTTTTGTTCTTGCAATTTGTTACACAATTTGATAACACAACTTGAATAAAGTTATGGAACTGAATCACGGATTTGATCAATCGCAACAAAGAGGGCTGCAATGATTTATTCAAATTCTAATTAAAAAAATTCAATTGACAGTTTAACAACAAAACATTACAGTACAAACATTGTACGAGTAAAATATTTTAGTATTTTAGTCGAAAACGGTTCAAGAAAACATTATGATTTAAAGAGTTTTTTAAAAACTTGTTAAATTGTTAAAATGTAATAGCAAATTCAATAAAAAAAAAATATATATCTCAGTATGAGATAAATATAATATATTCTCCAAAGATATATATAGTACGGTATAATCAGTATTGTTTGAATATTCTCAGAAAAATGATGGTGGTACTCGAAACAATTTATATTTAGAATTTAATATTTTAAGAAATATCTTTTGATTGAAAGCTGTTGAAATGGATATGGAATATTTTACATACTAAATATTAAACATGATATCATGTTCGATACTTGGTGTTACTATCCGAGACTCAGTTCGCCTACCAGGTATGCGTAAATCGGGTTTAACAAAGGAAGATAAGACTGAGTTATATCCACGGTTATCTCATGGCCATCGTACATAATGCTTGACCTTTGATATCAAGTGGGCGTTGCTGTGAGGTGCAAACAGCATCACCACTACCGGTACTCTGATCGAACTCAGATGTGTGGGTGCGCAAGAGTGTGCACCCCAAGTTGCATGGCCTTTGACCGATCAAGCAACGTAAATTCTATGATTAGACCGAGAACAAAGCCGAGTCTCTAAGGAACTCAGTTCGATCACAATCAACTGCAGCTGCATCGAAACGATCAAACTCGGATCGAAGAGAGAGATCCCTTTGCGATACAAACCTTTCGATTCAAAATATCTCTTCCATGCACTCTTCTACAAGAAGTATTCTTAAATTTGATTTGGAGTAAAGATCAAACAGAGATGTTGCTTCCAAGATATTTCTCATGGTGGTCAACATTTGTAGAGAATATATAATTGCTTTGTGTCCTAGTATTAAACATTTTTATAAATATTTTGATAATTCATGTGTGTGTATATCTCAATTTATATATTTCATAATTGAATTGTTATCTTGTATTGTGTAAGTTATTTTAATTATTAAGTTTAATGATTCGCGTTATCAATATAATGTATCATTATTAATTATAAGTAAAATTGCAACATAGAATTACAGCGTAAATAATCTTTGATAACACAAATAACAAAACCTATTTATAGTAAATTTATTCTCGCTACATTTCGTGTTACTGAAATCAACAATTCAAATAAAAAACGTTGAGTTAACTTATGATTATTTTCATTCGTAAATCTCGGGAAGAATAAAACGTATTATCACTCACTTTTCGCATTCGATAAAATTTCTTTGTCTATTGCACATTGGTTTCCGGATTTCTGGTGCTAAAGAGATAGTTTGCCAAGATCGGCATCGATTTGCGATAGTCTTTAAGAATCAAGGTTTTGATAAAATCTAATCCTTGTATTGTTGGTCATGATAGCTATCTGACCAAGAGGGACGGTTCAGTGGCGGAAATAGCGTAACCGAGAACTACATAAGAAGACGACGATGTCGGTAGACAGAACGGACATCATTGTGACAAATCCGAAAGCGATTTCTCAGCAATCCTAGAGATGCAATCGCGAACAATGCAACCAAATTGCAACTTAGACAAGAATATTGAGTATTTCCGACAGAATATTTTACGCGATAAATCCTTAATGGATATGTATATACTTCACAAGCTTAGTAAAATAAAAAATTGCGGCTAAATAGAATAATAAGCAAAAATATTGGAAGTTCTCTGAACTCTCTTGGATAAATAATAACATTAATTAGGTTAGCGAAAATTAATACTAAAATTATTGTACACAGAAAATTATTTTCTTATATATATTTACAAGATACTACTTAAAATATAGTCATAAACACACATAAATAAGTAATTGCAAAAAGTATTTTAAATTACGATCTTCTAAAATAATGAATATATATTTAAAAATATATACATGTTTTTTTATTGTAATTATACTTCATAAATTTAATTTAACAAAGTGCTTTACAATTTAATATTCAAGCATTAAATAAAATGTAAATTTTATTTACACTAATTTCTAATTTCGTTAATTTCAAAAACTTTTGTTGCCTATTCTATGTAAATTTTTGCGATTAATTATGTGAAAATCTTTAAATACAATAGTTATTTCTTTAAATATCTGTATAAGGATACAGTATTATTTACTACAGTATTATTTAAAGTTGATTGCATTCTTTTAAATAAACGAAGGTTTCCAATGTATTTCAAATTACATCTTGTCTCGTTAACAGTGTGCCAGTTGCGCTCTGATGGTGCAAAATCGGGCGAATTGAGGCAATCAGGTGCGTCACGTGGGATTTTGCAGAGTCGTACGTGTGGAGGACACAGCTCCCACGAGACTTTTTGTGTATCCAGTTTGCTCGAGAAACGTGAGGCTCTTTTTGCTACAAGATTACATACGCGCCGCAACGTGCAGAAATATATGTACACACACACACACACACACACACACACATATTATATATATGTATACGTATTTATATATACATATATATATATATATATATCTAAGAATGTAGATATATACGTATAAGATTACTTATACCCTGTATAAGATGTTCTAAAGTTTTTCTTCTATACATACAGTGCGAAACAACAGCAAATTAAAGTTATGATATTTATTCCAACAGGTGCAATTTAATTCATAAGCTTAATTGCTTGTAAAAATAATGTATAATCAAGGAAATGTCTGATTATAACAGAAATTAATTACTAGCTCTTAATCATCTTTATATATGGATTTTTCATTCAAAAATTGTCATCTTACGAGGAATTAGGATTTTAGATTTAATATTGGAAATCTGTTATTACGTTTGTGATTTATTTCTTAATCAATTATTAATAAAATTATGTTTATTATAATAGTAAACAAAATTTTTGCTTAATCAAAGTTTATAAAACATTTCATTTATTTAAAGAAAAAGTAGTATGCATCTATCTTTTACAAACACAAGCATTTGTTTTATGATATTTACGTATTATCTTTGATAACTATATTTATATATATTTAACAAGCATGATCACTAGAAATATATTCATATTATAAATTCTTTTAACATAAAATATTGATAAAAGGAAAATGCAGCCGCAGTTACTATGCAGCGCTTCATCAGAAACATCGGCTACCATGGTAACTAATTTAAAAGCACCCTATAGATACTCGTATGTAAATTCTGGTTCCCAATACGCATTTGTTGGCTGGATAGTATCGCGATATACTTTTATCTGTTCGTCATTGATATTCCAGCCACGTAAAAGATGGTTTCCTCCCACGGGATAATATCCTTCGCAAGGATCCGCTTGCAGCGTTCCGGCCGCTTTCCGCTCTGTTTCCTTACACGATAGCCTGCTCCTGTCTATTCGTGCGCTTCGTCGTGCACGAATAGCAGGTCCAGCCTATAGCCGATAAGATTCCTATTTGTCGCTGGACTTATTGCGATAAACCGCTCGATCGTTTTGCTGTTCGAGCAATAAGTTCGCAATTGCTCGGAATCGATAACGCTTGATGTTGCCGATCTCGCACAATCAAATATCGTCTCGATAAGCCTCCGTACGATCGTTTCCGCAGATTCGTTTCTACGGACGCTCATTCTACAAACCATGTTTGGGACAAAGCAGAACAAAGTACGGTGCAGCGAGTGCTGAGAAATGGCTAGGAACGGTGCGGACATTTGAGAGTTTAATTTAGCGGTCAGCTCAGGATCCAGGAAATATGGCGGTCACAATTTTTCCTTGGCTTTTATCGGGATTTTTATTACCGTTTGCAATATGTACCCTTATATATCCTATTGATATCAACCTAAAGTCTTTGAACTTCTATAGAGGACGGAATATAAATCGTTTTATCGTGTTATTTCAATAAAGACAGTAATTAAAATTCATTTTGTAAGCAATTAATTATACAATTAAGTATTTACTACCATTATTATCTTTTATTCTTTCCTTTCCAGTCTTTAATAATGTTTTTATTAATGTCTTTATTAATGTTTTTGATAATGAGTTACTGTACGCTGAAGAATAATCAAAATCCCAATTCAATACTTTAATATAATTGATTGAACTATTTTTAAAACTAATCGATAGAGATCAACATAAAGCCAATGCAGATTGAAATAGTCAATAGAATATGTTCTTAAAAAAGCGCAAAATTTAAAAAAAATGTGAAAAAAATATTGTAAGCTCTATTTAAATAATTGTTCGTTTAAAAATAACATTAATACTATCGTTTTCAAGTTAAAGTAATTCAATTGCATTATAAAGATTCGAGCGTCGCAACTAACACAATGATTTTCAGGAAGAGAGAGAGCACGTTTCGTAAGATACAAATATATCGGACTGATCCCAGAAAATCCCATTGTGTTTCCTCTAATATATGCGCGCGTTTCGATTTCAGGACTACCAGGAAAATTAATGGCAAGACTCCCCGCAATCAGTATAGCGAAGCGAATAATCCAAATTGCTAGCAGCCAGTTAGTTAGTCGGCGCTCCCACTAATCTTGATGATATTAATTTCGTATGCGTGTGGGCAGGCGTACATCCTTGTTGTAGCCTGCTGCAAGGATCCTGTGAGCAAGTAATGCGAGTAAGCGTTAAGGTGGACCTGCTGGTGGGATCGTGTGATGATCAAGTGTACGGTATAATAAACGGATCTGTCGACGTCAACGCCAGAAGGGACCAGGAAGCAGGTGTCCCGTTCGTCCTGCGAGGTCGAGGATGAAGTTAAGATATCCAAGATAACTGCACGTTAATTGCGTCTTTAATATTTCGTTACAAGATCGATAAAATAAGAAGAAACTATTAGATAAAAAATAGGTAACATCAATATATATTTATTTCATAAATAATGTTAATTAAAATTAAGAAAATCGGCTTAATAAAAATCCTGTTAAATGATTAACTTATTTAAAAAGGCTCAATATGTGATATTTCTAATTATTTTACATAGAGATAATAATTATTTTATAGAGATATTCTAAGAAATTATCATTTTAAAAATGTTATAAAAGAACTGTGTCACTTTAAAATTATAATATATTAGAGTCTAATGAAATTACATTAAAATCCTATTTTAATGTAATCTTATACTAAAACAAGGTCAAAAAATTTATATATAATAAAACTTCATAATAAAATTGAATCATAACTGGATTTCTTAAATGTAATTCTACGCTATTGCAATAATATATATAGTACAAAAAAGAATTATTAAATAATAAAGAAAATAAGGTTATTTATATCTGTTAAGAAATATCATAAAGTTTTTTTGATAATTTAAATATTACAAGATAATCAATAAAATTATTATTAAATTCGATGAGTTAAACAAATACACATAATATATATATATAAATTAATCACATTTATATATATATATATATATATATATATATATATAAATTAACCACAATGAAAAGGTTTATTTGTGTCTTCTATTTTGCTTTAAATATATACACGTATAAATGCAGTTTGTATATCGGAACATTGCAAAATAATGCATATTATGTTCTGCTTATTATTATACCTGCCGTAAAAGGTAACGTATGAACCATTTATAGTATAATAAACGAATCAGTCTCCGTCAACACTGCAGAAGAGTGCCGAGAAACAGGTGTCCTGTCTACGATGTCGCGCGTAAATAAATGATGCAGTTCGTTCATTCTGGAGACCAAGTTTCGTAATATTTTCTTGATGCTATGTTTTAGGATAAACAGCATTGTTTATAAAATCAATTGACTTTGAATTCTAAAGAATATCATATTTATAATTTTAATGAGAATATCTTATGTGTTATCACATTGTGTTCATAATTGATGTAATAAAGAAATCATAAGGAACGAAATATTAAAAAATTAACAATAATAAATAATAAATAATAAATAATAAATAATAAAATGCCAAAATTAAAATCAAAGTATTAAATATTTTTAAAAAATCAAGTAGGAAAACTGAATAACTTGTTAAACGTTCAATTATTTTCGTTGTGAGCAATATATAAAATATATCGAAAATCCAGCATTTTATTAAAAAATTCAGACTTGACATGTATCGTGATCGTATTGAAGCGATTGTCAGTATCAGAATTTTATATCATTTTTGCAACGTATTCAAAATTTTATTAATTTTTATTCTTTATAAAAACAATCATTTATTTCTGTGATATTACGTGAATGATCCCGTCAATTAAATCAAATAAATGCTTGAATCATGCAATCATATATGATTAGTTATATATTCTACGTATATTTTATGATATTAGGTACATCTAAATCACACATAGGCACACTCTGAGTAATAATTATCACTTAGAGATTGCATGGACAGAGACAAAGCTTAGATACATGCTGGATGTCTCGGCGCAGACATTTGTTATCCCACCTGTCACTTGACTCACGTCGCGACTCCTATCTGGCTCGTCTATCACCAGGATAGATATCTCGATTATGCTCCCTGAATGCAGCTCATGTATGCGGGTAGGTTTATGAGGCAAACGCGTACATGTGGATTTTGGTCACACCGTATGCGAAAGATCAATGGATCTATTCTATTTCGAATCCGTCTCTACCGCAAAAGATATATATAACTCTTGAAAAAGTATATAACTCATTCAGTTGTCACTTGATTCACTATAAACTGACAACTCTCAGAAAGTTGGAATTTGAGTAAACTTAAAGTGATTGCAATTAAAAAATATATTTTATGGATGATGAATTTAAAAATATATGACAAATTTTTCTTTATAAAAAAATATTTTAACTTTCTGGAAGGATGAACCACTTGCATCACTATAATGTAATGACTTCCCATTAATCGATTTGAAACAAAATGTCACTACAGTAATTTCCCTTTAAACAATCTTTTAGAATGAAATATAACTATTATAATGGCTCCTTTCTATACCTTGATTGCGTTTCAATATTCATTGCACGTGTTGAAAATTTATGATGAACATATATTACAAATTTGCAATATCGAAATATAACCGTAACGTAGATTATAAGATAGTCCCTAATTGTTTTGATCTATACTTGTTTTGAAACAAAGCGATTTTTTAATCGCACTCCGCAGTTGAACTGTATTGATTAGATAAAGGATTGAGAAGACATCTTTGGGCATATATATATACATATATATATATGACAAAAATGTTTAGAAATATACTGATGAATGTGCAAGTAGATATTGATGACAATTACAATACATATATAAAATAAATATTGATAATATTACTTTATTCTTACAATCATTATTTTTTCCCTTTATTAACTATCTTATTTATACATTGTTATACATTGTTAATTTTTCTTTTAAAATGAAAACTTCTTTGAAAGTTTTTCCGCAATTAATCTTTCTTCTTTATTGTTATTTTTAATAATTATATTATTATTATCTTTGCGATACAATATTATATTTTGTCAAAATGAATATTGTATCGCAATAATAATAATTATTATTATAATTAATAAAAATATATAATATAACAAATGTGACAATATATTCCACAAATTAATTTTGTCGACTTTCGAGAAATTTCTCTATGGTCACTATTACTGCTTAATTACATACATATATACTTATCGTTCTCGTAGATATACGAGAATTATAATCAAGATTAACGAAATTAGTTTCTAGGGCAGCATCATTTTCCATATTCTTCTCGCTATATTCTCATTCTCGGAACGATAATTGTGCGCTTGGAATTTAACGCGAGAAAAGAAGATAGCGACTCCATATCCGAGTGTGCAATTGGTCGGCATCGAGAGAGGTCAGCCAGACGACGGATAAGCACCAATTATTAGAGTTACCAGGACGTGTATCGTTCGTTATCCGATTAAGGTGGCTGAAAAGAAATCCGATAGGAATCCGATGAGGCTCACCGGTCGGAGGTAAAGCCATTACCGCTGCGCGGCATCGAGAAACGTACGAACGTGGCTACTGGTGCAAGAATGTTTCAGTATTGGTACAGTAAAGTGCAATAATGGCGTTCAGTAGAAGCATTTTTAACATCCTGTCGAGTTTTTCCTCTAATGTCCAACATTATGATATACGTATGTTCAAGAAATTTAATACGCCTCTAATGATATATCCCTCACACCATGTCAAAACAAATTCAAGTGGAAGATAAGATGTAGTTATTTATTTTGATCGTATGACAAGGAAAAAAAGATAATTGTTTATAAAATTTTTGACAACTTAATACAATATATCCCTATATAATATATTTCTCTAATTTTCCGATAATAAGCTAATTATATAAATTATTTTAAATTTTACATAAAATGTTTATATAAATCGTCATGTCAATAAATAATATACTTAAATCATTAGATTCATATTAAAATTTATAGATATTGGCAGGTTTCGAATTTGTTAAACCTGTTGTATAAAATATAACGAGAAAAAACAATCACATCATTTACCTGGCTATTCTCAAATAAATATTTAAAAACATATTATAATGATATAATTATTGTATTTACGTAGTTATGTACGTATAAGCGCGTATGGCACTTATATCTTACAAATGGCATAATTAATCTGCGAATGAATATAGATATACCGTCTTATAGCGCCATAGCTAGATTACAGAGTATGCAAAACAGTAATACAAGGAAGTTGAGTTGGAAGCATAACACAATTCAGCATACAAATTACATAAAGTACAATCGTTAACTTGACAAATGTAAACGTTAATAATAACGTACAAGTCAAAAAATATTCGATTTAACGTTATTTATTTTACGCGATTCAGATGAGATTATATAATTTTATTCTCAAATATGTATTATCAATTACGTATTACTTAAAAATATCGTACATCTTGTACAGCATTTAAAGAATACAAAAAAGCTATCAATAGAAAAAGAATATAATCATTTAAAAAATAGTAATTTCATTAATATAATAATTTCGATATAAATTTTGATGCTATTTAAGCGTATCAATCGCAGCATCTGCAAAAGTATACATATAGCTCACATTATATGCCATGTAGGAAACGGTGAAGTAAGTATACGATAACATTACACGTTGTATAATCGATTCACGCTCACAAAGCTTTCGCCGCAAAGCCTTGGGATAATTGTTAAAGTCCCGCTACCGTTCGAGCGTGCTTCAATTTCGATAGAACGACGTTAAGAGCACGTTTTCTATCGGCGAAATTTGTAGCCCACTTTCTTGCGTCTTCCGCTTTTGTGGTTCCGTTTTCCTACGTTCTGTGCTTTAAACAACTTCCATCATACCGTACTGGCATCGAAAAGTCGCCTCGAGAAAAGCCGGTCGGAAAAGCAAAGCGCAGACAAGAGCGTGCTTTGCTTCTGATTCCTCTACAACATCTAGTAGCATTGATTTCAGACCAGAAAGACGTTTATTGTTCGTTTCTTTGAGAGTTGGACAGATTGTGGATACCAAAAAATAAGGAAAAACATTATAGAAGTAAAGATAACTTTATGTATACATTTTTTAGAGGACAAAAAGAATTTTAAGATAATTTTAAATGTGTACAAAGAATAATTAGTAAATATCAAATTATAAAAATTACTACCTTCTAAATATTAAATTATATATAATTGCTCTAAGAATATAAATCATATCTCATCTAATGTTAACTAAATATTTTTTATTTTATAATGAGTTTATTAATTTATGATTATTATGACGGTAATGTAATAAGATAATGTATTTTGTTGAGCCGTGATTCTGCACAATATTTATCTCTTAACATGTAACTTTCTTACGCTATGCCAGTTTAATTAGTGCGATAAATGGGCGAAATTTATTACGGCCGGAAATAGTGGGTTAGGTAATTCAGTGTAACCTTGCGATGAAAATGCGACTAAGAGTTAAATAATTTGTAACATTTGATGTTCCCTAATTATTGTATATTTTTTATTCGGATTTATTCTGTATTATCTCCATTTTGACAATTATATTAATTGATTTGATATAAATTAATTTTCATACATGTAATCATAAAGTTTTTTTATACAATGCAGTTATAAAATTTTTATATGTACTTTCCTTCAATATTAATCAAAAAGGAGCATATAAGCCAACATAAGGTCTTTTTGCGAAAACAATCTTTATGAAATTTCAATCTCTTTATCTTATATTTTCTTTCAATCTTGAAAATAATTCTAGGTTGAAAAAAGTTAAATGCCTATCCGTTTAACAACGTGCAACGTGATTCCTTAATGAACGTTTCAAGGTTTTTCATGATTTCATAATTTTAAATAATCAATCTTATAAAAGAGAAAAAACGACATTAAACATCATTGCTTAAAAGTATAGAGATAGAGAAAGTGCAAATTCTCGTCAATGTTAATACAAAAGCAAAGAAGCTCGTGAGAAAATAGCGTTTATTTCATTTTAAAGAAAGAACGCGAGAAAAGAAAAGAAGAAAAGAATAAAGAAAAGGACGAATAAGGAGTGGTTTCTCGCTTTCTCTTTATTTTCCCTAAACGCAAAACCGCGCTAGTAAAAGAAAAGAAAGACGGTTATAAATCGTAACCTTGCATGAATGTGTGAAGGCCTTTGCGGCACGGTAGTAAAACGAATCTCTCCCTTCAACCTTTAGATCGTATTCTTCTTTCCTTTTCTTTCCATTTCTTTTCTTTTCTTGTTAGTCTTGTTCCTCACCTATCCTAGAAGCATTGATCCTTGAACTTATAGAAACGGCAAATTGACAAATGTCTCTTCATACGTTTTGATATTTTTTTATGATATCACTGAATGAATACAATAATATTACATATTTTTTTACTATTTATACATAAATTATATTACATTTTTGTTACTTTTCCTTTATACATACAGAATGTATGTATTTAAAAAAAACTTTACTTTTTTTAATAATTATACACACGGCTATATGATATAAAATCATATCATTAATAATATTTTGTTAATATTTTTGTATTAATGATTTCAAATTTAGGAAATAATTATCATCTCAAGCATCTTATGACAATACCGTGCACTTATCCCTCATTCCCGATGGTAAATGTAAGTAAGCAAAAAGATATCGGATTACACGACTAGACAGCTCGAGTGCTTCGGGTGTTTGCAATAGCACCCCGAAGTGTGCCGACCGAAAAGCAAGGGCAAAATGGGCGAGGGTGGCCAAGCGGAAAAACGGAGGGAGCGAGCTGCCTCGCGAATTTGTTAGGAGCACATGCAGCGTGACTGTTTCACTTCACCCCTGAAACTTATTCCCAGAGGGAGGACCACGATGAAACGAGCAAACACCACGGGAAAGCCGCGGACGATTATTGCGCTTTTCGGACGCGTTGCATTTATCAGCTTCATGATCAACTTTTTATTTTTTCTTAATTCGTCGTACAAAAATAACTACTTTTGTTTCTGCATTCCAATTAAATTCTTTCTTAAAGTCAAGTTTTTAAATTGTTAAAAGATTTTATAATAAAATATGAAAGGACAATAAAATTATATATAGAAAATAATATAATAATACTTATAATTATATAACATTGCACATTTATTTAATCTGTCTATATAATAATACATCCATAAAATTACAATTAAGTTAAAATTTAAAATGTGTTTATATATATATATATATTACTTTTCTTTTAAAGTTATTTAAAACTTTCATATTTAATAGGCTAAAGATAAATTGAAAAAGAATAAAATTCTAAATCCTATTCCTACTGATTTTTCAAGTCTTCGCAATAATTGAAAAAAATTATAGAGAACATAGATAATAAAATTAAGTATACTACTAGATCATACGGGCAAAATCCGTGCGCATCGCAAAAGCGCCGACGTTGCGTTTCTGGAGTAAAACTGCCATTTCTTTCGCGACCATAGAGAATAACGAGCCTGCGAACGCAAAAAACAGTAAAGACACGGTAATGTCTGAGGTGGACCAAGAGCTGGGGTAGTCTGAGAGCTGGGGGGATCTCGAGCGAAGGAGAGACAGGATCTTGCACAGAGAGAACTGTGAAAGAAGGATGGCAGAAGGGTGTGCCGTGAAAGTGGCAGAAAGACACAAAGGAAGAACTGGGCCGAGGGCACAAAGGGACGTGCAATCAGCTCGCTGCGGTTGACGAACGTGATTTTGGTTTCTTGCTTTTGATAGATAGGAAAGAGGAAACGATTTTTCTCTAACGAGATGTTACAGATTACAGATCCTTCATGATCTATAGAAAAATCTTACGCGAGTAAGTTTAAAATTTAATAAGATTACATATTCAGATTGAAGAATCGTATTTGTTGTTTGATAAATAGATATCGTGTATAAATATAAACTATATCATTATATGTATAAATTTTAAAAGACAAATAATTAAATAGTCCAAGAATTCATTCTGAGTTCTCATAATTTTATTTACAAAAATGAACAAACTGATTTAAGAATGTCAATGGACAATACGACTTAAAAATGTTAAATATGTACTTTACGCCAACATAATATAACAATTGTAAAAGTTTGAAAACTAAACATTTTATACGCATTTCGAGTTATTCGAGATATATAACATACTTTTGTTGAGCATAAAAAAGTGTTCTAATGATAAATTCTCTTGCTTCTTTTTTAGGAAACTTTTTAAGAAGTATATTTAAAAAGTATGTTCAAAAACACCATTGTTCTTTTTTCAATAAAATGTATTAATTTAAATTTACCGACACGAAATCTATTCATCTTTCTTTATCGTTTAATTTTCTCATTAATACTTGTAGTCTATCCTCCATTGACTTTCAAAGCGTTTAACTTAAATTCAAATTCAAATTTTCAATTCAAATTTTTTATAATATACAGTGTATATTTATATAGTTGGATATTAATATGATATGATTTCATTTTTTTAACGGTTTTTATCATTGGCATACAATGATTACATTTTCTTATAATACGTATTATATATATATATATATATATATATGTTTTCTGTTTTATAATTAAGCATCACATTATATATGCTAACGTAGATAAAATTGTTTCATAATCTATTTTGTATAAAATTTATTTTCTAAAATTTTCTTTGTTCATATATATAATAAATCATATATATAATATATTTTTATAATTATCTATTTTTCAGAAATTTTTATTTTTAATATTAAAATAATTCTCTCGTAATATTTCGATTTAAATTTTTTCGAAGAAAGAGTTTCGTTTATTTATAAAAGAATATGATAACGTGACATAAGTTTCACGAAACCAGCCGGTACAAGATATATATGCAGCATTTCGTTTTATGTCGCAGAAAGAAATTTTAGACGGTAAAGTTAGGTGCCTCATCCCGCCTATTACACGCTGGAAATGTAATCTCTCCTCGCTATCCTCATGTCATGAGTTTTGTAAGAGATTCACAACAATCTCGTACACTTTTGTATCTATATATGCACATAAATGCTCGCACAAGTGTGTATGATGAGACGCAGGCGATTTTCGATTTATATACGTGCTTCTGTGTGCGAATTCGCACATATATACAATATATTTCGTACAGCCTTTGGCTCCGAGCTATTCGAAAGCTTTATTCGAAGAGACTCGCTTTTAACCCGCCTAGGGAAACCCGATGCCGGAGAAGCGCGATGGAATGTTGAAGCTCATATTACTGGTGCGTTTTCGATGCCAGTTTCGATGCAGTTGATCAGGAAAATGGAAAATGGATCCGATCACTCGTACAAGGTTACTGGGAAAAAATTTGAATTTTGAATTGTGGTATAACCTCGCTCATGTTGCGTAAATTTGCTGCCATTAGCGATAGCGAATGCATTAAATGAGACTGTTACTGAATGTGATAATTATGCGGCGATAAATTTCATACGAGCGCGGATATTCATCAAGTATCTATTGTATTATATGTAGTTTTATAAGCTTTCTGTTCTTCCCATTACAAAGAAAAAAAATTAATTATAATAATAAATAAAGCTTTTTGCAAAACTTGAACTAAAATCGAGCTAATAAAAGACAGATAATTTGTTTGTTTAGTAATAAAGCTTTAAAAAGGTATCCGAGTTATTAAATCTGGAAAAATCATATTATTAGAATCGGTAAATAAAAATTATTCAAATACAATATATATTTATTTTATATGCATTCTGTTATGAGCGATCGTTAATATGGCACATGTAAATAAGAAGCAAATTCATATTTTAATTTTCTCGAGCAAATTTAATATTTAACCTGTTAATTAATTAGGCCAGTTGTCCGAGATTTTCAGCAGTACGATGGCAAATGATAATTGGATATGGACGAGATCCGCGTGAGTGAGCATTTGTTTTAAATTACTTGCCTTTCCGTGATGCATATTTAAATAACCTGCAGTCCGTATCATGTAGATTTGCGCTAATTTATATCATGACTGTTTCACATTAAAATAATTATATCGATTGGACAACGATCGGCAAGGTTGAATGACAATTAATAAATTGATTTTGACGTACGCTGTTATATTAATTTGTATATGAGCAAACGGATATGAACATATTTAAGCTTTTATCATAAAAATTGTATCACTAGTAATTGTACGCGCGCGTTAATATATTATTTAATTTAGCTCCATCTCGCAATGAACAATTATAATGATATAATTATACAAAAGCTATTTTTTTGCATTTACACTTTTGTATAATTTGGCTTCATTATTTCAAAATGAGATAATAAATTGCAATCATATTAAATA
>Ga0157364_1000065_pt1 | contig 40163 bp, 19 predicted proteins | sample AttsexASBM2_FD_111476 | JGI IMG/M metagenome (GOLD analysis project Ga0157364, IMG submission 111476) | Fungus gardens microbial communities from leaf cutter ant in Ribeirão Preto, State of São Paulo, Brazil - Atta sexdens ASBM2 | ecosystem: Host-associated > Fungi > Mycelium > Unclassified ...
CTTACAACGAAATGGCACAATAAACTGCATTATTACGACGCGGGATGATGATTATAATAATCTTTCTCGATAATGAGAAATATAAAATAGAGCTATTTACGATGAGTATCTAGGAACTGCGTCGCGACTGATCCATGAGGTGCTAATAATCATGCCTCACGTTCATCATTAATCGATAACACGGCTGCGTTCTCAACGGCGCAGCAATACGGCTGATCACGGTTATAATGGCTGCTTTCGCGAGATTTACAACCTGCGTGGTGGAGGCGCCTCTTTATCGTTAACAACCGGCTTGTTCGGGATGATTAGCCGAAGGTGGAGTAGCAATGACAAGGCGTGGGTTCTATTATCCTGCAGCGTAATTTTATATCATTATGAGAAACGCTTATTTTAAGTAAATAATTTCCTGTTGGCGAATGGAAATTTCATAAAAAATTTTAAGGAAGAATCGATTGTAGCTTATTAATAATTATGATAAATATCGATTACATAAGGAGATGTTACTTCTCCTATATATTGTGAGATATTGTTTATAGTATAGATGTTAATGAAGAAAGAATCTTTTCATTAACCGGACAATTTTTTGCGAATTTACAACAAATACCAATCGATGTTATTTATTTAAAATGTTGCTGCTGAGTTTTAATTTCTGTACTTGCAGCATGTTAATGATAAGGATCTAATCGGAGTAAAACGAATAATGTAAATTTGACAGAAATGAGTAATGAATTAAAAGAAATATATTCAATCATGTTAAATGTTATAACGTAATATAGTTTCTTTCACTCGATAAAAATATTGCGTCATATTATTAGAATAAACGATGAGTTGTTATAAATATATTTAAATTACAAATAGTTAGAAACTGCTATATTTTATATATACACACACACATATATATATATATATATATATATATATATATATACAAGATTTCAAGATTTCAAATAAATAAAATGAAAAAATAAATTTCGAAAATTTAATTTAAAATATGTAAAAATATTTAACCTCTTTCTCTCTCTTTCTCTCTCTTAGGATATTATTTTTTAATAGAAATCCCATCTAAATTACAAAATTTTACTACCTAAATTGAATGTAAATGCATGCAAACGCGAATTTATTTCTGCGAAGACAATATCCCGCTTTATGCGTTTCTTTTATATCGTCAAAAATTCGCGATGGTGTTCAAAACCGGCTCGCGGGTTCTATTTATAATGACTTTCCATGAGTGTCGCGGGGGAAGGAAGAATCGAAGTGTGTGGTCTCCGCATGTACCAAAAAGACGATCCGGTATAATCGTTTTCTTGGCGGTGAAACACGACACAGAACCACCGAAAACTTCGTCGTCCGCTCCGCACGACTGGCACAGACGGATGGCATTAAATCGAGCGAGGCGAGAGGAGGATGGAGGATGGCGTGGCGAACTTAAATTTTCCATCGCGTCAACCGCCCCGCCAATTCTGCATTCGCCGGTATTAACGGGCACGTGACAGCAGGATTGCTCGCTATCTGCGCGCGTTAACGCGCTCGCATTATGCAAACCATCGATCGGGAAGATTGACGGACATCTCATCGTTACGCCGCCGGCGAGTGGCGGAGCATGACGATCGATGGAAAAAGATTCGCGCGCGATTTCGTATGACAAAAGCATCGTCCCGTCAGCCACGGTCAGAATTTAATTTCGGAGTGAGAAAAAAAAGTCGTCGTTATTACCGTTTCGATGATGACGTCGTTGGTCACGGGAAAATTGAATCTGTCATGCGGCAGAATTTTTATCGTGCGTTATCGTTACGAATTGAATGGTTCTTGCGGAGAAGAGAAGTTATTTTTCAATCTAATTCAACGATCTTGGATCTATACTCCTAGTATTAAAGAATCCGTTCATGTTATGCACTAATTAATTAAATTAAAATATCTTTAATTACATAGTACGCGCTGTATTGGACGATTTTATCCGTGCAATTAGATATTTAGATTAGAGAAGAATATATAGTTTGCGATGATTGGACGAATTCATTGAACGAAATTATTCTTCAGACATATACTCTTTTACATTTATTTCTTAATTACATCTTCTTGATTTTTGCTCGTTAAGTTCTAAAAAATTTTGCTTTTATTGGACGGTTTCGATTTCGCAATTTAAATAAGTAGTGACGAAATTTTCGAAATATATAGTGCTCTATAAATGAGTAAATAGTGAAACGCAGTATTTAACCTCCTTTGTTAATGTAAAATATATTATATATTTATATCATCTTCGTGCCAAACATCACGCGGCAATGAACCTGCAGAATGACTGCCAATATCTTTGCAGATGTAAGATGAGCCGTGTCTCTCAATAAATGTTATCGCGGTAGACCGCAGTCGAGAAAAAGTATCTCTTTAAAGAATCGTTGTGTTTCTCCATCGCGAAATTGGAAAAAGACGGTACCGGCCACTTACCAATCGAATCTTTACTGGCACTCGCTGTCACTGTTATTTCTACGAAGATACATCTATAGAGTGCGAATATCACAGAACTAAACCGGGCTCTAAGACCGCGATTTTAAATTTGTCTGATATATAATTGTTTGACATAATTTTCTCCTCGAGGAAAGAAAAATATTCTGATTAATTTTGTATCAAATTATGGATATTAAACGTTTTTAGAATGATAATTTAAATAGAATTAAAAAAAAATATTTCGATATTTTTACAATGTTAGATTCATAGACCCAGAGAAAAGTTTGTTTGATTTAATTTAAAGAAATGTTTCTCTGTTTTGCAGTACGATTAAAGAAAAAATTTTATTAATTTGAACATCATTTCTTTGATTTGAACATAATTTCTTTAAATCAAATAAATTTTTTTATTTGATTTAAAAAATTATGTTTAAATCAAAGACATGACATTTAAATCAAAGAAATTTTTTCTTTAACCATGGCAAAGAAACATTTTTTTAAATCAAAGAAATCTTTCTCTGGGTGAATCAAATTATCCCTAATTTGGGTTATTTTTAATCATAATCTATAAAATTTGCCATTACTCTTTGTATCTAATATGTTAATTTTACTAAAACAATGGAGTTAAACAATTTATTCAAAAAAAAAATTACATATTAAATTTGATTTAAATTTATTATTTAAGTATATACGTTAATATGGATGTTTACTTTAAAACTAATTACAGAAATGGAGTGATTTACATTTGACAGAGATAGAAGTTGAAAATAACAAAATATTATTTATAACTCAAAAGATTAGATTACCTTTACTCCTTTGATATCCAACAGTGTATGATAGATGTTAATTTGTAATTTCTCATATGTTTGTGTCATACAATAATATTATATGAGCATTTTTTATTACAATAAACATTTTTTTCGCGCGCATTGTTTTCATATCTCGAAGAGAAAATGAATGAGAAATTATTTTACTGATTTGTCGTTTGAAACATCAAACGGATCAGAGTCTATTTTCAGAGAGCTCTTCGCCTGCGTGATGCTCGAGGCGTCTCTGTTCCAATCATTTTATAACTCGATGTTCAGATGAAGCAAAATCGAAGATGAGGTCCACTTTGGCATTATTTGACGCGTAATCGGCCGCGACTACAACCGGCTGTCTCTTTTAACCGCCGTCTTGTCTATGCTTTTCTAAATTATAGTGTATCAAGTAATGGCTCTAAGTAAGAGCTATTACGAGCCTGTAAAAATTCGCTAACTCAACGCTAGCACGTTATTTCTGAAGTAAATATCTCGTATCATGCAGTTTCCTCCGATTCCTCTATTTAGGAAAATGGTTCGTATCATATTTCCAGTTGTTCGAACAACAATTCGAATGTGTGCGTGGAAGTTCGTGTGCGGAAATAATCATTGCTTATCGTTTCAAAGCTATGGTAACATTAACGATGTACATTTACAACGTCACGTAAACAATAATAACTAAATATTTTGCTTTCGCGTTGAAAATAAACTCGCGAGCTTAATAGTATGCATCGACGTAATTAGCACGTAATCACAGTTCACTCGGCAGATAAATTGAAACGCGGCTATTTTCGTTTCGAACGAAATTACACGGCGAAAATCGTCTCGTGATTTCTCAACCCCGTTCAATTTCTTCGAGCGATATCTCGCCCGTTCTATGTTCCTACTGGCGTCTTAATTGCACCCATTCTAGAAATGCCATTGAACGGAAACACGAAGAAAAGGAACGGCGAAAACGTGCGAAAGAACTTGCAGCTGCACGATTCCTAAAAGGAGTATACGGTACAAAATACAGCGCCGACTTTTTCGCGCCGATTGTACGTCAAAAATTTTTCACTCGATAATTGGAAAAAACGCGCTCCATTAGCTTTCACGATATATCGCATCGGCGAGAACTGTTTATTCTTCTATTCACAGATGATTTATCACGGCTCACGGGTGTTGTAGTAACTCGGGAATTTTCGTTCCTAATTGAAATTACTTTTGTTATAGAAAAACGAATCATTTTTCTCGTATATTTTATGTGTATATGTATGTCTATATGCTACAACTTTCCTATTTGTCAGAAACATTCGTTCGATAACTTGCAAAAAAATTTTCTAGTTGCATCGAAATGATCATCAGAGCATATCATAGTGAATCCTACCCTATAATACATTTCCATACATCAACGTCAATCTACGCAATGTTTGCTATGAGCCATTTATATACTATTTTATATTTCCGGTGTTTTCATTCTAGATGATTTTTCTCATGTAACCAACGCATCCCCAGGCGCGTTGTTTTAATTCGCGACGTTTTCAGTATAACGAGAATCTGGGAACGCGCGGAGAACCTAGCTTCACGTTATTTTTTCTCTTTCTCCTTTTCTTCTTTTTTTTTTTTAAACATACACCCTCGACGTTCGCAGTGAGCGAGAAAGAAAAATACGCCATATACGGCGGTAATTCGTATAGGAGCGAAACGTTCGTCGGCCTATTATCTCGCGAAATTTCGAAGAAAATGGCGAGGCAGTTCTCTCTCTTTTTTTTCTCAAGCAGCACAAAGGAGCGCTCACCGCTGTTGTAAGCGTTCGCAGCACCTCGCGCGCCCGAGGCCGGTCTGTATTAAATTAGATGGTGACGTGCTCGGCCGGGAGGATCTGCGGCGCGCGCGATGCTGCGGCGGCACAGCGGAGCTCATCAAGACTCGGAGGCCCATTCAGCCGGTCATTGTCTGCGGTAATGGAATGTATTAATATCGGAGAGCCCGCGGGGCCGTCGACCAACGCTCCGTGTATATACCCCGGCTTGGTGCCGCGCGCACCCGTTCGGTTCTACAACCGCGGTCTGCTCGGCTGGGATACGTCCCGTGGGATGGAATATTCGTATAAACCGCCGCTGCACTGTAAACCGCTAGCGAATACCGGGCCCCACGCATTAATATCTAAACGTGAGAGCGCGAGAGTGAGAAGCAGAGAGAGAGAGAGAGAGAGAGAGAGAGAGGTAGAGAGCGAGGTCGAGAGGGTGAGGAGATAGTTGGCGCACGTACTCTGCCAGTTGCATCTCGTATTCATGCGTTGCACCAGCGGCTACCAGAGGCGTTATACGACCAACCCTTTTACCACTGGCCAGGTGTAATATTCTTTTTACTTCAAGTATGATACGTCAAAGGTCCTTTTGTGATAATTGCATTAGAGAACGGGAGGCTCCTGTGAGGCATGTCCGCTGAAGGCTCTCTGTTTTGCGCCATAGTCATTTTGCAAATGTTTGTGAGGTAGGAGGAGGGATACGAATGTGGCGAAACAGTAGGCAAAATGTAGAGGGCAATACAGGTGGAAATTAATTTGGAGAATGAAATTAATTCTACCGTCACGCTTCATCGTTTATTAATTATAAGCAAAAAATTACGTTAAACGTATACTCGTAATTAAACTCATACTGAAACATTAACTTGTTGGGATATTTAACGGAAGTTTTTAAGTTTTCGGCGGCTGGCTAACGTTGTCGTTGTAAATAATTACAAGCGCAAACAGCACGGTCAAGGGACGCATCGAATAATGACGTAGAAATTATTAACGCAGAACAGAACGCACGGCAGTATGTAAATCCCCGATCGGCCGTAAATTCATGTTGAATAATTTTCGTCAGCCGCAATTAAAAATAAATTCGTTTTTAAACCGAGGAATAAACTGGCGCTCAGGGAGAACGATCAATTTAATAGCTCTATAAATATTCATTCCGCACGAGAGCAAGTGCCAAACGAGAAACGATAGCTATCGGAAAGATACGCGGATTACTTAATTATACGTTGTTGCACCGTGAATTTATTTTCGCGGAGGATAGGCGTTAATTTATAATTAGACTTCATAAGCTTTCTCTCGCGCCCACCCGTTGCCGGTGCTGAATTTTTTTCTTTTTACGCGGCTTGACGATAAGAGATGTCGACTAATCTCTGTTGTCTGCCCTACGCGCATAAATGGGGTTAAAGCTACGCCTGTTAGATTAGAAATAATTACGTTCGCAACCGCGTTGTTCTCTTTGTTTGCGCATAATAACGTCTTTCGCCATAGACTTACAAACCTGATATTCCGGATTTTACGTATTTAACGAACAGCTGGGCGTTCCCTTTAGTAATCACGTGTGCGTCACAATTAACACAAAAGGCGATATATTTACTTCGTCTAGACACACAGTCTTTATTTTTCTTTTAAAAACTCTCTAAAAATATGGCGTGGCGCCCGGACTCGTTACATCTTGATAATAAAAACCGTGATGTAAGAATATCACGTCTTTCATTCCCGTGAAGGCTTAGGCAATGATCAATCAGAAATTGAGCTCAAAATATAAATAAGCCAATATAAGGTAAATATACTGTTAGTGAATGATTCAATTATTGGACAAAATGATAAAAATTTAAAATCTTAAGCTTTTATAGTATGAATCTAAATAAATTCTTATTAAATTTATAAAACAACGAATTTATTTCGAATTGTACTTATCATTAAAAACGTAATTAAAAAAATTTTTATAGTTTTGTCCAATAATTGGGTCGTTAACTGTTCATTAACTAGTAGATTTATCTTACAGTCGCTATTAAAAATTTACCACCAATAAGAAATTCACTCTAAAATTATATTCAACTGTTATTATACTCAATGAAATACAATAAATCTGTTTTCTATGATTAAATTAAACGGAGAGAATTTTCTTTTAAAATTTATCCTGAAAATATAATAGTTGTGATATAATACAATATTTTAAAGATTTTTTACTATGCACTTTAGTAAAATCAAACTTATTTTATACTTTATTGCGATTTTATTAATAATAAAAGAGAGAAATTTACATTAAAATTCTTCGAAATACAATGTTGTCCCACGACTATCGTATTTTCAGGTAAACTCTAAGAAAAAATTTTCTCCATATAGTATACACTTTTGGAATTTAAAGTGAAATAAATATACAGATATATTTTTGGTATTTGGGAAAAGCGAGGAAAGAGAGTTCTAATATAGTCTAATGCAGGAATAAAAAACAGGAATAAAAAACTTATATATCTTTACATTATGAATAAAAACAACGCGACAAAACCGATTTTTTATCATCTTTATGAATATTCCGATTGAAGCCTAGTTTACGTAGGGAAAGACTGTTGGGCGAAAGACGTGGTTGGGATCAATTTTTGCGCGTGTCCCGTGATATCGGCGGCGTTATGCCGGTGGATCGAGCGTAACAGAAGGCGCCGGTAGATACGAGTGATCGATGGCGATTCGGCAGACTATCCGAATGAAAAACTGTCGCTTACCGTGCCAGGTGGGGTCCGACATTTCCGGTGTCGAAGCTGGAACTGGCGTTGATATCCGTGTCCGGGATCGTCCCGGACTCCATGCCGAGCGGTGCGATGCATTGGGCTGCAACAAACGAACGTGGCGTCGCTGAGGTTAAAGCTTTGAATTTATATGCGCCTATCCTATACCCACGTCGGCGTGCATCACGGCCGGATCATAAACGGCTAAATAACCAGCTAACCGAGATGGATCCATGCGATAGCCGGTTTACGTTCTCGGTGTACGGCTATCTGTCGTGCGGGTGGAAGTTACGGTTTGAGGGCGAGTACCTGCGAACGGGGGAGGTAGAAAGGAGGGCCGTCTCAACGTTCTCGTATCTCCTGGTCCGATCTAATTGTTTCATAGATGAACACAGCTGCCTTGCGAGTACTGCTGCCGTCTGCATCGTCGGCGCTGGGAATGGGATATCTTTCGCGTACGTGAGATAGCTCGAGCGGAATATATTTATTGTACCGCTGTGTATAATGTCGATCGTGTATTGCATCCTGGGGGACAGCGACGAAAAATGACGTCGACAGTGCAAAGCTGAGAAACAGCGTGAATTGCGGCAATGTTACAATTTTTACATGGAAAGAATAGTTTTGATGGAGTATCTAAAATAATTGATAATATGATATGAATTTGGGCCGATGAGAATAAACCTATTTAAATAAGAAAATTTCTATATTCAGTTAAAGTGAATCCTTTAATGCTCTACGAATTTATATACTTATCTAATTCTGCAAACTGCGCGCCGAAGTTATGAAACAAAATCATGAGCAGAACCAAAGTAGTACTATTTAGCGTAAAGCGGAGTAATTTGGACTAAACATACAAAACACATACTATTCCATCAATAGCGTATGTTTTGTATGTTTAATTAAATAAATTAAATAAATATACTATGCTCAATCTTTTATATAATTCAAAATTTCTATCAAACTATCTAAATTACCTCATTTTATTCTATTTAAATGACAAGCAATTTAATAATTTTTGATGCTAAAAAACATCTTAGAATATTAATAATCAGATGTTAATGAGAATCTTAAATCTGCGAATAATTTTATTGCAAAAAATGTCTCTACCGAGATTGCGATATTTGTCGCAACAATCAATAGCTAATACACAAACGTATTTTAGGGAGATTTGTGATAAATAAAATAATTGAGCTAGATACACATCTGAAAATAATGTTGAAAATAGTTATATAGAACACTTAAATATTGATGATAAGGCTGTAAAAAGTTTTAATATTCTAGCAATCAATTTAAACGTCCTAGTTATGGTCCAGACAAAATTATTTTTAGATCTGTATCTAGCTAAATTTTTAGATACTTTAGCAAAACCATACTTTCCATAATATATTTGAGGTGGTTATAAATTTATAGCGTTTTTAGGCGTGGTCGTCATTCGACTTTACAGGCTCTGTCTCATCGTCGTGACTGCACGCTAATGAGGATCATAAAACGCTTTATCTTCCGGAGATTTAATATCTGAAAGGAATCCTCTCCCATGCACAGATCGGCTAGTCTCGCGTCCTCACGAGCACCAATGACAGGGTTAAGGGCCATCGAACAAACGATACCGTCTACTTTGCATACATTACTCCGACCTCTCCGGCGCACGCATTTTCAAGAGGCGTTACGGCGGTCGTCCGGTTGTGCAGTAAAGTTTATACAAAGTATGACGCATGTACGTATTCGTGCCGTCCGCGTCACGGCGATATCATTAGGGACGACAGTAAGGACCCGCGACATTTCGCATTTCTTGTTTTTAAGGCACTATTAACCGCCCACGCTTTATCGGTCATTTATCTTGAGAACGCGAGACAGAGCCACGATTATCCGGCCACGAGCATATCGGTCGTTCACTTCGACGCAGACCGGATGCTTCGTCGCGTGTACAAAGTCAAAGCTAGGTAAATTCACAGACACGTGTACGGTATATTCCGGATTCTTGTATTCAACAAAGGAGCGCATATTGTATAGCGTAACTATTCCGGATACGACAACTCGAACGTCCGCTATGCTTGCAGAGCATGTCTCGTATATGCATGATGCAACATGGCATCGATTACGTTTACACGTCCAAGTAACGATACCCATTACGCGATACGGAAATTGCTAAAATTTGAAGTAGCCCGAGCAGAGGTCGTACAACGTAACAGTACACGGTAGCCGACAACGATAATGCCTAATGCCCGGATATCGAGTGCAGAGGCAACGCGAATATAGCTGGGCGTTCGAAGAGATTGTCGGTTGGGGCGTGAGGGAGGATGCAGCTTCGTACCGGGGAGTATAACGGAAGGAATCCGCGCTAAGCCAACGAACAGAACGAGCATGTAGGTGGCCATTAATACCGGTGAAAGTTTGCAATGTTCTTCCGACGATACTACCCCGCCTCATAATTCTGCGCCCGGCCGGCGCGGCATCGTTGTGAAATGTGTATTTTGGTCTTACGTTTTAATCCAACGTATTTTATTGCCGAAATGGAATCTCTACAAAACGTGATCTCTGTAATTCGCCGACGCGGTTTAAGAATATAATGCTTGCAATTTGTGCGACACGCATTTCTATGATGTACAATCGGATCGATCGGTCTCTTCATGAGTTTATAACTAGAATAACTTGGGCGAGCTCTGTTATTTGCAATCCGCGGAGAGAGATGGTCGGAAATGATATTGGAGGAATATTCATCGAGGTACGACGCGTAGCTAATGTACGCCGCGATTTCGATCGTAATCGACAAATGGAAAATTGCACGCCTACAAACGCAATGCTTGTCGCGTTGGCAATCGGCAAAATGGTCGATCGGATTAATCGCCGTTATTACTAACAGGGTTCTTCTCGTCATATCGCGATTCCGGTGCTCTAATATATGTATATTCAACTTCCTTTGCGCTGGCCGATTAGAATCAACGGCAAGAGAGTCGAGTCGACAAAGGGAGGAAACTGCGATCGGCGCGAGTACTCGCGTGGACTGGTTGTTGTTATTAATGAAGGTTCTTCTGATATGTCCACCGCTAATATATGTCTTCAGATTCCGCGAAGTGCACCGACATCGTTAGTGGAAAAGTTGCGTCTCGCGGTCCAAGCGAGAATACGAAGATCGTCGCGGTGGGTCGAACCAATGCGATGGTGAACTTGGTATTATTATTAATGAAGGTCAGCTCGATTCATCGCGATTCTATCGCTAATGTATGTCTACGAATTCAGCGGGGGCAGTGCGAGAGGACGATTTGAATCAATGATAGGAAAGTCGTGCCAACAAAGGGAGGGAATGCTCGATCGAGATCCTTTGGCTGGCCAACATGGTGAGCGAATCACTATTATTATTAATGAAGGTCCAGCTGATATATATCGCCGTGTATCGTGCATCCTCGCCGGAATTCTCACGACCGCCCATCCTCGATAAAGTTCGACTAGAATCCGTTTCCTTTGTCGGCGCGTCCGGTCTAACGAATCACTGTGAGATATCACACTTGATCGTAAATCGATCGTGAATAGGGGTGAATAAACACGACACCCTCGTGACTCTTTCGAGATACCAATCTCCCTTCGTTAATCTTCGAGACGTCTGACGTGCAAGACGCTTCGCATGATTTCATCTTTGGAGGATGTCCAATAAAAGTAGTTCATCTTTAACGGGTCTTTACTCAAGAAAAACACCATCGATTATTTTCCGGCTATTGGCGTTAAGATAAATTACGGGGAAAGGAAGGAAATCGCTAAGGATACAGTTTGGAAGGGTTTCGTGAGGGCGCAATTATTAAGCTTTCCATTATCACGGCTACGATGCGATTTTTCTCTCCTACGTCCGGAAATCTATTTCTATTAAGCTGCTTCTCGCAAACAGGGCTTTGGAAGAGAGCGATTACTTATTATTAATACGATAGAATGAAATACTCCGCACGATCTTGAAAATGGGGGTCCTATGTGATTCTTATTGATTTTTTAATAAGACTTCTTTTTTTTTATTAAAGCAGATATATTCCAACTAGTTATGTAGATTTATTATTAATTAAAATTCTGATAACGCTGATTGAAGTTGTTAAACAAATATCAATTTTTGATTGCGATTTTTTTATAAAAAATATGAATATAGTTAAAATTTAAATAAGATAACGGAATCTACACTATTAGAAATTTTGTTTTAAATTAATTTTAAATAACATATATAATGAAAGTTTGTGGAAGAAATAGATAACTGAAAAATAATGTATGATTTAATTTAACTGAAAATTAAGTTACAGTAGTCTTAAATGTAATGAACATTAAATGTGCATTAAATTTAATGAATATATAATGTCATAAAAATTAATATATGAGTTAATAAAATGTAAGAGATTTGTGACTGAAAATTAATAAACGTGTTAATGAAACATATTAAGAAACATATAATTGAAAAGTAATGAGCGATATAAATCTAAGTTACAGGTTTCTTAAATGTAATGAACGTGGGCATTAAATTCAATGTAATGTCATAAAATTAAATTTAACTTGTGTAACTTAAAAGTACATTAAATTTTATGATATTTTTAATATTATTAATTATTTCAATTACGATTAATTAAGATTTAAGTATTAAATTTCAATACACTTAATTTTTTAATTATTACAAACTTAAATCTCTAATTGACATAAATAGTCTTTTCAGTTATAGAGAATTTAAATTTCATTTACCAGTATACACTAAAAGTAAATGAGATTTAAGAATATTTCTAATAATACATATTAATCCTTTACTATATTTCAAAATCTTTACGATAGTTCGTTGTTCATTTACATTATCAATAGACAATATATTTCTTCTCGGCGATATAACGTTCAAATTCAGGTTTCACCCACTCACCCACTCGAAAGTATCTCCGAGGTATCGCTAAATATAAACACACACGACTCGAATGATAAGACACAAATGTCTTGAGATAGGTACACAAGATATCTAATGACCAGGGTCAAAGCCGATCCTGGATCGAAAGTTCGTCGACTGCGACGGCGTAAGTTCTGGGGTCGCGCTACCACCGCGTCGTTAATAACTTATAAACGAAACAACCTGCGCGCGACTCCAAACCAAGGAACTATAGTCGAACGAAGTTTCACGACGAGACGCACGACGACGGGTACTATAAGGCCTGCGGATTAGAGCTTAGGAAACTACTTACAGAGGTCCACGCCGTGGTAAGCGGGGGCGAGCGCGAGCAAAACGACGAAAAGGTGGACAGCAGGTGGCGCCCTTCTGGCGAGGAAACCCAAGCTTTTCACCATAGCTCCCTTTTCCTGCGAGGGCTTTACCCTCGCCCTTTCCTCACCGAGACTCCCGCCGTGCCATTTCTGCCTCGTCAACCTGAAACAAAAAAAAAAGAGTGCAATCATTATGTCATGCTTGACGATAGTCGAGTTGGATAGGCGATCGACAAAGCGAGTTGTTTCGTTCACTGCTCCCGAAGAACAAGTTCACCTTGGCGGAGAAACGACGCGCGTAATTATCGCACAAGAGTATCATCTTGAATGCTACATTGAAATGTGAAACTGATTTCATGTATTTGATAACTGTAACTGTGGCCTAAGAGAAACGTTTGAAAGAGATACATTTAAAAGATATTTTTATTAAAAGAAATCTATTACGTAAAGACATCTATTCTATTAAGAGTTCTATACTATCTTATTTATATAATTGTTATATAAAATAGTTTCACATATTATATTATCAAATATCTATTGAATTTCGTAACAGTCGAGTTTATTTAGCTCAATAATTTTTTAATTTAAAAATTCTGCAGAGAATGTTGCACGAATGACATTATGTCTTCATGTAGATCTAGTCTGTAATCCTTATTCAATTTTCTGTCGATTATTCGCTGCACGTGGAATCATTTCCTTCCTGTATGATCTGAGGGCGGAGCTAAACTTCCTGCGACTTCCATGTCATGTATTTTCCAGGAAGGAACAGCACGAGAATTGCGACGCGTTAGTTTTACGTAAAGATGTCTTGATCGTAGTCAGTAATTTTTAACTCGCATCGATTCACGATTCAACAAAGTTTACTTCGTGAGCAGAGATCGAACTCGGAAAGCAACGAGGAACACTCGAGAATAGCGCGGTAAAAGCTCGTTATTGGCTTACGAGCCTATCAGTCGATAATGCGTTATTCCCATTTTGCGCAAGCTCTGATACACGTCAGACATGTGCATGAGTGTAACTTGGTTGCACCAGCTCTCTCTCTCTCTCTCTCTCTCTCTCTCTCTCTCGATATCTCTGAGAAAGGTGTCTCAAGTTTGATGGAGTATCCGTTGGTAATTACGCCGACGGTGAATAAGTAATGTGCGAGAACGGTAGTAAGAAGTCGCTCGATCGTAGGCCTCGCGTGTTCCGCATTAAACATACATACCGCAGCTTATAGCCGCGAGATCTGTGCAAAATCTGTCCTATGGCGTGCGTCGTGTCATCATTTCTCTCTCTCTTTTTGTAAGACGAACCGATAAGAACATTCGCTTGCAAAGTCCTTCACAGCTGCGTGATCGTTGTACTCATTGTAGGTCTTATTTGACTCCAAAGTAGCAATAATACTTGTGGCCTCCAAGCATGTATCAATGATGATTATATCAATAAGTTTATATTTTCTGCAATCGTGCGATGGAATATTTATGAGGTAAACGAGTTCGAGTATTTTTCTTTCTGCGCAGAAATTAATCTTTTCTTATTAATGGATAATTAAATTATGCGATTTTATACTTTAGTTTGCAAATAAATATCCTCTTTTCTTCGCTATTTCATGAAAATTTATATCTGAAATTAAAATACATACGGTGAGGATTATTTGAGTTGAAATATGGTGGGAGAATATATTTTTTTTTTCTAGCGTAATTGGCAAAAGAAACTGTAGTAGCAGAAGGATTAAGCAAATGATAGAGCGAGTTTCTCAACGAGCATAATTATTGCCGCAACATTTAATTAAGTGTAACAATATACGCTATAAGACCCACTGATTAGTAAAACGTCATGACGAAACACCCCGTTTCTCGCATAAACATTTAATCTCCCTAAGCACTAAGTGTTAAATTAGAAATTATCGGAAAACGGTATCGTTTATACATCGAGTCGCCATAAAAGCTTTATCTCCTGATTGTATTCATGAGGGACTTAACGCTCGCGATGCGCTCCGTCGAAATCAATTCCCCTGGACGCAGTAAGTACTCTGGCGGCCACAAAATTATTCATCGATTGTTTTCTTTTCATCTCGCGGACTACGGAGAGGACAGATTATCGCGCGATCGTTTCAGGCAGGTGCCATTTTCTCGTCGTCGCAGTCCTTTTGGATGGCCAGTGTCGTCTACCACGGGGAAAACGAGAGATTTCGCAATTATTATGCCGTCGATGCGACGAAGGAGATTCCGTTTACGATCGGTACGTTTACGATACGCACGCACACGTACATCTATATATTTTATGCACTCACCCCGTGGTTTGTGCACGCGGACGGCATGCGTCCGCACGCGTGCGCACGTATACGAGCTTGTTTAAGCCGCGATGTAAGCCACGGAGGCTTCGCGTGATATCCTAGTTCAACGTCGAATCTCTTCGTTTGCATAGGAATGAGTTTATGCAGATTAATACACGCGAGACGTCCGTGTAGAGTACGCCACGTGGGATGTAGCGCGGCACCTACACGAGGCTACGAGTGTATATGCATATTTTATTGACGGCATTGCACTTACGGATTTCCAATCGCGCAAACGCGTGCCACACACGACGCGATTCCATCACCATTCGTGAGCCTTTGTTAATACTTAAATTCATACCAAATGATGCATCCAATTTGAGTTATTTTTAATCGTTGCTGTAGGTCGCCACTACTCAATATCGTCGTTAAATTGAAACAATGAAGTTAAACAATCTGATTCAAGAAAATATATTTTTGATTCAAATTTAGTTTATTATTACTATACGTGCATACGTTAATATGAACGTTTACTTTGAAACTAATCACAGAAATAAATTACTTTACATTTTGATATACATGGAAGTTAAAAATAACAGAATGATATTTAATTCAAGAGATTAAATTACTATTGCTGCTCTGATATAACTGATATAGCTGATTTAACAGTGTACCTGCCTCGATTCGATTACTTAATATCATTTAATTTATTTCTAATGCCGAGAAACGCGAAACATGATAACGGGTTGTCTCGTTTTGCTAAGTAGTTATTAATTTCATTTCCAATATGCAGCTCCGAACAGCCTCTCATAAATGTTTAACAGCTTCTATATAATTCTATAATTAATTCAATATTATTTATGAATTTGTGGCAAAATATGTTTTTATCGAAAGATAATATCGCGGTATCTCAGATCGGCGTAATTTATTGCATATGGAATAATATGTTATTTAATTGACATATAAGGAAGTATCATCTGTATGACACGTAATAGAACTTAGAATGCATTACTATTAACTAATAATTACGAGTTTCATGAGATATTGCCTTTTTCCTGTCGCGAGCTCTCTGAGAAAGAAATCGCTCCCGACAAATCGTCGAGTTGACCTTAATTGCGTGGAAGCCAAAGAGAAATCATGTTGACGACGTGGAGGCAAAGTCCTCTATACAAAACGAAGCCAATGAATTTAGTAATCCGCTCTGTCGGTGAAGTCGTTGTCCAGGACTGGGATAGGTACGCGAAGCAGGATGTCTCGGTGGAAAAGCGATCCTTATCAGTCGTAAAAACATGTATGCACCGACTGTCGCAGAGAAATACGAGCTAACCGCGAACATAACCACGCCCGACGAATGTCAGTTAATTATCTGTAAAGTCTTGGGGAGAGAAAGAGAGGGAGAGACAGAGAAGATTCGTTTTTGAGTGCGATCGTTTGTTAAGCGTGGGCGAGTCGGATACGCTCGTGAAAACAAGAATGACATCTCCCTTCTTGTCATCGAAAAAATGCCGCTGCTGTTTACGGATCCTGAGAGACTGTTAGCTCACGAGACTCGTTGTCGAGCCAGATGAATCGAAAGATTATAATAAGGTCCTGTTATAGATTCTTTGTGAGTCCAGCCGAAAATATCAATTTTATTTCGTAAGTTTTTTATTCATTAATAGCATATATTTCATTATACATTAATAGTATATAATAATGCAATATAATATTGCAGTAGTATTATTAACGACGAGTATTATTAGTCAATAGAATTGTATATAAACTGTAAAAAAATTACATATAAAATTATAACAACAATTATAACAAATTATTACATGTAAAATTACAACTATAATAGGTAATTTTGGGATCCACTTTTAAAGGTATATATTCACATATATTTAAAGTAAAATAATTTACAAAGATTACATGGATTTACCTGCAAAATTTCACGTGAATGTTTGTCACATCATTTTTATTCTGAAGTATTCACCAGGTATGAAAATTGTAAATCCGAGAAGATAGCGTATTATGCGAAGAGCAAAACGCGGTAGAAGACGCGAGCGAATTTACGGATTGATCTCAGCCATGATCCTCGTGTCGCGTTCGAAGGCACGCTTCGATGACTCAGATCCATTCTAGTTAGGATTTCGCGTATCCTTAGCTCGACGAGCAGAAGCAACAGAATCTGTATGCAAACATGAGCGGCGTGCATTTTGTACTTCTCTTAGAGATACTGCGTTATACGATTGAATTTTACTTAGCCATTCATATAAATAAATTCTTCTTTGACTTTAACGTGACTTTTACAAATGAAAAAATTATACATTGTCATTTTTCTATGTATACAAAACGATATAACGATATATTTTTTTTTATTCAGCTGACTGCATAAGACGGGGTTTAAAAATTGTTCGTACGAGATATTCAATTTGCTTCTATTCTTCTGTTTTACTGAATTCAGTTACTCAGTGAGAGAAACTGAAATACAAGAAATCTTTCTGAATGTTCACCATTCACTGTATCGACAGACGTCGCAGATAAGATAACCTGGAATTATAGAGGGCTTTATTCGAGGATCGTCTATCACGCGACGTTTGGATTTATTACGCTGTATGTAGTGGCCAGTCGACTTTCCATTTATCAGAATACGATACCTGTAGCATTTCGGGCGCGGATGGCCGTGCGAAACAACCGCAAACTTCGATCTGCCGCGAACAAATGGAGTTTCGCGAAAGAAACGGAAAAATCACAATGGAAGGCAGCGTCGGATGCTCCGGCATTCCCTTCCTATTGTCCGACGACTTGTGAAAAATGCGCGCTGATTTTCCGTAACAATGCTGACGAAAGGAGGATTTTACTGATCGCAGCCAGACTAAAGAGACCGTGAGATATTCTGGCTGTATCCGAGGTGATATCCCAACCGTTTATGGATACAATGAATAACATATAACGTATAATATATTTTAGGAATATTGTGTTTAAGATAATAGGTCCTATTATCAATGTTTATAAAATATATATAATATGATATTATATTTATAAATAATATAAAATATATATATATATATATATATATATATATACATAGAATTTTCTATAATGTACTCTCCAAATCAGTGGATAATCACTGATAATCGGTGAATAAAACGAAAGATCCCTAGCTAATCTTTATTATGTGATTTAACTAATCTTGTTTTAGTGCATAAATTCAATGAATATAATATTAGAAGATTGAAATTAACGTTCAAAAATCAGTATTTTAGTTACATAATGTTCAAACATTCTTCCTTTTTGAACTTCTAATTATTCAGTGCCAAGTATGCCACTGAGTAAAGTGACTATCTACTGATTCAAATTTAGAAAGTATATTCTAATTCCTATAATCCTTCCTATAATTTAAAAAAAATGTTTTACGCAAGTTTTTCACGTGAACTCTTCTTTGTGAATGAAACGAGATAAATTAGAGAAAGATATAAAAAAATATGAAGTATCCTTGAGAAAAATTCCCGGTAATTCAAATAGATACATTTCTTGAAAAAAGATGAAAGGTACAACAGTTAAGCGCCTGTTCGCCATAGTCGAAAGTGGATATCCATGGTTTTGATTTGTGTGACTTCGTTGTTTTAACGTGGGACCACTCGATGTCCCTCGAGTGGAAAAAGCTAGAAGATGTTCATCGTCGAGAAGAAGACCCTATATGGGATGTTCACCATACAATTCTTGTCGTTCTAGGATGTCTCTCTTTACCTTTGCCAACGAATCTCCCGAGATTTTGGTTTATAAAAATACTAAAGTAAAGTCGTCCAATAAATCCTTAGTTGTCTGCACGTCCATTGTACATCCCGTTTCGCCGCTACATGTACGTCAAAACTAAACTATGAAATTCTTTTTCGTAGAAAGAATACAATATTTCTCTACATAACTTATATAAAAAAAAAATCTATATTTAGATGAAATTTTTTCCCATATATGAAAGCTTCTAATGCTGATAACTATGGTTTACTCGATGCTTCGAAGTATTTTTTGATTGATCAATTAGTGAAAGTTTTTTCTTCCAATTGGTTAATCATATTCCTTGAAGCATTTGTAGCGCCAAATAGACCCAGTTTCATTTATAACGAATTTTTCCTTAGAAAATATTTTCTCGAAGATAATGACAAGACACTTATTCGAATTCTTAAATATTGATCCTGGCATGTTCGCGTGATTTAAATTTTATGAAAAGACCGAAAGCCACACATACATCAAACTGAACTTGTTCCCATCACACGCCACTCAGGATTATGTCTGATCGTGTAGCGGAGAACAATGTAGGATGATCCAGCACCTTTATAGTTCAAAACGGATCATAATCAGCACTTAAGCCGAGTACTTTCGTGACGGAATGAAGAAGGCAGGTTCGTTCCTCATTGTCCTCGTAAACGATTTTATTTGACCCTCGGATTACTGAGTTGAAAAGGAAAGGCGCGCGCAAACACTCGAGAGGACTGTTTAGACGTTCCAGAGGAGCCATTAAAGTCCATTATTGTAGACAAGAGGAAAGGATTGGTCGTTAAAGAAACGTTTTGAAAGTTACCGGATGATGCAGCCGGAACGCGTAAAAAGTATGCACGGAGGGTCAATATTTCTTCGAGCCGAATAGCGCGTTTGAGAGACGGCACGTCAAGAATATTACACTTCTTTTTTATTACGCGGCGTTTATTTAAATATCACCGTCAAAGAAACATTACATATATAAAAGTTCTCCTCTGAGAAGGCGCGTGTGTCAGATTTGTCAGTGTAATCGGTAATTAGATAGCCGTATGCGTGATGCATTTTTTTCTGCTACCAAGCGGTTGATGTGGTCAGGTCAACCCGATGATCTCCAAATGATCGATCGTCCGTACAAAGTGCATTAGCATAACTATCAGGACGCGGCTATGCCGTGCAGTGACATCGGCATTTGTTCATCTTGGCTTCTAATCTCGCTCTTTAAACGAGTCGTTAGTCTTTCTCAAAGCATATGCCCGCGCCGGTCTAAGAAACGCGCGCTGAATCATTCGGCTGACATAGTGAAAAGGCGAACAAAGCACGGCATAATTCGCAGTTGGGACATTTCCAAGTGTAATTATTCTTACGTCCGCTGAATTATGCGTTGAACCCGCGTACCCGGTACGATCTTTACCACCATCGCGTGTTTAATTAAGCTGGCTCGATAATTTTCCTCCAAATATTTAGAACACGAATGCGCAGTAATACAAATGCGAGAACGCTCTAATCATTAGTCCCGTTACGAGCTTCAACTGTGAAACGCAATATCGTAACGTAGTTGCGTTATACTATGTTAACAGAACACGCACCGCATGCTCGCTTTCATGCACGATTAGTAAACAAATTGACGTTTATTCAAATTAATATAATTCGCTTTGACTCTGTAACGCGTGTTAGAATTACTGCATATGCATACAATATCGTTTCCATGTTTCGAGCTGTTGTTTCTAGTTCCAGTAGGAGGCTATAATCTCGAATTTTATGGGAAGGTCTACTATTAAAAAGCATCTTCAGAAATATGTCAGAATATTATACTCCAATATCGAAACGTAAAAAAATAAAATCTTACATTTATAGTATAAGTTATATTAATGAATTTCACGCATAGAATTACTTTTCTCCACTGCTATAGTAATGTACGATGTAAAAAATGTCTTACGTTAGAGTTAATAGCCGACATTTTTCAATGTCGCGCGTTAAGGGACGCCTAAAAGCCGATAATTCTGTCAGCGTCAATCAGTCTTTATGTTCTTCAACTTATGGGTCGTGTACACAATCCCTTCGCGCCTAATTAATCACTTCTATGGATCGTAGATTTATTTACGAGTACACTGTATAGAACGATGCTCGATTCACGTTCTCTCTTTATATCCGTAGATGCACGCGGCACGTATTAGTCGTTGATGTGATTTATCATTGCATGATGAATGTGCAAGGATAACGAGCGAACGAAAAACGATCATCCAAATGAACCGTAGTTATCTAGAAAGGTTACCCACTGTGCGAGAATGTTATCTATTTTTTTTCTCTTCTTTGCTCTGCATAAAAAATATGAAAAAGCAATATTTCGTCGATATATGAATTAACGAAAATGCTAATAAAGAATACAATTCTAATTATTAAAAAAGATCAAAAATATTCGCTGGTGGTTTTGAGACATCCCGTATACAGGGATGAAAAGAATATTTGCGTACGAGCCCCTATCGATTTCGTTACTATTTACAAAAACGAACCTAATGCAAATAAATGGATTTTCGATGAACGGGGTGAGCCGAAAAGTGCATACACCGCGAATCGATGCGCCGCGGGGGACACAAAAGCGGGTGGAAAATCGAACCGTCGATGCACATACATGTATGCGCCGCTTATGCATCTAATGCATATATATATATAGTGTCCCAGAACTGTCGTTATACTTTTATCCAGAGTTTCTCAAGCTATTTCGAGTTGAGAGTAATAAAAGAGAGTGTGAAATAAATTCAACTATTTAGAGATTTGGGACACAAATTCATTAAATAAGAAAGGAATTAAAAATATTCAACAATTACTAAAACTTTAAAGAATATAAATCGAATTCTTTTTAGTATTATTTCGAAATTGTGAATTATTAGTTACCTTGAATTCTATTCATTGGTGTCAAAGTCTAATTTTTACTTGCTTTTAATAAAATAGTTATTGGTAGTTGGTGCAAAAACGTCCACTTTTTAGATACCTTCGAGTATCTATTGTTAAAAGGATAATTCCGGGACACCCTGTATACGTCTGTTTCTATACGTATATCACTACTTTGTGCAATAAAATACAGTGACGCGCGTAAAACGTCGATGTGTCCGGGAGGGAAGCAGCAAAGAACAACAAGCAGCGACTCAAGCCGAGGCGATTTACATGCATAAACTGCAACTCTCGAATCCTCTTTCGTCTATCCCGTGCCGTCCCTTTTCTATCGGCCGTGCCATAATCGTTGCCAGACTGCTTTTACTTTCGAAAAAATTTGTTATTCAATCATTGAGGTAACACATAGCTCGTAAAAAACGAACGTCCCCGTGCAATAAGTAACTCTTTAACAAGACTTGTTTAAGTCGTTAATCAAAAGGCAAGCGTGTGCATGCAAGTATTGGCGTTTATTTTATAGACGTCCTTAGCTTTCGTAGTATTTCACCGGAACAGCCTGTTATCTTCAAACGCCCTTTAGAAGAGCCAGTTGAGTGATGTCGGACAAGCGAGAAGCAATAAAATCAAAGCGGTCTCTGACTTCTAGTAAAGGAGTTCCACAAGGAATAAAAGAAGAACAAGGTGTAACCGGGAGGAAGGAAGATAAAGTGCGCGCAAAGCAGAAGGGGTATTATAAGATCTCGGGATCGTGCTCTTTGCAGTTTTCGTGTGTTCTTAAAAGTAGTTAGATTTTGTTAGAGTGTGTCTTTTCCTTTTCACAAGACGAAGATATAATAAGTGTACGTTGCTCTGTGAATCCTGTGATAAATTGAAGCCATGTAGAAATCTGTCGTGAACGCATTTTTGCATTCCTACTTTGTGATATCTTCGCGCGCTAATCTAACTTACATGGACGGCGGAATTTTTTAAAGGGAAAGTGACGCGAAAACGTGGGAGAAATTCTATCAGACGTAATGCAAGGAAGGAGATTAACGCGCGCAACGTCTCGTTCGCGTAAAAGTAACAAAGTGAAAGACCGTGGCGGCGGCGAAGTCGAAACGAGAACCGACGTTTCAAAGGGAGGAGAAGCAGCAAGGGGGTTAAACTTAAACCGAAGGCGGGGACTCGCGGTTCTTAAACTCTGCTTTTCATGTCGCCGTCGCGTCTTAATATTTCCGCGCGCTCAGAATCTCGCGCGTTCTCGACGGTGCGGCGTATCCCTGGCTTGAAACACTTGTTTAAACGTCGTCGTGTACAAGCAAACACACGAACAAAGTGCCGTCGAGTGGTTGGAGCACAGCTCGATGTCTGAAGGATCTCGCAAACAGTTCATAGGATTAAGTTTATTTTTAGAAAAGACGATGCGTTTGTCAGATTGTTATGTGTGTTATCGAAATTTTATGTTTATTATTAAAACAGAAAAAATGGGAGTAATAAGAACAATAAAACCAATGTAATGTTATTACTTAGAACTTGGAATAAGATTATCCATTTACATTGCTTAAAATTGTAATGCAAGCTACGCTTATGATAGTTACATGAATCTCTTAATCCGGGTGTTCACCTGATTTTTTTTTATAAACATAAATGGTGGGTGTTTTACACTCTAATTAAAATCATTAATATTAACGAAATTATTAATTATTAATATATTTTGATCACATTATTAATATTAACAATATATTGTACATTGTATATTATTCATTTTTTATTTAATCACAATTTTCTAAAAAAAGAAAGTAGAAATCAAACAAATAAAAAAACAGATTAAGCACGTTCAGTAGATTATTACGATAATATTTCTAAAAAAAATAAAATTTATGTAACACTTTTTTAACGCTTTTGCGGAGTTTTTTAAACTGGAATTGAACATCTAAAGTTTCGTAAAGAATAGTTATTGGGAAAATGAAAAAAAAACGTTAAACAGTATCCAGTATACAAAACAATATTTTACACTTCATATTTTTTCGCTGTAGGGATATAAAAATACTCCAGGTGACTATTTTTCTGAGTTAAAAACCTCTTAAAATATAGACATTATGACAGTCATATGTTCATCATAAAATTCAAAAAAAATATACCTGCTCTGATTGTGAGAAGCGAAACAATGTTTCACTCATAAATACGATACGTAGCGGAATTGTAACTGGAAGCTACGTTGAACTATAAAATAAAAATAGATGAAATTTATAACAATGCCCAGCCTAATTAATATTTACAGGAATAATTATCTACCCGCACATAAAATAATTTATATATTTTTATATATTATTATATTTATAAATACTCAAATCCACAAATAAAATGAAACATGATAATTTACTCATGGTTGCATCACTCGATGCTTGTCCTCGTCCTCTTAGTCCTCTCAGATTCATTCGTTGTACAACACACACTCACAAAAACACGGTTTATTACGATCGCGCGTACTAATTATAAAATCAGAATAGAATAATTACATGGAACTTTGTACAACATTCCTCGTTAATCACACGCGATATGTTCTTTACTATTATACGTTGCGACAGCATGTAATGCGAAAAGAATACGAAAGTGGTCGAATTACATGATCCGTTCGACACTCACAAATTAACACGATGGACGTGAATCAATCGAGAGAGTTAATTTATCGTAGCCGACAATGGCGACCACTGTTAATTGCATGCAGAGGAATATCGCGTATTCTCTTAGCTCTTGACGAAATCGCTTTTCGATGGGTAATGTGACAATACACAACGGCTCTCTCGAGTCTCACTCGAATAACAACGCAGCTTGGGGGCTTTGCATACGACGATCTTGCATACGCTGTAAAAACAAACATCGTGGCTGTGCCGGTTGTTTGTCGTTCCGAAATATACAACGTTTTATAAAATATGTTTACTGAATATTCCGTTCTTCACGTTTCAAATTACTTATTACTAAACGTTTAATACATCACGAATTTTCCGTAATTTTAATTATTATTCGATCCGATTATTCGTACGTTACTCCGCATTTGCTCCGAGATTAATGATAAACAAATTACATTTAACTCAACGAAAGATTCAAAACGCGTTATAGATATTCCAAATAATTCTAATAATTATTGTGAATATTGAAATAATGATTTGTCATTCTTTGTCGATTCAGTTCAAATAATTAAATTGCACAAAATATTCTTTTAACCTTTAAACCGCCAGAAAACCGATATGTCAGCTCGTTTTAATTTCATGAGTTTAGTTAACGTGAAACGCTATATTTGAGTTCAATTTTACCATTCTGAATGTATTGGGTTGTCCGGGAAGTTCGTGCCGACTAACTTATATAATTTAATAAATGTATACTAAAATTTAAATTTTCTGCGTTTCAATTTTCCTTCAACATCGGCACGAACTTTCCGGATAACCCAATATATGTAGACAAATCATTCTCAAACTCTCTACGTCCACGTCGTTAGCTCTAGTTAAAGTCGAAGAAGAGTTCTACCCAAGATTTATTTTGTTACTGTTTTACATGCAATGGCTTCAGCATTCAAACTTATCATTTGCTGACCTCACCATAATATTTAGCTCAAAAACATTATATATATATTATATGTACATTATTTACAAATTAAAAAAATTTTATTTTTTTCATAACCTTCCTTGTCAGAAAACCGATATATCGACTCAAGCCGTGATAGAAACATTGTATATTCTTGATATAAACACATATTTTTGTTACTTTTCAATGAAGTTTTGATAATCTTTAATGCCGGCGGTCTTAAATAAGTAACCATCGTCTTCTCTTAATTCGCGTTCGAATTGTTAAGCGCGGATGTCAATTGTACCTACAGGCTGAGTTCTCATTCATCAAGAGAATTATCACGTTTGCAGTCTCTCTCTCTTGACTGATCGCGTTTCGAGTGGTAATACGACGACACACGCTCGTGCCGCTACCTGCTCGTTTGAATGGCGTCGCCCAAATGACAACAGGATGCACGAAATTGCTTACACGCGCAGTATACCATAACACAAACACCAAAGCTCTATACGCCAGCTAGGCGTATAGAGGCTTCGCGTCGTGGAATAGATTTAACGTATTTTGAATTAAATGTATTTGAAATACCTCGCGCGCGTTTCTCCAATTCTAAATTAGTTATATAACACGGAATGGCTCACGGCACTATCTGTTCGCTCGAGTTTCACTGTAAATGATAATACAGCGCGCAACAGCATACGTTGTAACGTGTTGTATGTTACTAAATAAACAGATTTCGTCAACCAGTATAAGTCCAACCAGTCTTGTTGCCATAAAATGTTTAACGCGGCTAAATAAATATTTAAAATTTTCACGAAATAGTTACATGCCTAATGTATCTTTCGTCTTTATCTTTTTAAATTAATTCCTATATTGTAACAATTATTATTTTTTAAATTTTTATATAAAACAGAAACAAAATATTGTATGATTTTAATAAATCACAAAAATTAAATAAAATAAAATAAAATAAAATAAATTAAAATAAAAAATTAAATAAAAAGTATCGCGATTTAATTAAATTCATTTAATCATCACTTATTATTTTGTATATTTTCATATTTTTATGTTCAATGAAATTCGTAACATTAAATAATAGTAACTGTTTTTAAATAAAAATTTATGATTTAATATCAATAAAGCTAACAATTTTATTTGAACTATCTTCAATTGATAATCGTTAATCACAATATAAAAAAAATTGAGATTCTTGGGAATCCATTGTACGAATTGTAAAATTAAGAATGACTTCAAATTTTTTCTCGACGCGCTATTATTTGTCGCATACCAATAATTAGCGACTGCCAGCCGCGAATTACGAAGGCGAGGGGTTAATATTCCTGTCTGCACAACGTATGAAATCTGTCGCCGGAACTTTTTTGCATCCCGAAAACGAGAAATCGCGCGGCACGATGGTAACGCGAATCAAAGCTATTATAATCCACGGAAGCAGAGCTCGCACAGCTGGCCTAAAAGAAGAAGCGTACGTTCAGCGAAGAATAGATAAAGCATGTCGGGCAGGAGAGGCGAGGCGCCTTCGCGAACACTCTGACTTCTGTGCGCCTCCGTTTCGCTCCTCGCATTCCATTACTCCGCGTCCGGGCGCCTTAACAAGCCTCTAATGAGGAACGGGTGTTACTCGTGTCCGTCGCGGTACTTTTGTGCAATTACCATTTATCACATCTGCCTCTCCACCATTTTGTGCCCTCTCGGTCCTCCTTTTTTTTTCTCCTACGGTCGTCACTGTTCCGTTCTTTTTACGACCACGACGTCCGCCTGTTCTTATTTTCGTTCCACACCGATAGGAAGGCTCTACGATGTCGACGATGAGACGACATATCCGGTGCGCCACGCGCCGACCTTTCGCCCTAATGCAATGCCGACGAAGGTCGCAGATCGTTTAAAATGTCGTAAATTGAGTTATGTGGATTCCTCATGGATTCCATTAGTTTATGGGCTTCCAAGCTTACGCCTAGATTTATGTATATTCGAGGAAAATATAAGTCACTTAGGTACTAAAGAATAGATTTAATAAGATATAAAAATTTAATAAAATTTGAAGCGATGCTAAGAAATGTCTTTTGAAATTAAAGTCTTTTAAATTCATGAGATTTCTATTATGTTTTTTTATAACACGACACAGAGTGCACAACAATCATGAAATATTGATAATAAATTTACATCGCCGCACACAAAATGTATAACGTTGAGTCACCGATGCAATTAATCTATGTCTTGAAAGATATGGTTATATTCATCGAGATCAACGATCTAGAGATAAACACGCGGAAACATTATTTATGCATGTAAACGAATAGGATAATTACTTTGCGGCATATAGATCCGAGATTTGCACTGGAAACTCGATCGATCTGTATGTTAACCGTATGTTAATTTGAACGGATCCTAACTATCTTAAGTTCGTTATTCGTTAACGGAAAACTGGCCCTGGTTGTAGGTCGTTTGTGTTCCAATTAGTTTTGATTTGAAATCGTTATCGGTCTATGCATCATGCATGCTGCACACGGAAAGTAAATTGCGTCAAGTGTGTATGGCTTTTATCGTATTGATATTATTGCGTTTTCGTGCTGTTCGCATCCGGAGTGATTTCCGATTTCGAATTTTTCTCCGGTCGCGAACGCAAGTGTCCTCTTCGATCGGGACGAAAACAAAATGTAGAACGAGGGCAAAAATAGTAGTAAAACGATAGAAATAGGTCAATCGTGACCGGGAATGAGCCTCCCACAGTTTTGTCCTCGCACAGTATTTCGTTGGCGTCGAATTTAGGAATTTTCGATTCCCGACGATTTCATTCTAGTCGGTCAGTCAAATGGTGGTGTCTGCGTCTTGGCGAAATGTCGGTCAGTTGGCGGACAGTTGGTTCTTGGAAGGGAAGAGGGCGGAAAAATAAAAGAAATCGGACTAAGGTATTGTTTTTTTCCAGCACGGTTATTTCCTCTCAAAATTCCAGAATATAAGGTAGAATTCGAGAAATCTCTTCCCGGTTTTATTCGCTCTGATTTTACAGCGCAGCTACCGGAAACGAAACGATCATAAGAAAGCAGGTTGAACGTAAAATCGAAAATGATTTTACGTTGCGGCGATCAGCGATTCCGGTGATTGTCGATTTCGAGGATTTTCCTGGACGCCGACATCATTCCTGTCGGTTTGTAACTCTGATCGTAATTCTGGCAGTTAAAACGCTCGCGGAACTGGCAGTCGTTTATTCAGGAAAGAAAGGGATGGCAGAACCAGAATGCAAATTAGATAAGACGGATTCGACGTAATTTTCTATCCGTTAAAACTATCACTAGAAATTCATGAATGCCATATTTATTCATCACGATCAATATTTAAGAATATAAATTTCTCTCTCTCTCTCTCTCTCTCTCTCTCTCTCTCAGATTATATTTAGATATCATCGTAGTAAAAAAAATTATAGGAATAATGCATTTTCTTTATAAGAATTATAATTTTTTAAATAGATAAATCAATAGTTAAATTAATATTATGCATTTGCAGATCTCTTTTATAAAATTATTTTCTAAAATAATCTATGATATTCATAGTTTTTTTTTTATAAAATATTTCGAATTCGTATTTTATAGATGAGTTTTTTTTAATATAATATCTATATAATATTTTATATAAATCTGAAAAAGATGACGCGCTTTCGTTTAGCTCAGTTATTAACACTAATTGAACATCCCATTTACCGATGACAATCAATTTTGAATTCGACAACGTTCTTTCATGCCCGTGATGGATGTTCTATTCTTCGGCACGCGTACAGTTTCCTCATCCGAGGATAATCGCGGGATGGGAAAGGGTGAGAATGTGAAATGGATGAAGTAAGCGGTCGGGAAGAGAAGAGGATGGGCGGAATCTGGAAGTAGGACAAGACCAAATCGGAAATCAGGTTTACACGACCGTTCAACGTTTTTACAATCCGGGGAAACGCGGGGATTCCGCCTGGCTGTCGCTATCGTTCCGGTTGGCTAGAAGCGAACGCCGTTGAAAAGTCGACCGGTAGCCATTTCTTCAGAAACGAACGGGGTGATAAGGGACGCTTGGACGGGAATAGATCCAGGGATTCTCTCGAAACGGTTATTTCCCCGTTCATTAACTTTTACGGACTTCCTCCTCGAGCGAGTTCTTGTTTTTCGCCTGGTGTTTCTGCGACGGTTGCTTCGCGATTTTCAATGGCGTGCGACCTCATTACCGAAATGGCGCTCATTACCGTTGTAAGCGTGGCGGATAAGCGAGGACCAGTCAGAAGGAGCGTGTCGACTACGAGCTTGGCGAGTTTTGTCACAATGTTGCACACTAGGGTAAGTCCCCATAAAAAGGACCGCTTGCTTAATGATCACCAGTTATTTAGCTGCACATATAATCATTCAGACGACAGAATGGGAAAAGCATGGCATAAGAGGGCATAAGAGACTATTGAGACCGAGAATGCCGAGGATCTTTCGACGGATAAAGTTTCGCAAACTGCTCTGAATAAGAGATGAGAGATCCGAGAAAACTCGATGATCTCTGTATACATATGTCTGGTTTTAGTGACGCTTCTAACACGCGGAGATGCTCGAACGACGCACAAAATGATAGTCACACGAGAAATGAAATAAAAAGTTGCTTTACACGATAATGAATACAACCGGATAATTAAGCGGGTGTTTAAATCTTTAAATGCTGCCACCGCGATATCTTTATTACGTTAGTGGCGTACACGAGTACGTCTATTTTAGATGAGTGTGACCACCGTTTCTCGTTACTTCATCTGGTGTAACACAGTAAAATAAAATTTATCGTCAGCGGCGGCATATCAACAAATTTTCATTTAGCTGACGCATATCAAGCTCGCGCAACAACGTGCATCATGGTCCCGTCTGCGAAGAGTATATAAAAGCTACACTTCGTGCGCGCGCTCGGTATATATTAAATACAAAGTTCGTACATTTTGTGGATTATAAAAGCAGTAATCTTACCAAAGGTTGTAAAAATATTTGATTAAAGTTTTTAAATTAATATTTATTTATTAAATGTTTGAGTAGAAAATATTTCATCAACTAACTAATAAGAGATTAAGCTGAACTTTGCATTTTCCTTCGTTCAATAAAAATATTGATAAAAGAAAATATTGTATTCAAGATGACAAGCTTTTCTTTCATTCTTGCTCTTTTTGTCTCATCCTAAGAAAGCTTAAAAAAAAAAATATCCAATCGATCATTATGTATCGAAGGTCTCTCCCCTGCATGGAAGGAATTTTATCGGCGACATTACCGAACGTTCCCTGTAATTCGCGGGACATATCGATAATCAAGATACTAAAGCTGAGAGATTAAACAGGTACACGTGCAAAGATCCAAGGAAGAATGGCATTTGTGGTGGAACTCCTCTCAACAATGCTTTCCCTTTCTCGTTCCTCCTTCGCAGTTCGCTCACCATTCTTCGTTCGCCGAGCGTCAGCGCGTCGTCTGTGTTAAGTAGCAATAGGATTGTGCAAGGGACTACTCGAAAACATTTGCCCGTTTGCTCGTCCTTCCTTTTGTCGCAATTCATTCGGGCTTCCGCATAATGACGTCTCGCGTCTATAGAGCGTCTACAGTCGCATTCACGAAGGGGAAAGGACGCGTCGCCATGTCATGCTGTACCACGTTGCATCGCGTCGGTTTCCGTCTTTTCCTTTTCCGGCGGTTTAATTGTTGCATTAACATTTGCCTCGCGGGTATCGACTTGGAACGTCGCTGTGGAACGTCGTCACGTAAATAATACAATTACGGCCAAGGTAACGCGTATCGATTCGTAGTCATCTCGTCAAGCTAATGGTTCTTTCACCATTTCGTGCCTGCCACCGATTTACCCGAAACATTCAATTTAATGGAATATTTATTTCGTTTACTAGAAATATTACTTGTATTAAGGGAATTGTGTGTTATATATTTTATGTGTTATTTATTTGTATTATATAATATATTATATGATGGAATAAATATATTTCGCTTTTCTAGTTGAACACATTAAACTTGCAGATATCAATTAGATTTTTTTATCATTACGTAAATGAAATCGATCTAATTCCATCAATAGTAATGAAGTAAATATTAATTTACTGTAGCTATACATGTGCTGAACGTAGTTATTAATTAACTCTACAATTAATGTTGGTGTAACATAATGTTTATTTAAGATAAATAATTTATATGATATTATAAATGTAAAGTCTATGAATACCGTCATATTTGTTGATTATAATGAAAAATTTGTTCGTTAGCCTCAGGTTGCCCCATGCGAGGGCTAATATACTGTAAAGCCAGTTTACCTAGACCAAATTTGCATTCGCGAATAATATGCTCATAGGTTATGGTCGCTATATTTGTAAAATCAAAATACGGCCACGCTGTTATACATAATTTCTGAGGTATTTAATGGTAGAGGCTTGCTAATGTTTGAATTTAACGAAGATTTTTTTTTAAAAAGTAAAGAGAAAGTTATTGCACGAGCGCACCGTTAAACAATATACTTTCATGATTATTCGTAGCGATCGCATAATCGCGGGGGGTGATCACTTCCGCAAGACTTCGCGTTCGAATACCCAACGGCTACGCCCATGGTTCGGTACACATGCCTACATGTATGCGGTCCGGTATACGGTCGAATAAACTGGGGAAGAGTTTGTGCAAGCCAGTCTCTCATTAGGTTAGAGCAAATTAGCACGCGAACCCAAACACACACCAGTTAGACCTCGCACACGACCCCGCCGAGGCAACCCGCGACCTCTCTGGGGAGACGTTCCGTTTCGAGATTGATTATCCCCTATCGGCTCGTGCAGCGTTTCCTCTCGGCCGAAACTTAGCGGCGCTCGGCATCGATAATGCAGAGAGAACAACCGGCGGTATTTCGGCGGGCAGGCAGTTGTTTCTGGTTTCAGGTGAACAGGAAGTGTGGAGACCATAAATTTTCCCTCAGTTGAGGATCATAGACTGCGCCAAGGATATACAAAGCGAGCATACCAGGTCGGATAAGCTTTTGTGGCACACGGTCGATCAATCGGCGACTATTCCCGTAAGACGCCCTCTCTTCTCTTCTCTGCTCCATTCTTCGAAAAGTTTCAGACAGTTTGTTTAACTTCCCGTCGCGAAGGTCTCACGTTATCGAGAAGCAAGCGAGGAAGCTTTACCAGTTATGCGGTAATTACTTTCCAAGATATTGTAATCGGTCTTGCGTTTTATTAAATAAACAGCTTATTGTACGTGGTGTAAACCTTTACGAGATTTTATTGCGAAAACTCCTTGTTACCTTTCGCTAACCGGTTCCCTTTTCCGCCGCAACGCGAGTTATTATTCACCGGAGTCCTCCGCGGTACAATCAAGTTATTCGCGAGTAAAACAAATCTCTCGACTCTACATTTCTGAGGAGATGCTCTAGAAAAAGGGGAGGAAAAAAAAACGAAACTTCGTCTTTATTGCGTACCGCTTGACTGGACAGGATAAGAAGTAATACGAGAAAGCAGCGACAAAGGGAGACGGATAATTGCTCGGAGGGATACGCAGGAATTCTTCCTCCGCCTTTCAAAAACCTTATGCTGTATGTAATTTCGAGAGAGAGAGAGCAATACAAACGTCAATAGAAAAATTAATGCTCGTCGAGAGGCACGTATCGTGGAAGATGACGTTGATAAGTCGCGAAAGAGATAGCGAGTGGGAAAACTGCGATGAAGGAATAGGGAGTACTAGAAAAGGGGACGGAGACTATCAAATCGAATTTCCAAAGCTCAGTTAATGTATACGATTTCCAGGGGGTGAATTACCAAGCAAAAAGCGAGGGATGGAACGCGAGGGAAAGGTATCCTTGCGACTGAGATCGACCACATAACTTTGAGATTAATTAAATTTAAGCGCTGTTAAAAGGATTAATTAGTAGTACGTACTTCTGCGAGGACACCGAAGCTCGGCACAGAATTATGCCGAGACGAAAGTTTCGCCGAAGAGGGATGAGTCGACAGTTAAAGTTAGGGGGTTCGTTTGCGCTGCCCGAAGCTTGGAGACTTGGACAGTTGATTTCGAGCGAATAGGTTGAGAGTCATATCAATTGCAACTGCAAATGTTTTGTAAAAGATATTTCGAGGAAAATTAATAACTGTAAAGGAGAAGGGAAGATGAACGTATTGCAATATATTATGTATATCTTTTCAAAAATTCTTAATATTTGTGTTTACTAATCAAATTTGTGATACTACTATACTTCATAATCAAATATCAATTTATAAAATCATATTTCGATACCATTAAACTCCAAACATTAATAATGTCACATGCGTATTTCTCGCTGCCGTAATAATACTGGCCGCCATCATCGAACGTCCAACGCACAGTATAACGTGATAACAATGAAAATACACTATATTGTACATTGGCTATTGTAGTGTCAACCTATTGTCAATCTCAAGTTCTCAGGTATTATCTTACCAAATATGCTGCCTCCCTGCGAAAGTGATACTGGCAAGAACCACTCAAACTCGAGTATCTTGTACCTATACCTCGCAGGAGTAACGGCTGAAGTACTCTCTAAAGCGGGCGAACCGAATGCCGAACGGCTCAGTGTCGGGACAGCCAATTCCAGTCTGTTAAGTATGCTTCGCGGTTTGAGAACTAATACTTGCCGGGATGTTACTAGCTAGTCGAGGCGTCTCATCGCATTACGGGAAAGTTCAATTGCGGAAGGATGCACATTCATATTCTGAGGTCGGTTTACGATCCATAGGATACTACGAGGAAGGGGTTTCAATGCTCGCCTGCGATCTACTATTTCTTTGAGATGCGTATGATATAAATTTCACGTATATGAAGTCATCACTGGAGTCTTTTAAAATCTGCCCTAAGAAAAATGTTTAGTAACGTATAATCATTTATTTTGTTGATATGTCATAATCACAAAAACTTTCTTACTTTTTCATTAAAAAATTATGTTGTTCTAATTAAAATTTCGTTAAGACAGCATAATTTTGATTATTTTAACCAAATTTTGAGCAGAATAACACAATTTTTAAATGAAAAAGTAAGAAAGTTTTTGTTAATCACACATCAACAAAATAAATGGTTATAACATTTCTCTTGATATATTTTTTTGTAGAAATCGCAAGAGAGAGAGAGAGAGAGGGGTAACGCGCGAGAGAAACTTATAACATATTATTCCGAAATGATGCAGGTTAGCCTTTTTATACGGTGGAAGATTACTTCAATTTTTTGAATCCATCGTACGACGGAAAAGCCGAGCCGTGATTAATTCACAAGCTCACAAAGAGCGCTACAAAGGTGGCCCTTTTATCTCTGTCCATACGTGAGCGGCCAATTCATGCATGCCTTCGTGTTGAAAAAGAAAAGAAATGCTATTTTGTTCAGGAAGTATTTAGTGACGTACGTTTTTAAATAACGGACAATGGCCTCACTAATCGCTTAAAACGATGAATTCTGTGGACACGAAAATCTACACAGAATATCAATAATAGACATCGATAATATTCGATTGCCTTTAGTTATCCGTTATTTGCTCGATTCAACAGAAAGGAGCAAGAGAGGTCTCCGGCGGATCGCTTTCGAAGCACGTCTCGGAAATTTTCATCCCCACTGTTTACTTAGCTCGCATTGGGAGAAAAAGGAGAGAGAGAGGCGGGCACTTCCCTCCGATTGTGCAGACTTTCGCGACTCGAACGGTAAGTCTCATCTCATCGCGGTTCTCATCGTCCACCATTTTCCAACCCCACCGATTTCCGTACGCGCATTCTTGCTTCTTTGCCGTTCGCCGTCACCGCTGGAATAATAAGAATGGGTTCGCATCCTTTTCGCTCGTATAACATTCATTTTGCCAGGAAATTCCGGGAATGGCGTTCGAGGAGGAGAACGGAGACAGCGAGAAGAAGAGCGAAAAGGGGATGTCTAGCGACGTGAAAGAGGGCGAAAGAGTGAACGGTGTGGCCCAAGACAGCGGGACATTGTTCAAATTGCGGAGAGTGGAGACATCGATCACCGTGGTGCTGCCGCAGCTGAGCCCTCGGGGACAGACACAAGCGACCTATCCGTCCCCCTCGAATCTCTTCTTCTTTTCCTACCATTTTCCTATTTCTCTCACCTTCTTTTCTTACCCTTTTGTTCTGTGCAATAAGATAAGATTTTTTTTGTCAGAATGTTACGCATTAAAAATCTGTTTCGCCGAATTTCTAGAATTTTATTGTTTATCGCAGCAACTTAAGCTATCAATTAACTCGATCTTTCATTACGTGTATTATCGATTAAACTATACACTGAGAGAAAAGTTTGCTACCGTATAACCATTTATTTTGTTGATATGTGACTAATGAAAACTTTATTATTTTTTTATTAAAAAATTATGTTGTTCTAATAAAAATTTGATTATAATAACACAATTGTTGTTATTTTAATCTTTCAAATTTATTGTTTTAACCTTTTGAAATATACATTTTTCTTTACGTAGAATTTAGTTGAAATTTGTTTTACTCGGAAGTTTTCGGGATTGTTGATTATGAATCTGACTTCAGATTTTCGAAATTCAAAATGGCGGATCCATGATGGCGGACAAAAAATTTAAAAAATGTTGATTTCAGATTCGTAATGAGTGACCCAAAAAAATCTACTTGACCTCATTTTACAGTCTCAAAACTAATTTTTTAATTTTTTGTCCGCCATATTGGATCCGCCATTTTTTAATTTTGACTTTAGATTCATAATCAGCGACTCAAAAAACCTTTCGAACTTCATTTTCGACTAATTAGCTATTGTTGATTAATCACAATCACATTTATTGTTAAAAAGGAAAATAAATTTTTCCAATTTTATTTATAAAATATATTTCGTCAATAATAGGAATGTTTCCACGGTTTTTTTTTTATACGAACTGATGTTCTACAAAACTGATAATGTTCTTTTCATTGTAGTAATATGTTAGAAACTGTGAAAAAACATTAAAAACTGAGGTTAAAAAAGGATAACACATGTGTGGCACTGTACTGCAAGGGGTTAAGCAAAATGACAGAATAATCAAATTTTGATTGAAAAAATATAATTTTGGTTATTCTAATTAAATTTTGATGAAAACACAATTTTGAATAAAAAAAGTAAGAAAGTTTTTGTTGGTCATGCATCAACAAAACAAATGGTTATAGTTACCAAATATTTCTCTCAGAGTATCGATTTAGTTTTATATATGTAAATACGGACAATTTTTATTTATCTCGTATATGATGATTCTGTATATTTCTTTTTGATCAGTTGTATTTAACTATCGTCGATGATTACAGTTAAGGGAATTACTCTTTTAGAACGTAATAAACTGCTTCCCTTCTCGCGTGTTCTTTTTATTCTCCTCTTCTCTCTCGTCTACGATTCCGATTGTTACAGCAGTTCGGTCGAAAACGCCACGTGCTGATGTCTAAGAGCCATTTTCGCTCGACCTTAAACACCATTTCTGAACTTTCGTTCAGATATGTATAGCTACACTTTGAATCGATACACCTCGCATCCGTGGGTCAGTCGATATTCACGGGAGATCAAGCGGCGAAATTCGTAGGGCAGGAAGATTTACGGGAGGGCGGAGAGTCGTGGATCAAGCCGACTCTTCCGGGATATGCGAGTTAAACTTTTATTTCCGGTGAGTTTGCATGCACGACACGACGCGACGCGACACGACGATGGCGACAGCGCTTCGCCATCGGCTGGGTTTTAGATTACGCTCGTGTATTTTTGACCTGCATACGTCGCCCGACTGTCAGAAATAGAAATATCGTTGCGCTATTTAAATTTTCACAGCTTGCCAATTCTATATTTGTCAAATTTAACAACAATTGCGAATTTGCAGTAGATCAAAGTATTGGCACGAGCGTTACGTTTACGTATCGATGAATGTGCTCTCGGCTCTCGAAGAAAAAAAAATATATATCCCGATATTCGTACAGTCAACTTAAAGTAGAATCGATGTCCCGAGCCATCGATCACGCTGACTAATCCAACTTGAGAATATGCGTCACGTTAGCTATTGCCGCGTGTCACGGAGCTCGATTCTAAATCCCAGATAGATATAAGTGGCACGGCAAAAAAAAAACTTGACGAGCAGAAGCGCAGCGTGGATGCTGATTTGTGCATCATGAATGGCCCTGCTTTTCGTATCCGACGATTCTGCTAGTCGGCGAGAGCAAAAAAATCTTGCGACCGGGGGAATGGGCGTCGGCTGACGAGACATCGCTCTCGTACCTACACATCGCATCGGATATCCCGAAACACGAAGAAGAGTCAGGTCGGAGCATCCAATCCTAATAACGTTGAAATTTTTATACGCCGACATGGACGAATAAATTCTTGGATCGCGGCCAGTGCAGTGCCTCGACGCACACTCTTCTTCCCGTTTCTCTGATTTATTCGAGATCCATTCCGATATTTATCTTCCTACTGGCTACGACGTCGATTTGCTTTCGACTGAATATTCAAAGACGCTTTGTGCCTCTCGCGATTTTTCGTCGTTTGATTATTAGCTACTTTCGGTCGTGGTCAAGCGATTGTCGTGGCAAATTATCGATTAACGACTTAATTATCGCGAACGATAGTTTTTGTAAGATATTTGAGCTGTCCCAATTAATTATGCAAAGTCGTGAGATCCACCGCTGTGAGGATGCAGCACATTTTTTTTGTCGTTTCATGTGAAATAAAAGGCTATATCAATATATTCAAAGGATATATATTTATTTAATTTCGGCATCTAGAAGCGATCTGATTCTAGAGTCACGAGTATTTGCTCCATTTTACTTATCTTTTAGACGTTGGTTACCGAGTGAGATTAGACGGCTACTTCGAGATGCGAGTATGTTTGCTCGGTATTCTCGGCACAATGACGCTCAAAAGCCCTGACAAAGGGCGCACGCATACCTAAAATGAATGGAAACAATGCGACAGAGGCAGTCGATGCCGAGGTGAATTGTGGCGGCAACTAATCCGGGAGTTACGCCAATGCAGCACGCCACTCGCATTTCGGAAAGTTTAAAAGCGAATCCAAGTCCTCTGTCTAGCAAATTTCTCCATACCGTAATTACTCATATCACCGCACGGTTTTGTTCGAACCCGTATCGTTAGAAATACGCCGCTTCGTGACATTAATTTAGGAACGTGGCGACGAAGTTATTTCTCCTAACTATGCAGGTTGTCCCAGATTCATTGCTTTTCCTTTCGAATAGGAAAGATTATAAGAGAGATTACTTCAACGCTGGAATTATCGATAGATGTTAATCCGGATCCAAAGTAATTGAAAATCTGAGAAATAAAGTTTAATAAAAAACAAAGTTTTGTCTTTTAACTTTAGATTATACAGCTACGAAATTTTTAGTTTACCAAAAAAGGTTTGCGATTTAAATTATGAAAATATTAAAAATATTTTAGATTATAAAATATCAAAAAATTATATTCTTATATTAATTCTATTGTAAAGAAAAGTTTGATTCAAAATTCATCAAAGATTGTTAGGAATATATGTAGACAAATATGTTGAAAAAGTATATTGAAAAAAAAAGACTTATTTGACTAAATTAATTTAATTTATCTTTATCTCTTATTTATCTTTATCTCTTTTGTTGAAGAATGTATTTAAATCGAATATAATGTTTGATTTAAATATATACATTCTTCAATGAAAGTAATAAAAACGAATTAAATCAATTTCAAATCAATCAGTCAAATGAACAATTTTTTTTTCAAAAACAATTTTTTTCTCAACGTAGTCTCTAAAAATTTTACATATAAATTTTCATATTTCTATTATATATTATCTTTTAGAAGTGTATAGGTAATTTTAAACTCTTAAAAAAAATTAAGAAAAATTAAGAATAGACAAGAAATTAGTCAAATTTTGCAAATAGATTTTTCGAAATTTTTCATACGGAAAACGAGATTCGAGAAGAGGAAGATAGCTCGTCGTGGATGAGAATCGTGGTGTAATTTTAATTCCACTACTCGTGAAACGTCGGATTAGAGCAGCTTAAGGGCGATTGTTGACTGCCGCTGCGCAACGTTGGTGTTCAGTGCTTACGTTTCGAAACGATGAATATTTAGCTGCGGCGTTTCAAAATGTTAAGACGCCTCGCAGACGAACTACTAAATCCCAAGGTTAACCCTATCTCCACCTACGAGCGTGTTTCGCAGCGCGATGTAAAGGAGTACATTTCCACATTAACGTTCCGACAATGCGAATTGCCGTCAGCGCGGATGACGATTGCAGCTTTATACTGCTGATGTTTGCTTTAGTTACATGACACTAACTACGAAGACACTCATTGCGCAATAATAATGAAAATTTCTGGCATTCCTAGTAACGTTAGAATATGTTGAGAAAAGCATTCGTCACAGAAAGAATTTTTTTATTGAAAGATTTGAAATGTTGTTGGGTAGATCTGAAAATTATTTCATTGTATCATCAAAATAATTTTGTTAGAAATTAGAAATTCAAGCTGCATTGCTTATTTTTTTAATTTCCAACATAATTATTTCGATAATCCAATTATTTTCAAATCTGTATACGCACAGCAAAATTTTAGATGTTTCAAACTCATTCTTTTGCGGATGTCTAATTTCTTGTCTACTTCTAATCTTTCTTAATTTTTTTAAGAGTTAGTTTAAATAAAAATATTAGTTATTCGTAAGTGAAAAATATATATTATATATTATATATTATATATATATATATATATATATATATAATATCTATATATATATATAATATCTATATATATAC
>Ga0157364_1000066_pt1 | contig 40157 bp, 14 predicted proteins | sample AttsexASBM2_FD_111476 | JGI IMG/M metagenome (GOLD analysis project Ga0157364, IMG submission 111476) | Fungus gardens microbial communities from leaf cutter ant in Ribeirão Preto, State of São Paulo, Brazil - Atta sexdens ASBM2 | ecosystem: Host-associated > Fungi > Mycelium > Unclassified ...
GTGCGAACGATGATATAGCGTGATAGGAAGGGTACGAGCGAGGAGAAGCAGGAAAACCGGGCGAAATTAATTGACCCTTCGCTTGCGCTTGTTTACAAAATATCCGGTCCCTAAACAGGGCTCGCACGAGCCGCGGTACCAAAGCGGATGATTGCCAACTTCACTGCGTGCGCATCGCAACGACATTGTCAGTGCCGTGAAGGGAGCGCGATATCTCGGCGATACAAGCGATCGCGCGTAAATGCGTTCTTGAAATGAAATGGCCTTCTTTCGGCAAAAATTTTTCTTTGAATTTTTCATGTAATTTTTTGCAACATTTCTGTACAATTTAATTACTATTTAGAAAATTTCTCAGATTTTTTTATACTACAAATTAAAACATTTTTCAAAAATGCTGAGAAAGTCTCTATTTTAAAAAAATTTTTTATATACATACATTCTTATATACAAACATTCCAAAATATTTCAAATATGTTAATAATTTTTAAATATGTGGAATAAGATTTCTCAGTCTACAATTATCGAAAAAAAATTTATAAAAACTAAAGAAAAGACATTCTTCAGAAATTCTGTATAAATTTAAAATATGAAAAGCACAGAAAATAGCATCAATATTGCAGCGTTGCTGAAATAATCTATGTTCTATATTCTATGGATATTATAAGAATTTTTTTCATTGAAATTATATCAAAGTTATTTAAATGTTGGAATGTGACACATTATATAATAAACATAGTTAATTTTAAACTTTATTCGGTTTAATCTTCCTTCAAATACCAATCTAATTATAAAATCTTATACGATATCCATTAGATAGCAAATAAAGAAAAAGTTTTCGTTCAAAACTGAAAAAAGAGAATAATTACGAAGTGTCATACGATTAGGACAACAATCTTGCAAGAAATAAGTGAATTTATATTTCTTGCAAGACTACCACAAATTTTGAACGCATTGAAACGAAGCGCAGGGCGCTGCAAAAATCTGGAGCAATCCTGGCAACGCGAGTCGCCGCCACCGTTCGACGAGTGCACTACACAAGACAAGCAGCAGTTCGTACAGTTTCGGAGTAGTATTTCGAGCAATTCGAGCGCCCTTTAATCCGCGTCCAGCGCCGTCGTGCGAAACGGAAAGGGACGCAGGGATACAGTAAGAGAAAAAAAAAGAGAGAGGACGGAGCCAAGAGTCCAGCCAGGCCAGGCGGCCGGCGAGATTGGCGAGGAACGTGGAGAAACGTTACGAATTTACGGCAGTTTCTCGTACGATTTCCCGGCGTGGCTCTGCCAATCGTGGCCGACCGCACTCGCAGCCGGCCCCGCCGGCGGTGGAGCTCGCTTCGCGCGCGTGAAGTTGCCTGCAGACGGAGACGGGCGCACGGGTTGTGGGCCGGGGCGAGGGGACTCAGGGGAGCCACTCAGCCGTCTCAGCCACACGCGAGCGACGACGAGGGAGTCGGGGAGTCGGACGATCGTACGACGGCGACGCACGCACCACGTACGGACGGTCGGTCGGCCGGACGTTCTGTCGATCGGTCGGACGCTGTCGATCGGTGGTCAACACGTCGGTGTGACGACGACGGGCCAGTAACGAGGGCGGCCTACGAGCGATATTTCCCTGCGTGTCTGATGAGCTCCTCCGCTGCGCCGCTGCTGCTGCTGCTGCTGCTGGTGGTAAAATGGCTGTGCAGCTGGACGGTGGAGGGAAGGAGGACCTGAAAACACAATTCGTCACGCGGGAGGGCACCTACAAGCTGATGACCCTGTCGGAGTACTCGAGACCGAACCGAGTTGGCTATACCAACAGCCAGGGCAGCGCGTCTGTCAGGGTGTCCTTCGTCACGCTGCCGGACCCAGCAGATCCCACGGGTGCGCAGGGCCTCGGTGACCGAATGTGTTTCAATTTTGGCAAGGAGCTCTACGTCTACGTCTATCGCGGTGTTAAGAAGGTGAGCCATAACCCAGCGATGACGGCGATGGTGACGCGCGACGCGTCTGGAGTATATCCGAGCCGTCGTCGTTGCGACCTAACCTCGCAAATGTCGAGAGAGACCTCCATCTTTGCGGACTGGCTCGGTTTCGCCTCATCCTCCGCGACGACGAACGCAATGTCGAGAGTTTCCTCTGGGTCGACCCGCGGTCGAATCGTTGCTGCTTTTTTCTCCCCTCCTTTTTTTCCCCTTTTTCTTACTTGTCAACGAAAGAGCTGACGATTATCACTAGCGCTAATGTTTCTCGTCGGAAGTATATCGAGTAATCACATATCTAAATGGTATCGCAAATGATACTACTATCTTAATTCTTACAATTAGCATTGTTGATGGAATCATTGATTTATGTGTAGAAATAAAAAGACAGAATTAACTCTCACAGGTATTTGAAATCAGTTCTGAAAAGTTTTCGAGATAAGAAAATAGGTCTGTTTTTTACAGCTGCACTAGTATATTTTCTTTGGAATTTAAATTGCTTTCTGTGGTTGAATAGTATTAGGTGTAGTAAAACGAAATCCATTATTTTTCCATTCAATTTCATGCAAAAATAATGGATTTCTTTTTATTACATCTAATATTATTATATACTTTGGGAATTTAAAGTGAGATATATGTTTGATATTTGACAAAAGTGAGAAAGAAAGTTCTACTGCAGGAATAAGAAACAGATCTAATGTGAAATAAATGTACATTTGATATTTGACTAAAGCGAGGAAATTCTTTTGGAAACTAGTACCAAAATGAAAAATATATTCAATATAGTTTAAATAACTTATCGCATATATTATTATAGCCATTTCAAATTTTTGTACACTAGGAAGTAAATTATTTATCGACTGAAAGGATTTGATTGAAGAAACTTGACACAGTAATAAAATGTTTCAGGCTGTAGATTTGAATAAACCAGTGGACAAAAAGTTATACAAAGGAACGAATCCGACCTGCCACAATTTTAATCAAACAACAGCAACGGCCGATAGTGCTCCATTGCTGGTGGGATTTTCCACAGGGCAGATACAGCTGATCGATCCGATAAAAAAGGACAGTTCTCAACTCAGCAAATTGTACAATGAAGACGTATGTAAAAGCAAATTTGGCACGAAATTTCTATTGACAAGTTCTTATGAGTTACATGAATCTCAAGGAAAACTTCTCATCTGCATTTGCCTTTGCTAGAGAGAATCATTTTCTGTATTATCTGCTAGCTTACGTGGAGATAAATAATCTCTTAGTTCAAACAAAATTCTCTATGCAGCTAATATTAAACTGTGTAGTTTCCTGGCAATGTGTGTAATAGCTGTCAACACTTATCCGTTCTTGATGATATGTCTGTGTTATCTTATTGAAACATGATAAACTGGAAAATAAATGCTGATCAGGATACCTCACGCCATCCGCTACATCCTGCAATGACTGTATTTAATATTTAGCAGCGCATTAACCGAGCTATTCTATACCGGTAGGCCCGCGCACTAATGCAATTATATCTCAATTAAATAATTAAGCTCAACAAGCAACATTACATAATAACTTTCCGCTGTCTTCTTTTGGCAGAAACAGGCCTTAATGAAACAATGTGCTGCCTATTTTAAATACATTTCAATTTCAATGAATGTCTGATAATTTACACGCATACAGTCACGCTTTGTAAAACATTTTTAATACTTCAATAACGTTCAGTATCATCTTCAAATCATTATTTTCTTTTTATCTTTGTTTATCAATCATAATATTGAGATAGTAATATAAAAATTTATTTTTTAGTAAGCTTTATATCGCTACAAAATAAGAGAAGCGCTATTTTAATTAGATTAATTTTATTAAATATTTCTTTTATAAAATCTTTAATAAATAATTTTGGTTTGTCTTTACAAGATACGATTAATAAATTCTAAACAGTTTCGGCATTATTAATTTTGCTTTATTTTAACATGAGAATATTTTTGTTATTTGTCTTTAATGAAAACGTTTATATTTCAGAGGCTGATAGACAAGAGCAAGGTGACATGTATAAAGTGGGTTCCCGGCTCAAACAACCTATTTCTGGTCTCTCATAGCTCCGGTCAGCTGTACCTCTATAACGAAGAGCTGCTTTGCGGCACCACTGCGCCGCACTATCAGTCATTCAAGTCAGGTGACGGATACGCCATATATACCTGCAAAACCAAATCCACCAGAAATCCACTATATCGGTGGGTGATAGGCGCGGAAGGATGTTGTATAAATGAATTCGCCTTTAGTCCGTGTGGCACGAACTTAGCCGTGGTATCACAGGATGGATTTCTGCGTGTTTTTCAATACAACACCATGGAACTGGTTGGCTCGGCAAGGAGCTATTTTGGTGGCTTTTTGTGCGTGTGTTGGTCGCCGGACGGACGTTACGTGGTGGTAGGCGGCGAGGACGATCTGGTAACTATTTGGAGCTTCCACGAGAAGCGGGTGGTGGCGCGAGGGCAAGGCCATCATAGTTGGGTGAGCGTGGTTGCCTTTGATCCGTACACAACATCCTATGGTGATCACGATCCCGACTTTAGCGGTTCGGATGACGAGACGACGATGTCGCACAACAATCATAATCACTTCCACGAGAAGTCGCACCGTCTATCCACGACTTCGCAGAGCGGTGGCGTTCATTCGAATCGTAATTCCTGTAGCTCTGAATTGAGAATGTCGAGCGGTACGTGCTACAGGTTAGGCAGTGTATCGCAGGACACCCAACTGTGCCTATGGGACATCACGGAGGATGTACTGAGGCAACCGGTGTGTACCAAGCAAAGACCCTCTGCGACATGCAGTGGCGGTACCTTGTCGTCCTCGGGCACGTTTAATAGTGGCAATGGAGCGGCGACAACGGTGAATCACCATTCGAATTCGAATGCTAAACATAATAATTCAAATAATGTAAATTTCAAGGAGAACGCGAGTGGTAATAATGAGACTAGTAACAATAGCAGTAGCACGAATGCCGCGGTGGCAACCGTTAATTCGCTGACGCAGAGGTTAGCGGGTCTTGGCTTCGGTGAGCGTAAGGGTGATAATCACAAGAGAAACTTTAGTCTCACTATGCGAAGTAGCGGCACAGGTGCAACGGCAACGACAGCCAATAACAGCACGACGACGGTTGTGCAAAATAACGGTGGCGATAAGGCAAGCACTGGCAATTCGACGAGTACGACGAGTAGTAGTCTGAATAACAGTGTCGGTGGGAGTTTAGTAGGTGGGACGGGAAGTAAAAAGGTTAGTTCCGTGATGGACGATCCCATGAGGTTGATAGGGACCGCCTGGTGTCCCAGGTTCGACGAGTGCCCGGTCCTCGAGCCGCTGGTATGCAAGAAGCTGGCGCACGAGAGACTGACTGAATTAGTATTTAGGGAAGATTGCTTCGTGACGGCGTGTCAGGATGGATACGTATACACGTGGGCGAGACCCGGCCACATGGTAGGTCCTCTCACGATAAGCAGCACCCTGCACAGGCCATCACACCATCATAGCAACAACCCTTACACTAGTAATATCAATTCCATGCGATGTAACGACCTCTGATGTAACCCGTTATTTCCAAATCATTATTTAGCGAGTCCGTCGAGTAGAGTCTGTTGGTCGAATGATCCGAGAATTCTGTATATATATATACGTAGAGTTAGAATCTAGAATGATGTTATCGTGACAAAAACACAGGAAAATCTTGTAATGCTTTTGGATAGTCTTCCTTTACCTTCGTGGTGACGGAAGGACATCTTTAAGACAAGTGATTATTCTGGTATTTGGAAGTATTAGAACAAGATACACTGACGAATTCGGTATTATCTTGCCGGGTGTTTGATATGACGATCGCGTCGCTGTTATTTAAGTTTTATATATTACAATCAGTATATTTAATCTTAGAGAGTCCCTATTCACATTTAAATCTACGATCTTAAGGTATATAATTGCGTTTAAATTCTGTTAATATTTGGGAGGTGCCATCATAGAGAAATGCATTGAGGACTTTTTTTTAATATTTTTCTCTAAGTTTATATCGTGTATATAATTACAGAAGTACATAGACGGACGATACTATGAGTGAACGATTTAAAATATGTATCTGTAATTTAAAATATATATCTGTTTTTTCGGGAAATCTTGAATCATAGGATTTTTTTGTATATTAAATATTTTTTTTATCTTTCTACGTATTATAAAAATTTTTCGGACAATCTTTCCGAGATATTTCCTGAACTAGATCACAGATAAATTACATCATTTTTGAATACAGATTATTACTCGAAATGCATGAACATAGACATTTCAAATTAAGTAGTATAGAGCGCGCACATACATTGTGATATCTGTTTTTTTTTTTTTCAGATGCATTAATATAGTTTTAATTAATATTATTTTTTGCGGGAAACGGAGGCTTTAACTTATCTTCTATTTAGATGTTATCAATTCTATAATATTTGGTTAGTGCATGCGTTGCAAATAAAAAAAAACTACTCATAGTATGTGCTTAAAGTTCATTCATAGTATAGACTGTCATTGAATCTGTGCCTAATGATGGTCTGGTCAAGATATATTCTCGCGATGAATATTGCAGAAAATTTACGCGAGCTATAGAATAGAGATCGACTACTGATATATTTATGTTTTTGGTTTGCATCTTCGAGAGCAATGTTGTTTAAACCCTATGAGGTCTCGTGACAGGGCAGGCCCCTTTATTGAAGAAAATCTTCTTTCTATCTTCTGTAAAGTGTTATCTAGCTTTAGCCGATCATTAAATAGAGAAGTCAACGAAAAATAATTATTTAGCCAAACTGTCGTCTCTCAAACTTACAATACGAGATGCGAGAAACACTTAATCTTTTGTTGAAAATAATGAATTTTGCCTTGTTGTACAATAAAGCGAAAATTTGAATGAACGATCGCTGCTTGCTTCCCGCTTGTTGAAATTTTGTTCAATCAAGTGCAATGCAGAAGCTCCAGGGAGAACGGCCGGGAGAGTCTTTTATGCGACACATACATATGTATACGTACATACATATGTATGATGACACATGTAAGACGATGTTTATTTACAGTCTGCCAAAAACATCGCATGTCTTCTTTTCTTTTTTTTTCTTTTTTACATTATACTACAGGTTCCGATATTAGGGCTCGAATAGTGTTTCCTGGGCGTTTTGCATAGAGCATTTGTATCACGAGAATATCCCACTCACACCTTTTCATTTAACGACTTTGACCAAAAGTATCAGGGATAGCCTCATTAAATTGCCATTAGTTAAACGCTAGCCAGCGTTTTTGAAGTGGAATTATAAACACCATAACACAATTATCGAGTGTTCAAAAGAATGTTTTAATCACTGCTATTAATTTATTATATTACGCTGAGAACAGCATGATGTATACAATTTAATGAAAGCGAGTCTTTCACACTTTTGGCAAACGCTACGAAAGATATCTAACTAATTACGGAGTAGTTCGCGATGAAATTCATTATAGCGTGCGTTGCTTCTTTTTCTAGCGTGACTTATAATTTTAATAGCGATTTAATTTTAAATAGCGCGTCTTTATCATTTTTAATCGGATGATGCTTGCGCTTATTTCTCAAGGCCGATAAAGCATTAATTCCTTTTTCTCACTTTTGATTGATCGGAAAGATTAATGTTCTGTACCACGCTTTGGCTGATGCAAGAGAATATCGTGGATGAGACTTCCCTGAGTTATCGCATGGTACGTATGACTTATCATTTTCCGTTCTATTTTGCTTTATTTACCGCTTGAACGGATTTGTCATGAAAGTAGAATAATGTACACGCTCGAAATCATTTACACACGTTCTTGTCGAGGTACTTCTCGGCAGCGCTTTTGAATTTTATATCACAGTTTGCACTATATCTCTTTGCTCTCACGCATTCTCTTTCTCTTACCAGATCTGCATTATTCCCGAAAAGTTTTCGCAAGATAGAAAAATGAGAATTATATATGTTCGGACATATTAAGCTATTCATGAGTCACATGTTTAACACTATTGAATGAAGATATGAATTCCTGATCTTAATGGAAGTATAAGTTATCTGTCTTAATCAAAATACACGTTCCTAAACAATTAGAAATTGAATTCTTAATATATTGGATTGTCCGGAAAGTTCGTGCCGATTTTGAAGGAAAATTGAAACGCAGAAGATTTAAATTTTTTATTTCATTTATTAAATTTAAATCTTTTGCGGCACGAATTTTCCGGATAACCCAATAAAATACTAAATTAAAATTATTAAAATTTAGTTTATTGAAATTCTTGTTTTTTTTTAGTTCTTCGCTCATTCAACTGTGATGAATTATCCATCAAAAAGAAATCTCTGGCTTGGATAAAAGATGCGCGAGATGCTTCTTGGGAATAACGCGAGTTTTTTATGACTTAGATGATCAGAAGCGCGTTATTCGTATTGCCGTGTATCAACGATGTGGTTCGCGTTGTCTCTAATTTCAGCCAGGGATCAGCCAGGTCGGCGGTGCCGCTCTCCACGTGGTCAGTCCGGTAGAAGGCGGTGGTACCATAGTATAGCCAGAGCCGGATACCGACATCGGTCTATCACGAGGTCACCAGGGACTGCAGGGATCGTCGCGGGCATCCGAGGCACAGCTCCAGCAAGCGTACGCACGCCGACGTCACTTATACTACGTCTGGCCGAGCGAGAGTTACTCCGGTACAGTTTGAGCGAACTGTTCGAATTCGTCATCGTCGAAGAAGCGGACGAATGGAAAAGGAAATCTATGGGGGACTTGTCTCAGCGAGATTGGACGTTTAATCTTGGATATCGGACCTTAAAATTTGCAGTTAGCTCGTTCTCTGGATCCTTCGATATCAATGTCTTGATATCACCATATTTATTTTTACTATTTAAATTTATTATTATTAATTATTATTATTAATTTATATATCTTTAAAAAAGGGATAAATGGAGAAAGCAAATTGATTAATTTAATCATTTAGATATTACAACAAAAGTTTGAAAAGCTGATCAAAAATTAAATGTTTTGATAATTCTAGTGTTAATCTTCAATAACAATAGATCTTTTAGAAGGAAAATTTTAGGTGGCTAAAATCTGTATATTGATATTATAAGGTTCTAAAATGTAGATTCTAAAAAAAAAACATTAAACTTTTCTCTATCAATCACCTTACGGCAGAGGTTCACATGCGTTCTGTATTTTAAACAGGACGCGTTAGAACTAATTGTAAGATGTAGTTTTCATAGCTGCAGTTGAGGATTAACAACATCTGATTGGCAGACTTAAATTTCGAGCAAGAGATTCTTTTTTTTTTATTTATTTAAAATCATTTTATCAAAAGGATAGAATGAGAGGAAAGAAAAACAGGCAGGGTTTAAGGATACCAAAGTTAATGTCCGATTTCGAAGATTAGATAGCCAAGCTCACAAGATGAATCCCTTTGTGAACTTTTTTCGATTCGCCTACATTTTGCAACTCGCGTGCGGCTTAACGTATTAAAGACACATATACACACATACGCTTTCGTTTCGGTATAAGCCGCTCTTCCGGTGCATATCATTTCCTCTTCCTCATTCTTTCCTTTCCTCGACAGCGTCGCGGCGACGACAACGACGTTACGCGACCTCGCGATCTCTCTCTTTCGCGAATCGGAAGCAGTTTGTGTATACATGTACATACGTGTGTATGCCCGATGATCGTGACAGATGCATTGTACCATTCCAAATAAAATTTCGCGGTAATATATGCGTCTCAGTTTGTGGGACACGCGATTTTGGCGATACAGAGCGCTTTTTCGTGTATTTATTATTTGAAGCGTTGAAATTTATATAGACCTAAGCCACGAAGAGAGTTTTAGGACAAGAACGGATGCTCTACATATATTCTAATAGGCCATATATAAGTAACTCGCTCTAACTTTTGCTCATTGCGATGCCATAGATCGAATTGCTCGAATACATTTACACATTCATTAGAACAATGTCCTAATATTTTACACGTTCCTCCGTTCCGTCACTTGGACAGCTGCAGAAGTAGCTAGAGAACATTCCTCGATATAAGTTATTTTGTTAACTTTTCGTTAGAAATTGTGACTTGGGTCTCTATCACTCTCAGTGCTTCATTTCGGTCGATTACTTCGAAGAAGATATTCCGCAAGGCGATACTAGCTTTTAATTTACATATAAATACGTAGGATTTACATTACATGGAACACGAAGTATGACATTTTAATTTACATTATTGTAGATCAGCTATCCATTTTTAACAGCTTATTTCATTGATTAGCTTTAAACGAGCATTCCTGCGCAATTCAGGGATTAAGTATCTATTGTTATCACATTCTTCGGCTTTTATATGCGACGATGAGGCACTTTAATTCAAACTTCTGCGCAGTAATTTATCGCATAGCACCGTTTAATTAAATTTTATTCACCTCTGATAAAAAATTCGATGCAAAAAAGGGGCTGTAGGTGAACCATCGGAAACTTACGTTTCGTTAAAAAGAATTCTATGTAAAAAAAAAACAAAAAAAATCGATAATGCTCTCTAAAAAAGTGTAAATTCCATATACGCGTCTATAAAGTACAAAAGGATATTGACAGAGAATATTTTTTCAATACTCTCCTTTTTCAAATAAATGAGATATCATTTAGCTTTTCCAAAAATGTTTCCGTCATTTGTAGTACCTGCAGCTTTTTTAAGCCTGAATTCTTTAATATTCTACATCATGTTCCGTAACATACCACGCATCAGAAAATCTATTCGGGACACTGATATATTGCACCGATAAGAGAACCGATTCGATAAGACTTTCCGTTTTGGTATTTTCGCTCTCGTATGGTGGGTTTACCTTGCCCCGAAGCACGACGACATCGTATTATATTATTCTAACAAGTGCAAGCTCGTTAAAAGTATGCTGTGATATGTGTGCTACTATATGACGACACTTGACGAACGATCCAAGCGATAAAGAATACTTCCAAAGATCACTCCGCCGTGCACCGAATCGGATTTGCGAACAACAATGCTGATTAGTTTCTTATACTTATTATAGGCAACAAACGAAGCCGGCCTGCGACACACCAGACCTACTATTTCATCTAACGATTCTGCGAGGAAAGACACAGATGAACTTGAACGAATTGACGGAGATTCGTGTCTGATTTCTCAGAGATTTTTAATCTTCCATTGTTTCTTTCTATTTATAATGACGCAATTAAACTATGAAAGAACAAAAAGTTACATATATAATATTAATGAGTTATGTATAATAAATCTTTTTTTCTATCTCATCCGGTAAAAAATTGAAGTAGGAAAGAACAATTTTGCTAAAATATCTAAAAATTTAATTAGCTTCAGAGCTAAAAATAATTCTGTTTAAATTAATGATTAAAATAATTATGTACTTTTTAAAACTTTTGAAGTGAATCTCTTTCACTCTTAAAGATTAAAAATTGAGCCACTCTTTTTCAAGGCTCACTTTTCTTAAAAATGAGATTCTACTCCAAAGAGTTTAGAGAGTAGGACATTTATAAATTTGTTCAGCACAGATCATCATAGATCTCAGCAATTTTGCAATAACATTATAAACGTTGCAAGTTTCTTGCTGGATGTATATAGGATAATCGATTTCTAAAACTTTTTACAGCATGTTATCAATATTTAAGCGTTCTACATAATTATTTTAACAATTTAATAAAATTATTTTTAGATTTATATCTAATTATATTTTTACTTAAGTAAAACTATTCTTTCCGTGTAGAAGAAAATTCAATAACACATTTCCAACATGAAAAATTTATCGCTTCATAAAGAACTTATTGATTCTTTCAAGTTTATCCTTCCTCGCGGAGAAGACCGCGATCTATAAAGTTCCTATTTCATAAACTAAACGGCGAGATTCCGCGATCGACGATGGATGGTGGGGAATGCGTCTTCGGTCTTTGCTTAGGACGGACAAAAAGCTCGCCTTCCAACGAGGCTGAATAGGTTTTCGGATTCTGCATGGTGGACGCGTGCGTGAAGAGAGGGATCTTGACAATGTGTGTTCAAAGCGACTGCAGGGCTCGCGATTTCGTATCTTCCGGGCACGGATATGGTCGAGTTCTTATTCTGGAGTCCGCGGCGTTCTTAATAGAGAAAATATCTGTGTTTAATTGATTTCAGACGCGATTGATGAAACTGTTTCGACGACACCGGGTTTCTCCTGGACCCGCCATCGACGTTCTCACCATTTAAAAGAAAAACTTTCTCCTCGTCCAAGACGTATCGAGAATAATGCAAATAATCGCGATATCGTAAATCATATTAATAATGAGTCACGCCATTCTGTAATAAGTCACAGGTGACACTCACGAACGATTTAATAACTACTTCGCCATCCAAAGTGCCACTGACAGGAGATATGTTTATTACTTAAAGCAGTAAACCGTATCCAAAACAATTATAATATATTATATATAATTTCGAAAAACTTTGTAATACACGTATATTATTTCTTCACATGCTAAAACGATATATTTTATTCTTACAGAAATCCAACTAATACTGACCAATTTTTTAATATTGAAAGGTAATAATTATTTATTTTCAGTATTAAAAGCATCGATAACAATAATTCTTTTAATACTTTTAATAAATAGTTCAAAATAAATAGTTGATCTATCTTTTAATATTAAATTTCTATAAAGGTATTAAAATATTGTAATATCGCAAAAAGAATTTTTATTCGTGTATTGAAACTTATTTTTATTAAAAGAACTGGTGCTTTCAGAGCAAAAAGATAATTCTGGATAGCGCGTTGAAAACGATAGTATTTTCTAAATCTTTTGTCAGAGGTATTTTTGGGTGATGAAAGAATGCCCGTGTTTAATTTCCTTTGGGCTCGGATCAACCAGTGTTATTTCGCGGCTTGGAAATAGGAGGACAGATGTTCCATATTTTACCACACGACACTTCCTTCCGCTTTCACGCCTGCGGGATGATTTTCTCGGTTGTTCCCACATCTCTCAAGATTATCGAATTATGTACAAACGTAACGACATTTACATTGCACAGCCGGTTGACGCAATTGCGCGTTTATTGTCCGCAATTTCCGCGGGGAAGGACACGATGAAGGGATGTAAAAAGAAAATCGCGATCGCGATTGCGTGAGAGAGCGTGCTTAATTCGGATATACAAATGTATGATAGCAGCGACTGGTCCAGCTGATTGTAACATCCTCAACGCACCGACGAGTAACCGAGTCTAGCATCTCTCCGGTAATTTTTTATGAGACCTTTCCACGCAAAGAGCTTTATGGCATCGCGTCAGATCTGTACTGTAACTTCTCGGCGCATTTCTCTTTGTTTGTTTATAAGCGTGTACATTCTTTGTAATTGTAAATGAAAAAAAGACATTTCATTGTTAAACGCTTGAATAACTTCTTACCCTGCCTTCAATTGTTTTTCCTCTTCCTCTAAAATACTTTTCCCTTATCTTGCACATTAAATGAATCTTTGTTCAAAGCTTGCTGAAATAATATTTAGAATTAGCAATACGACTGTACAAAATATTCTATTTTTATCTCATTGATTTTGAGTTTATTGTTAAAATCTCCTTAGAAAAAAATACTGTAAATATTAATCCTAAACGATATTCAAAATTTCCTTAGTTGGTATCAATATTTGCGAGTCCAATATTTTAAATTGCTGTATCTTTGCTTAAAGTTAACGTAACCGAACAAATTTTTTTATTTTAAAGACCAAAAATTCGGAGAATAAGGTTAAATATGTAACTTAAAATTATGTGAAATTATGAAAAAAATTGTTATAAATAATTTTTTACAACATGGTTGAAGGAAATGTCCACTCGATCCTCGAGTACCGATTAAAAAAATTTTGGAGCAAATACTGATCAGGTATTAATACTCACAGTATTTTTCTTTAAAAGGATTTTAATAAGCTTAAAATGAACGAGATAAAAAATAAAACATTTTGTACAGTGTCGCACTGCTAATTCTGAATTTTTATTGAACAAAGATTTAATTAATTTAGTTAAATTGGTTAGTGATTAATTACTTATTTTCATGAACAATAGTGTTTTTAATATTCAAAATAAGTAATTAATCACTAAGGATTAGTGATTAATTACACTGCATTAAATCCTTATAGAAATTTAATATTGTAAATATTAATATTGTAAATATTGCTTAGTGACTAAGGCCAGTATTCATAGTCAATTCTTATATTCAAAACTATCTTAAGTTCTATCTTGAGGTGTCACGAACCAGTTAGAGAGCCGCATTAGCGTCTCTTAAGACATTACTTAAGATGATCTTGAAAACTGACTACGAATACCGGTCTAAGAAATATAATATTTACAATATTAAATTTCTGTAAGGATTTAATGCAGTGGAAAAGAGAAAACAGACAGACAACATTTCGTTGTCTTTACTATGAAAAAAACTCATAGAATTCAAAATTAGAATATATAAGTCTCTCGAGATATGTTCTTTGTATTAAAAAAAACGTGAATGACTTTAGATGAGAGAATTATCGCAATCAACTACGTATGAAGTTAGCCTGAATTCCTAAGCGGTTTTTTTTTGTTGAAATGACAGAAATTTTTTGGTGACAGTCCCGAAATATGTCCCGCGATACGTTAACCTATCTAATGACAAATTCATCATGACGAAAAAGCTACAAATAGTACGAGTAGACAATGATTTAGTGCAGAGAGCGAATTTGCTGATCGGCAACAATATCATCGGTCGCGGCGCCGCGACAGGAGTGAGTTGCATAACTGATTTTTTGTAAAGATATTCTACCAAGACGTCATAAGAAATATCGTCCCGAACAAAAGGAAAATTCCTTTTATGAAATTAAATTCTGCAATCGGAAATAACTGAAATTCTTATGAAATTCTAGCTATTTAATCCTTCTGTTTTGAATTCGTCTTTCAATTCTAGCTATCAATAGAGGTAGATCTTTTAATGTCTATCTATATCAAGTTGAGATAAACAGACATTAAATATTATTCTCGCATTTCTGATCTCGGATTGACGTATGCGAACGGATAAGCTGACGCGTCAAGATTATCCATGTGATCATTTTGTCGGATGGTTCATAGCTACGCTTGGGAGATTCGAAGTTTATCGCATCGACGTTAGCGGAAAATGTACACACGGAGACATAAATACATCTCATCACGCTAAGTTGCTACATATCGCTCTGGCGAAAATAAAAATGGGAGCTTAAGCCAATCTTTATAGAAATTTATTGTTAGTACTGATTAATCACTAATTATAATTATCTATTTTAAATATTAAAAGTTCAGTGAACAAAAACATTGAGTAGTAAACACTACTCTTACATTTTATTATCTCAATTTTTCTAAGAAGTTTTGTTTACGCTTCTGTTAATATCTCCCCTCTCCTATAGAAATTTAATACTAGCCAATTAATTAATTGTTTTCAGTATTAAAAGTAAAAAATTAATTTTAAATCGAGTATTATGCTCATGTATCAACAATATTGCAATCTTACTTCAAATCTTTTAATCTTGATTTGATTAATTTGTAGTGATACAAGATTTTTTAGTCTTGAATTGAGACTAAAAAAAAAAAAATAAAATTATACATCAATATAAATTCAATCAAATCAAGATTAAAATTTTCGAAGCAAGATTACAATATTTGATCACAATTATTGATATTTATTTACTTTTATTTAAGGTCATAACATTATATACATTATTATTGCTTAATATATGAGCACAATATAATTTAATATTTTTTCTGCGTTTTTGAACTATTAAAAGTTTTGTTCACTTATTTAGAGTATTAAAAATACTGTGAATAGTATAGTTCACAGTATTTTCAATATTCAAAATAAGTTATTGTAATTGTATCAAGGTAATTGGTTACACTAATATTAAATTTTTATAAAGAAAAAATGTAAGAAGAGATTAACAGAAGCGTAAATGAATTAAGCTTCTAAATTCTAGGAGAAGCTTCTAAAACGCAGAAGCTTTATTCAAAAATTAAGATAACACAAAAAAAGCGTTTACACTTCTTTTATATTAGACTTACTATATTGATTTTTATTTTCGCCAGGGTAAAATATAATTATATAATTATATGTATAATAATGATAATATAACAATAATAACATCAGAATTTAATAATATGTTTAATAATATGTTTAATATAGAATTAATTAATTATACGTGAAATATTTCGACTTTAGGAAGCACGCGCTTCGAATACGTAATACCTCCGGCACGCGCACAATTTTACGCAATAAAGCGTTTATGACTGTTTATGGCTCCGTCTGTACGTACCAGTATCACGTGCACCGATAATAGCCGATAACGCGCATTTGACTGCGTCACTACTGTAAAATGCTTATCAGATCGTATTGAAAAATTCGTCGCGCGTTTAGAACTGAGATATCGCGCGCGGCTAAGAATGAGTTGTCGAAGCGATATTTTAGGCACAGATGATAATGTAGAACTGCAGTGACGTAAGAATTTTCCTATTGTTTAGAATACTAACATCATTGCGCTTCAAACTTGTAAAGCACGCAGGGATGACTATAAAATTATTATTAAAAATATATATATATGTATGTATATATATATATATATATATATATATATATCAAGAAGAGACATAATCGATGTAATTTTCGAGAATAATTATTATTGTGGTTGATAATGTCGGCATTCTTCAATTATCTCCAAAAATTTACCTACGATTTTTCGTGGTGCTGCATTTCATCGACGATTCGTTCGACAATCGACTGTCGGGCGGCGCAATGAATTTCGAAATATTTTGAATTTACACGTTGAGATCAGCTGCAGTAATCTGCAGTTTGTTTTGCAGCATATGAATGTACATTCGCATTCTTCCGAACATTCTTATCAATTAAATTATGTTATACGGATAACGTAAATAAAATCGCTACAAGTCGAAACGTGAAAACATGATACGAAATAATTCTAAGTCACTAAAAACGAACAACGGCGTGTTGATGATTCTTTCATTGATAATTGCTTCATCGACGTATTAATTAATTAAAGGATTGATTTTTTCTTGCCGGCGAAACTTAACGATCTTCACCATTATCGCAGTGCAACGACGGCCAGGTGCTCAAACACGCCGTGACCATCAATTTGTCGCCCAACGATGAAATGACGATTACGCCGGTAAAGTTTCCTATTTCGGGTATTCCTTATCATTTGACATATATTAGTATTCTGATAACACTAAACTCCAGTAATTTCTGTGGTAATTCAGTTAACAACACATAACAATAGGAAATTAATAATAGCTTTTTGTAGAAGGAAATTATGTGATGTATAAGCTTATTTTTATTTTTAATAATAGCTTCCCAGTAAACACCAATTAATAAATAACAATGTTATACTTTAATACTAAAGTGTAACTATTTTAACTTTATTATTATTTATACACCACATATGTTGCATTACATTTATATTGTTGAAGGGGTGAAATTAAAACATTGATATTAGATAGGCTTGTTTTTACAACATATGATTAGTTAGAAATTAAAGAAATTAATTGTCCATTAAATATCATCTAAAAGTAACATAACATCAATGTTATAATTTCATACTCAACAATGTAACTGTTGTGTGAAACATGTGTCATATTTATATTGTTGAAAAATTATAACATTAATGTTATGTCACTTTTAGTTGATATTGTAACTATTTATTGGGTTAGGAATTGCTTGATAATCTTTAATCTTTAGATAGTCTCATTGTGAAAGGCTTTACTGTTTTATTGGGTTATTTATTTTTTAATGTGTTGTAATTGACAACATCAGTTTTCTATAGAAATCATTTTCCAGTATTAGGTGGCACCATGTTACATGAAACCTGCTGGATGTGCACGATGGCGATCTCTTAAATTGGGAAACAGCGTGCCGATAAAGCCAGGTGACGTTTGCTCTCTGCTGCCTGATAAATGTTGGTTCAAAATCATCTCGACAGATACGATGCAGGAAGGTGATCAGATGTTGAAGAGAAAGGTACAACAGTTCTTGCTTTCTTGATTGATTGATCTGAAGACAATTTTGCGCGAAGAATTTTCTTATTACAGTTTTTTTATTTCAGATCGATGAGGTAGATTTAAATAATGAAGTGGACAGTAAAAAGGCCTGCTTATTGTCAAGCATGGAAGCTGCTGTATCTCCTGGCAAAACTTTGAATGATGTTCTCCAAGATAAGGATCTATCAAATGAGGATAAGGATTGTCCGGTTAATGGAAATGGGGAACATAAAGACGAAGCTGCTCCAGTTTTGCAGATCGATTCTACAAGGTTTTGCTCCAATTATTACTTGAGCAGAAATATCTGATGATAAAAGTACAATTGTTCATCCCGTGTCATGCTTCTTTCAGTGTGCCAGAGGGAAATGATATGACTGCGACAAGTTCCAAGATGTCAATAGACTCTCAGGATGTAATTGAACTTCCTGTTGACCAGGAGAATAACAGAAAGCGGAAAATAAGGAATATTAATTTAACAAATAAAGCCGCGACAAATGGTGAATCATGCAAAAAGGTCAAATGGGACATACACGTCAGTGATCAAATCGAAGAAGTTCCGTCGAACAATTCTCAGTCCGTTGCTATGCCTCAAGATCAAGCGAGTACGTCCAATTTTAATAGAGTATCCAGAGAAAAATGTAGATATGGTGCTCAATGTTATCGGTAAGTGGTACAGTACAATATGGTTCAGTTTCTTATCAATAGATCTAGTCTCTCTCGAAGAATGTTCTGTACAATAAATTGAAATGAAACGAACCACGACTGCTTTCCTTTTAGAAGACACAGTCACGAACATCATTCCAGTCTTCTTGACATTCAACAAAAGATAGAACGACATTTGCGTCGGTTATCACAAAAAAGGAAAACAATCTATATTTGTTTCACTCCAACTGCACCAGTATATACAATTCAAAACATTCTTTGAAAAAGAACAGATCTAAAATAATTCTGTCAAAGTATGATGTAGGTTTAAAAAACTTAAAATATTTTTAAATTTGCAGGAAGAATCCCAATCACAAGAACAATTATAGTCATCCAGATGATTTGGATTACGATGAAGTTGACAATCGGGAGGAGTGTCCGTACGGCGTGAAGTGCTATCGTAAGAATCCGCAGCACAAGGTGCAGTTTAAACACACATTCGCACCGCGTCGTCGTCGAAGAGCCGCTACCCCTATGCACTTGGTCGTTGTCGATACGTCTGAAACAGAAGCGTCGTCCGCAGAGGAGTCTGTTGACGAGTCAGATTACGAGCCATCCGTGTATACAGAGAGTTCGGATGATTGGGATGATAGGAGTGAATTAGAAGACGGTACAACCGGCTGACAATCGTCGATCTTTCATAAAATTGGATCCTATATTTTCAAGAGTGTCCAAATTATTGATGTAACCACAGTGCAGATCTATTTTGTTATAGAATATTTATTTTTGTACATGAATTAAAAATATTATACTTGCATATCTATTTGATTTATTTAAATATATATAAATGTTAATAATATATCACAATCGATTCTTTTATATGTCGGAAAGTGTTATATATATATTAATTTGATACATGAAATATGAAAATATAAATAAATACTGTTTAAAATAAATTTTTTGTTATAAAATCTTTTATGCAATCTTTGTGAAATTAACAAAAACTAACACAAATAATTAACAGAATTGAATTGAAATAATCGATGATATACTATTGGAAGAGTACAATTTCTTTACTAATTAATTTTCGATTCAATACTGCAAGATGTATAAAATATTATTGATTATTTATCTCGCATCAGATTGATAAGTCTACAATAACTAAAAAATAATTAAATAATCTATGTTAAAAGGAATTTGTGCTGTCATGTATTAAAATGCCTGATATCCTTCATCGTCCTCAGTAGCATATTCCTCAGCTGCTGCAATGGCCACATCGGCTAACATGTGTTTTGGTATTTCGGATCCTCGTACTTTGATAGTATAACATGCATTTTCCATTTTGGTCAAACTGTGCTTGAGCGTGATAATTTTCTTATTTACTTCATTGTTATGTACTACACTGGTGTAGCCCAAGAAGGCTATGTATATCTTTCTGACAAAGTTACACGTTTGGTAACAACTGCTCACATCTCCTACCGCCAAGTTATTGATACACTTTCGCATCAGCTCTCCAGTCAGATCAGCTATTCCCAGAATATAGTCTGTTGGCGTGACCATGACCTGCATTGTCTTGGAAGTACTCTGTTCCGACGAATCGGTTGGAGATGAAGTTGTGTGATATGTCAATGCTTTTTCCAGAGCGGACCAGTCTTGCATATCACCATTCTGCAGATATTCATGGAATGTCAGCGCCTCTATGTATTCTTCTATGCCGGCGCGATAGGCTCTGTGGAACTGATAAGCGTCCTGACCATCCAACTCGGTTGCGATATTTCGAAATAATTTCTGTACTACGTTATCTAGTCTTGTCTTGGCTGTGTCTAGCACAGCATTCCGTTTACTCTCCTTATCGATGGTGTGCAACAGAAAAATGATTCTTTTGCTCTCGATGCCTACATCCCGATTAATCTTGAAGATTCTTTCATAACGATCATGCTTGGCATCTAGTTCAACTGCATACTCGTGGAATTGTTGTATTACTTGACTGTTCTCATTTATGTCCTCTATCACCTCCCTGCCTTTGTCACCAAGATTGATTATTTTCTCTTTATCATGATGTTTGCGATTTCTCCTACCTGCAAATAATGCCAATGTAAGAAGACGGAAGCAAATATTTAGGCCAATATTCATAATCGATTCTTATATTTAAGACTGTCTTAGGATGAACTAATCAGAGAGCAGTATTCATATTATAGTCGGATTTTACATTTAGGATTGTCTTAGGTCTTAAGATGTCATGAACAATCAGAGGGGTGTATTAGTATCTTAAGATATTGCAAAATTAAGTCAATATGAAAAGAAAAAACAAATATCTAATAATCTGTGGCAAAGTTGTGGACTATTTAAGAAAGTACATTGTTATATACATGTCTATTATGACAAAATAAAGTTAATGTGAGAAGTATTTAGTAAGCTATGATAAAGTTGCAACTATACAAAAAAAGTTGATGTATTATATACCTATTACAACAAAATTGAATTATGATAAACTAAATTTTATGAGTTTCAATCAACATTATATGTAACTAACTTATGATAACATGCAAAACTAGAGCATTAAAATATGCAACGTTAATGTAAATATAAATTATTTTAAAGAAGTCTTTTATTTTTAAATTGAAGGGATAAAGAATTTGGATTGTTACAGAAGCAATCCATAGCAATGTGTACGATATAACCCACTTTCTTCAGAACTCGAAGGTATCAGTTCGAAGAGATCCCTCAATCTTGAAATTAATCCCCCTCAAGCTCTCTCTCTTCAAAAGCGGGTTTATATCACCGCCGCCACAAACTTCCGAGTGTAAGCTCATCAGCTGTCATGCAGCCTCTCGTTCTCACGTGGAATTGACATTTTTTGATAATGAAGGCGAAACGAGAAGATTCGCAGATTAGCGACTCACCTCTTCCTTGCGACATCGTGATTCCTCTTAATAATCTTTTTTAATTAATCTGTGCTCGTTTTCGATGATGATATACAAGACGCGGCTCGCGATCTGTTTTGATAGGACGTGTTTGATAGGACGCTATCGACGCTATGGCAGACATTGAGCTCGATGCTACGCGAGGGAGAGGGAAACACATTGATGACATATTGCATATCTACTTATCTACCTATAATTAAACAGATAATTAAACAGATGCAAGTAAACAGAGGACAAGCTGCTTCTTTTTTATCAAAGAAGCTGAAATTATTCATGCTATGCATGTCAATATGTCTCGTAGTTTTCATATATACATAATAATTAATATTAATAGATTTTCAAAAAAGAACTTTTCTTTTATTAAAGAAATATATTTTTAATTTGTCGAAGTTGATACAGTTATAATTAAATTTCTGGTACTGACTCTTTTGATATTATTAAATAATTTTATAAAAATTTATTTAACATGATGTCTCGTAAGTGAAGTTAAGATGAACAAAGGATGTATACATTAATGTAATTAATTAATTTGTATATTTGCAATATGAAAGATTTAATTGCTCTTCCAATAAATGGACACACACACACACACACACACAAAATAAATTCTATATTTCAAGCTAAGCAGGTGTTTTAATTATCATTAGTTGTTTTAATTATCATCGATCAATTTGAGGTTTTAAATTTAGAAGTATCACATTTTATTGAGTAAGATGTTGATTATAAAATGTTTAAAAAATATCTACAACAATTGGACGGCAATTCCATATAATATTGTTATCAATTTTGAGAAATTTTTCTATATGAAACATAAAAAAACAGTTATCTCCGAATGCGCCGAATTTGCATAGTGGCACCATCTATTGATGAAATGGTGAACTAATTTTTTGTTATCGCGCCAACAGATGCCGTTACTATGTTAATTTGGGTAAAGCTCTACATTTACAAGAGTAGTGCGCAAGTTTTAAGCTTCATGGACGAATTCATAGTAATTGTGATCTACATCAGGAGGAAATCAGGAAATCCATTCAGAGGGACAATAAGAAAAAGAGCTTTATAGATACTAACTTTTCTGTTAACTTTTCTGTTAACTATTTTGACCGCATTTTTGAACTTGGTCTATCGTCCAATAAGTAAGTAATAAATATTAAGTGAACTTATAGTAAATAAGCTAATAAATAAGTAATTTCTTAATATATATGATATGGTTATTAGATAAAAAATGGTGGATTCTTGCACTACTCTTGTAAAACTAGAGCTTTAAATTTGGGAGCAGATAGAAACCTAAGTTTGTTTGTGTAGCTAGCGTTTGTTGCTAGCGTTTAGAGTTCAGTTCCACCAATGTAAGATTAACTTTAATTGCAATTCAATTTATGCTTTATCTTTTTCTAAGAATATAAGATAAAATAAATAGCAAGTTAAACCGAAATTAAAATTAATTAAGTATACATGCTCTTTTTTGTCTATGTACACATTAAAAAAAAAAAGATTGTGCCTATATCTTTAATATTGTCGCATTCAGCCGATTGTATGGCGCCATCGCGTTCTACTTTTCTCCCTCGACAAAAATCAATCAATCAGAATTATTTCCGTTGATGTTTGTATCAAGTTTCACGAGAATCGGGGACCCTTTCCGAACTTTCCCTGGAGCATCCTTTATCGTCTTATTTGTTGGTAATATTTGGTAGCAAACAGGCGAGTGTAGTTCTGAGTCTATCGACCGCAAATACCGAATGGACGAAGGCCGGAGAGAGCAAGATTCAGGATACGAGGTTCGTGCATACACAGCTCGGAATTCACAAGGGATGAGGGACGAGGGGAACAGTTTGGAATTAATCAGTACCGGTCTTCAGTAAATAACCGTAACGAGGATCTCTTGGTCAACTTAGCGAGTTCTCTAAGAATTCGACGAAAGACTACAACACATGCCGAGAACGAACGATAATGAAGCCAGGGGCTTTTCCGATAGCGTTCGAGAGACGTTTGGTAATTTATTTGGTAAATTGCTACTCTTTCGCGAATACGCTCGTGATAGATAAAAATCGAGTCGAGCACTTAACTGTTATTTCCAATAAAAAATATAAATCAAATTAAATTAATAGAAGTGTATTCCGCGAAATGTTATTGTATTTTTCCAATTTTTGAAGAATTCCTAATTGAAAATTGAAAATTGCTTTTCTAAATAATTGTTGAATTATTTTCTATTTTCTTTCATCTACAAATGATGAACGATTCAAAATCGGAATTCGTACATAATATTATATAATAGAGCAGATTTCCATTGTATTTTTATCATTAAAATTCCGGAAGTAAGTTCACAAAGGGGCTGGAGATTGAAATAATATCGATTACATGTAAATGTTTTGTGATATGTTACATTGGAAATATTTGATATCAATTATTAACATGTTGAGCTAATTGGGACAATGTAAATGAATAGGTGGTTTTATGTGCATTGTTTTGCCTGCCTGTAGTATTATTAATATGTCCTGTAATATAATAATAAGTTTAATAAAATTATGTTTCATATTACGTGCATATTCTCTCAGCACAACAATTAACAGAGAACCTGATTGTTTTTTTCTCTTCTTTAAATTCTTTAAATTTGAAGAATAATTCCTTAAATATATTCCTTAAATATATTTTAGCTGTTAGACAACAGAATTTTCGGATATATCAAACTTATTAGAAATAAATTATACACGAATAATAAAATTAGTAATAAATGACAAATTTATTGGAAATAACAAGCTACCTTTAAAATAATAAATTTTAACGACAAACTGTTTGAAAATAATACACACGATTGTTAAAATATGAATAATTTATCGTTGTTAATTTATCGTTGTTATATCATTAATAATTTCCCATATAGATAATGAATTTTCAGTACGTATTTTTTGTAACTACATATTATGAACGTTCTATTTTCTGCTGTATTTATGATCAAATGCCAGAGAAGCGTAGTGTCTCGTGACTCGTTATTTCACGCAATTCCTTGCTGAGCTGAGCGTTTCTTTCGTCTTCCCGAGAGACTTATCGCCTATCGACGTTGGGATTTTTCCGCGTGACACTTGTAGACCACCGCAGGGGAAGCCGTAATCCTTGGGATAAAAGAAATTAGGAGAGACATGTCTCTTTGCGTGAATAGGATCAGGCGGGAGCAAATTACAGCAGTTATCTGTAAATCCCGCATAGAGATTTTGGATTTTGTGGAGGATCTTCTCGCGAACGACAGGCCGTAGACTCGTTCGCCGAGAACGGAGATTGATAAACCGCCGGCGGCCACCAATTAGCGTTTTTCCGCGTACCTCCGCGTATTATGCATTATCTTTAGTTGGTTTTGAGGTAAAACTTCGCTGACTTCCTCCTGCCGATGATTTATATCCGCGCCGTTTAACAAAGTTTTTATTCGCAGCCGGTGTTGTAAAGATGATTTATACGAAGTTCCCGGATCTTGCAGGATTTCGTTTTGATGTGGAAAATGCTCGCAGCATTTGATGACGCCTTTGTTGCAATCGTATGTAGAATAAGAATGCGCTTTTTATATACCGATGATTCTATAAACTTCCTGCATACACCAAGAGTTTTCTTTATGTTCCTTTGAAATATAGCAAATTCTATCAAACATATTAAGCGCGTAAGATCCGAAAAGTATTTAATGTTAGGTGAATAAGGTGGGATGGCCGCAGCAACTTATATAGTAGTAAAAATTATTGGCACAATATTGACTCAATATATTTCCAATGTTTAACAAATATATCGTCAATAAATTGCTACTAGAATTTAACTTTTTTTAAAACCTTATTTTAGTTTTCATTAAAATCTTGTTCTAGAAAAGGAGAATAAAAAGTATTGCCCAGAAGTTTTATAAAGTTATTACTTTTACATTCCTCTATTCTATAAGACTAATGTGATTTTAACTCTAACATAATATGATATTTTAATTATAACATAAAAAATATAAAATTAAAATTTTTTGGGATGTCCTGAAGATTCCTATTCACAAAATTTTGAGCCGTCCATCTACTTAAAGATTAATCTTTTTTTGAATAATACCTTGATCTGCGAATTGGTCGCTTTTCCACGAATATCTCAGTGGAAATATTTGATCTTTAACGCTGAGATGAATTTCAAAAGGCATTCGCTCTTTCCGTGAGAGTGACGCGAAATGAAAGTTACACGAAGAGTTTTGTGCATGTAAATGTACTAGGCATTTGTGACTGGTAGCTGACTGAGTTTGTACGTGCAAACTTAAACGTACGCGACCAAACGTGAAATCATAAAAGTTTCAGTCCAAGGTGGATGTAACGGCAGCGCCGAGGCAACATCCAAGAGTACAGATACATATATAAGTAAGCCAATACTGTGGTATATTTTAATCCGTAATCAGTCGAAGGATTAAACTCTCGCTTAAATCTTCTAAATTCATTGTTTGAGTTCGGCTTTGATCCCTGCGCGACTTCTTCCACAAACTCCTTCATTGGAGACCGTCCCTTGTCACGGAACATTCGCCGTGAGACAATTCTGATCCTTTTTATCCTTCGGGATAAATTATTGAACGATGAAGATTTTTCGTTTTAATTTTCAAATATACAGATGAATTTATTTTGACAAAAAATAAAATCACGCCGGTGCGCGGATTCTGAATGTAAAATAAAATGTGAATGAAACTCAGTCAGCGTTTCCAACACTGAGAAAAAAATCATTTTAATATTTATTTGAGAATAGACAATTAAACATTTACTCAATAAAAAGAAATGATAGTTAAATCAAATTAATAGCTCTTGTACCAAACAAATATATCTTTAGTAAATATTTAGTTGGCACTATTTAAATAAATAATTTATTAAAATTTAGTAATTTTTTTCAGTATACGTATACTTCAAAATTAGAAGTTCTCGAATATTCTATTCACGTTGATTTTTCCGAGGAACATCACAATTGCTTTAAAATATTTTCTCAATTTCCATCTGAGACATATCATGCGGGTGCCAGTATTAAATGCACGTGTTATTTTTATTTAGATGGTTAAAGCTCGATAGCGAACAGCCGCATTTAAGCTGAATGTGCGCTGAGAATATGGATTTGTGTTGCTATCGGTTATATGGGGATATTGTGCTTTTATCCACCGCGTATTTTTATTCCCCATCGTTTGGCGGCGTAGGGAAAGGGCGCATAAAACGCAAATCGACAATAGTAGGGCATAGGGAGTAGTGCACGAATGGCAGACGGTGCACTTTGCATCTTCAATAGCCAATTACGTGTTCAGCTTGAAATACGTCACAGCTATACTCCGGCGAAGAGAACAAAATTTACGTGCCGTAACTTATTACTGTCATTTGTCAGATGCAAAGGATCTATCCAGATGTTCCCGATATTAACACAATATATCGCTACTAATATTTTCATTATTTAAAACATTCTACAAAATTGTTGTAAGTAAGAAAATTTAACATTAAGATAAAACGAAGGTAAGAAATAAAATTTTTTAATTATTTGGGATTGAGATTAAATTTTGTTAATTCAATTCAGGACTGTTGAATAAAATCCAAAATCTTTTTATTCAAATTTTCTGGGGACTTTAATTTTTTGTGTTAATCTTTTTAATTATTTGAAATTGAGATTAATTTTGCTAATTTCTTGTAATTACGGGGTATATTTTATTTTAATTTTTACTTTTAATTTTATCTCACTTTTTAAAGTTCCTAAAGAAAAATTTTTAATTATAATTGTAAAGTTTTAAGACCGGAAGACCGATTTAAGAGCGGAAAACTTTAATATAATGTTTCACGTTAACGTTATATCATGAATAGCTCAATTACAGTAGCTATTCTATGCATTTAATAGTGAAATGAACATCAAGGTACCAGGACAAAAAATAAAACTGAAAAATTTTTAGGACACGCTCAAAGAGAGTCCTGTTTCGTAGCATTAAAATCAGGTGTAAAAGGAGGTCGTGAAAAGATGCTGCTAGTTTCTCGCTGCAATGCAGTTACTTCGCTTTATGCGATTTACTTCGTGATACCACTCTCTCATACTCTCGCGCTTTTCCTTCGCGGGGTAACGCGCGCCATGTCATCGCTGTTCGCAGGAAGAAAATGCGGATTGCTCCATAAAATCCAGCAGACAGAAGACCTTCAAATAAATGGATCAGTTCGCACGCTTGTATGAAATAAACGTCGAATTCCCGACGCAATTCGTTTTTCAATTAATACCTCTTTGAAAAATGCAGTGGCAAATTTTTTAAAAATTACAACTTATATTTCAGCACAGGAAAACTAGATTGTCGAATCGCACTGCGAGATAAAAATATATCAAACATGCGCTTTCGGAATTTCACGTAAATTTGATTAAAATTAGGAATATATGAATTATATGAGCATATATACGTTGCATAATTTTTTTATACAAGTTTTAATCACTTATTTGTGCTCATGACAGCGAGATAATTTAATATAGAATTTAGGAAAATTAGATTGCAGTACAGAGTGCCACAGGAAGACTGGATAGCACTATGAGCTAAAAATACATCAAACACATTTTCGGAACTTCGTACATTCGACTAAAATTAAGAATATATAAATTATATTTGCTTATATGTTACATAATTTTTTTATACAAGTTCTAATCACGCATTTATGCTCGTGACAATGAGACAATTTTTCGTTTACTCTGTATTTTATCTAATTGCTTAGTGAAAGGTTGATTACGTTTTTCTGGGGGAAAAAAAAAAAAAAAATTTCATACCTGGTGAAGATGGCAATGATTTGTTGTCGAGAATGAGACACGAGATAGAAAGGGTTGTAACACGAAAAAGTGTTTTATTTATATACAATATTTACAAAGGCGTAGTGTGAATCAAGTGGCTATATAAATGACTTTGGTACGCTTGAACGCGTGCAAAACGTGGCACAAGCGTGTGACTTCTCCTTTTCTCATCTCCCTGCTCCCAGCCTGCAACATCAGCCATGGTCCAGGGGCCTCCTATACCCTGTTGAACGATGGTCGACGACCCAGAAGTTAGACGATGCAGCAGACGTCTGGATCTTTTCGTCCATCCGTCTAGACTGTCGTCCGCCCACTTCTCTAATGTCCCAACCGGCGTTTGACCCTTAAATGCAGCTCTCCTGAATGCTCCTGCTGATCGACTCCGAGTGCGGCCTTTGGAGACTGTAGAATGTCTGAATAGACCGAGACGAAAATACAGTGAGGAATCCGAAAGAGTAAATGACTTCGAGGGTGGAACTTGATTGACGTAGAAAATAAAATTATCACAAAAGTGAGATTCTCGCTGAGCGAAAAGTATCGAAAAAGTGGTATAAAATTTGCATTTTCGCGATTGTTTTACAACACTTTCTAGCGAAGTTATTCATTTGTTAATTGTTTTGCTGTTTGTTGTTGATGAAATAGCTATTGTAAAAGTTCCATTTTTTGAAATTACACTGAGAAAAGACGACGGAGCTTTCGTATTGTATTAAATGGTGACAGTATCATATACCATGATACCGTTACCGCTTGATACAATATCATTGCTAGGTTAAATCGAATTTGGAAGATATTTGTCTAGAGGATTTAAAGTTGAAAGACCTGTCTTGGCAGAGATATACTTAGAAAAATGTAGAAGCTACGACCAGGAATTGAATTCGATCCGTTAGCAAGAAACTTCTCTTATTCGCCTGAGCTAGCATAGAATTTTTAAAATAGATGTCCCCCTCTTTCTCTTTCTATCTTTCTCTCTCTTATATTATTTTTATAATATTAGATTTTTGTAATATGTATATATCACCAGAGATTTTACGAATTTTCAATGCGATAATGGAAAGTCAAAATTGAAAAATGCGCTTCAAAATAAATAAACTGAAAGCAATTTAGATTCCTCGAAGATAAATTACACAAAATTTCTATACAAAATTCATATTTTCCCGTAATATAGCGATTATGTATGAAATTATTGTAGAATAAAATTTAAGAGAAAAGCATGCTTCGCGACTTATATTATAATGGGTCGCAAGAAAAACATCGACAAGCGTGAACTTTCAAGATATGCTTCCACGTATATATGTATTTCGACGCGATTATTACGTTCATCCGTTATCCAGAATAAATGTCAGACGCAACAGAAATGTTCTCGTTCGCTAAATCTGGTCCGCAAGAAAACGGCGATAAGCGGAATCGTAAAGCAGACCGGATCGAATTCGAAAGTGGTTTTCTATGTTAGAGGCTATCGGGGAGCCATGCAAGTATACGCGTTCACTGTAGATCACTCTAAGATCAGAGGTTCCCAAATTCTGCCCTCTCCTTGAATATTTTAAAGATCTAGATATTTTAAACATCTTGTTCCATCTCACAAGAAAATGTCGTAGTAGATATATAGAACCGATATATACAAAAGTACAAAATTTTTTACTTTAATAAAACTTTGATTTTCTTATATACTACAAAATTTGACTATATGTTTAGAACTTAAATAACTAAATACATAATTTTTTTTTATTTTTCTACTGAAAAAAATTAATCGATAAATAAAATTAATAATAAAAAAAATTCTACTTAATAATTCTAGTTAATAATTCTAGCTAAAAATAATTCTAGTTAATCTACATCTGTATAATAAACTTATAACATTAATTTCTTGTTTCAAAAAATTTTTATTTAATACTTAGAGTCGTGCTTTTGCATTTTTCTCAAGAGATCAATTTCGACGAGGGGGTCCGCAGTTTGGGAACCAATGCTTCAGATGAAATCGGATTACTCACGTTCGGCGATGCTCTCGGATAATCAGAATCTTCTAGGACGTCGTGGGACATCTCGCGTCCTTCCAGCTGACGTGGTCTTCGTGGCAGGGACCCGTAACGAGGAAGCTTTCTGTCTGGAAGAAGTCCCAGGACGCGGACTTAGCGTCAATCGTATAATCGGTTTGAAGTAAGCCCACGGATTTCGCAAAGTATTTTGAACTTCTCTCGGTAGCAACTTTAACGGCGCTCGCGCCTTTCTCCGTGGACGGCATTCTCTCGATCGTTTCTTACTGTTTTGTTTGCTGAAGCCGAAAGTTCGCTACTCGCGAAGGAGAATTGAGAATACTTTAGATACAGCACACTGCTGTGCATGTTGCGGGAAGAAGCGAGAAACCGCCAGAGAACTGAGTTTATCAGCAATAATTAATTTGAAAAAAAGTGACAAAACACATTTTAATCTTTCAAATCTATGTTTCCTGATAAGCGAATATTTCGTTCGATGCTGCGGCTATTATTAAATTACTTTTTTACTCAACTACTTTTAAATTTTATAAAACGTTGAATATAATTATCGAGTTTTAATTTCAACGAAGTATTATTAGGGAAGCGTGTGTATATATTATAATTATTGAATTTTAAATTCCGTAAGGTAGACTTGAGAAGAGTTGCTCGAATAGGTATAACGGAAATTCATTTTCCAAGATATCTCGCGAATTCATTTTACGGATTAAATATAGTTACTCAGTCTTAAAGTATATTTGAGTCTTATTCAATATTATTTAAATTGTAACAAAACGTCTCAGGTTTAAATTTCCGCGAAGGAAATGAGACTGATTTAGAAACGAAAAACACCGTTGCTACCATTTTCGGAATTTTCTGCGTTTTTTTATCGCATAGATTACCATTTTTATGTGTTCCCTGCATTTATGCATATATATGCATGCATTTCCTACCCCACGTGTATATGCATCTGTCGATACGGTGTGCATTAGAATCGTTCGCATATTGTATCTGTATGTGCAATTTCCTTGAGAGTACCGTTAACGCATGCTATCCCGTCTAAGGCAAAACCCGATATTCCTAAAATCTTCGTACAAATGTGCCAGTTCCATCAGTCTAAGTAGAAATTCCGAATGAGATGGCCGGTTATGCTCCGAACGATATGCCTCTGCTTTTTTCTTAAAGGGGCGCTCTTGTAAGAGCTAAATGTAAAGCTCTGTCCAATTTAAGCGATTCGATCTTTCGCCGTCTGATATATGTAATAAATTTTCTCGTGACGTTTCGAGAACGTTTTACTAACAGTAAAAAACAGACAATTTAAAAAAGTTGATGGGAATTTATATCCCAGAATATTATAAATATTTTTAATAATCTTAAATCAATTTTTTATCTTATTTCTTACGTCCAGATTATAGAGCGACAAAAAAGTTTGGCCGTAAAGTATTTATCACATCATCTCTGCGACAACAAACTGATGTTATTCGTCATCAAAATGACAGCGTCATCAGAATGTCAGCTTGACATTCTGATGACGCTGTCATTTGCTATACTACGTACGTAGTATATTAAAGAAAAAAATAAATTCTAGAATTAGTTATATCTTATTAAATATCAAAAAGACTTTGCACTGAAAGATTTTCGGGTGGTAAAGTAAAGACTGTTTTATTGGTTGTTTGGATAAATTTATTCGTAGAAAGATAAGCCAGCCATCGTTGATGTGATCCCTAAAGCACCTTAAAACTAAAGATGACCATTTTGAGTGTTAATTATTATTTTTGGTATTTAAAATAGATAGAACTGACATTCCAAAATTTATTTTCTTTTATAAATATACATTATTAATGACTTGATAAACACAAAACTTTGTGGCTTTTCGTTCTGTAAATAATGCAATACTTTAACACGTCTGAAATCAAAGAAGAATAAAAAGAAATCCAAATTCTCTTTGAATTAATGATTTAATAATTTAATAAATTTATAAAATTTATTTTCGAAATGCTCGTTAATTATCTTTAATCTATCTATATTTTAAGCGATTCGTCAAATTAGCAGATATACTATTAAATAAATTTACCAGTGAGATGGTTGGTCAAGGCCGTCGTAGGTATGAGATCCGGATTGCCGTCCTCCTCGTCGCCCTTCCCCGCGAAAGTCGCGATGCTGGGCTGCTGTGGTGGTTTTGGTTTCGCCGGGGTGGCTGCGTGTCTCCTCCAGAGTGCCATTAGCACACCGGTCACGATTAACCCCAGACCGGTCGCCGTGCCACCAAGTCCAATCAAGATCGGTGACATGTCGGTCGAGGATGTCGATTCACCTACAAATGAAATCGTTACTAGTTCCTCTAGAAATAACGTATGACAACATTTTCCTGGCAATTTTCTATATATAAAGGTTGTATATAAATTTAAATGCGTTTTATACAATCATCCCGGTAGCGTACTTTTCTGGTATATTGCTATTATAAGAGAAAATGTACTCCCTGCTTATTCGTTATTTACGAACATTATTATTATTGCTGCTCCATTGTTTATTGTTTACCTTCAAGAAAGTAGTATTCTATTGTCAGAATTATAATGTAATTTATAAAATTCTGTGTGGCTCTTTTTTAATTAATTCTGAAGTTGTATATTCAAGAAGATTTAATAATTAAAAACAACATGAAGATATGAGTTATCAACTTTGCATGAAAATCGATCGCAATTTTTCTTATTTCAATCGATAAATGTTAATTTCTAATCAATGTTGAATTCCGCTAATAATTCTAAAATTCCTTAAAAGATTAAATATATGCAAAAAGAACGGTTTTGCTAATGTATCTAAAAATTTAGTTATAATAAATATAAATCTGAAAATAATTTGATTAAAATATAATTATGTAGGACGCTCAAGTTGATTGCTAGAATATAAAAATTTTTTGCATTATTTATACTCATTATAAGTGTTTTTTATACAATTATAATCCAACAAAATTATTTTCAGATCTGTATCTAAATTTTTAAATATTTTAACAAAATTGCTTATTTCATAAAATTATGTTACTATTAATTGACTATTAATTTTGAAAATGCAGAATATTACAAATTTTATCTTATTAATATTATATAATTCATTACTCTGATAAATCATTTCTATTTCAAGTAAAAGAAATCTACATTTTTAATCCTATTCTAAATAAATAACTAATGTCTATATTACTTAAAAATAATTATTTTTCGACAATATTCTTATCAAATCTATCTTCTGAATACTACGAATAAATACATTCTTCTTTTCAATCAATCCATCTGTATTCATCTATTTGACGGAGGAAATATTTTCCTATTGTGTTCCATGACAAATCGTTACATCAGCACACCCGCTTAAGATTTCGCGCATTCGCTGCGGTCAGCCATGGATCAGACACGGCCGGGCGTTCCAATTTACCTGTCCAACATCCCTCTCTGCATACTCCCACGCGTCGGCATGAACGTAATCTGTTTCCAATTAAGGCATCCGTAGTCGATCGTTTCGAACTTCATGGCAGGTTGCATTACGGTGGTCTAACGCTGCGGCTGATTTGTGAGTCGCTCGTTCCACGCGGTGGAGGCGAGAGGAACGGCGGGTGGTAGAGAACTGCAGCACCCGGATTAGGAATAGCTCCGGCTCTACGGGAAGGACGCGCCCGACACCCGCAGTCGTTTCCGCGCCATCGTTAATCATTCGGCTTAAATCGCGTCGTGGATAAGTGTAAGTACATCGTGTGTGTACATCGGGCACCCTGAAGTTACCGTTTCTCTCTTTTGGCCGAATCGCCTTTACTGAAGCTTACTCGTCTGACAAAAATCTAATTGGAGAGTATCTATTCGATTATAGATTTTAAAAAGAGTCGAATGTCACAATGTTAAATTTATAATGTCAAATCGTATTTGAGTTATTTTTAATCATTTCTTTAGGTCGTCACTGCTTTTATTCAATATGTCATTAATTTAATTAAACTCAAATTTAGTTTATTATTTATTAAGTGTATATGTTAATACGAATGTTGTTTACTTTAAAACTAATTACAGAAATGGATTGATTCATATTTTGATACATATGAAAATTAAAAACAACAAAATGTTATTTAAATTTAAGGGATTAGATTGCCATTACACCTTTGATATTTAATAGTAAAGGGATACTCGAGATACTTGGATCATATGAAGATCGTATGAAGGCAGATGAACTTTCTGTAATTACGGAGATGTTGCACTTCTGTAAGATTTTATCTAAACCTCTTACGTGATAAAAACGAGAAAATTTCAGGAATTCTTGCCGCAACTTCGAAAGTTTATAAATGTCCTAATTTAGCGCACTTCGCGGCAGCTACAATCTTATATTAAGATTCTGTTATAAAGTTCACTTGAAATTAACCGAAGATTGTAGATATCACACGCTCATAGTCGGAAGATTACATGGGATAATCTTCGAAGTCATAAATTTTTTAATCAAAATTTTTTCTTGCAATCTTTAAATTTCCATCGTCAGACGTTGATTAATTAAATCTCAAATTATGTTTCTGTCTCAAAGAATTTGATAAAAAGTTATACGTTGTCTTTAACATTAGCTAAAACGTTTAATTTACAAGTCATTTCTTACAATCGTTCACAATATAAAAGCTCAACTCTTTCTTTAATAAAACTTTGACTGTAAGTCGATCAGAGGAATACTTATCTGGAGTATTCGATATAAATTGCAAGTGCCGTAGGAACAACTGTAATTCGATCACCTTGTAAACAGGCATCCACCAAAGTTGCACGTTGCATCGGTACGATGGTGCAAACAACCGGCCAGCTAATTTGTTTCCAATTAACAATCAAGTTTCAGTTAAATGCTAATTAACAAAGCACAAAGCGCTTCTATTCTCCGCCATTGGTTGCGAGGTGTAATTGAATACAAACGAAGCATCGAAGAGACACGTTAAAGGACGTCGTACTGACGACAGAACGCTCCTCCTTTCTCTTAACTGTAACGAAGGACTACCCTTTGCTTTGCGTTAAAACGAGACACTGTGGTATGCGATCTGCATCTCGATTTTGCGATACTTCCCATTAATTTCGACGATCCTCTCGACAATAGAAAGTAACAAAGCAAGTACTTAAATGAAACATCTTCTCTTCTGTTTATATATTGTTGAAATATAATTGAAACTAAAATTCCTGATAAGTATACTTGTTCGGAATTTAATCGCTTATACTATATAACTTCTTTAATTTGAATATTATTTGACTGCAATTTTTAATTTATGCGTTTCGATCAATAAAAATTATTATTATTATTATTAATTAGCAAAAGTTTGTTTCTTAAAAATTTTTTTTTAATTTTTATTCAGTTAATTTCAAATGGAGTTTCTATCAATAGAGCTCTAATTCATATTTATTAATCGCCTTGATATTTAACGATATTATTTAAAAAACTGAGGTGATTTTATAAAAATACATCATGCATCGATCTACTCGTACAGAATATATTTCAAACGATAATTATTTCCTTAATTTAAATATTATTTGAGTGTAGCTTCTAATTGGTCAAAGTTTATCTCTTAAAAGTTCTTTTTTAAATCTTATTTATCAGTTAATTTCAAATAGAGTTTACATCAATAAAACTAATACGTATTTTAATTGATAGTCGATATTTAATATTGAAAATTAACGCTGCGGCCAACGATCGGTGCCGTTCAAATTTTCACGAGGAAACCTATGACGATTCCAATTCATTTTACATATCAAAAGGGATGGTATACAATATAATTGTATTTGCGGGCTTATCCTTATCATATCTCTGCGGTCGAACGTTTCAAGGATTAACGAAAGCAACGATCGTTTTTGATTAGCGCAAATCGTGCCTCCAATGGGTGTTGAGAAAATAGAGAAGAACGAACGCGATGCGGACGTGACGGAGAGCAGAATGCATAATAATGGCTCATAAATTTTGACGCTCATAAATTTTACGCGACGGTCGACCGCGCGTGTTTCAGCGAAACCGGCAACGAGCTAGTCCAGGGTTGACCTAGCGCGCGCGGCGAACTGTTCAACAGGGATCATTTGCATGTCGCAGCCAGTCTTTCCGGTCGAGATAACGTCACGGTCGTCTAAATTGAAGGGCAAAACTTGCGCTTGTTCTCCAAATACGCGAACAGGAACAAGATATAAGCGAGTCGAACATAAATTAATTACCAGTTTGCATTACCGTTCGTACGAATAGCTTAGCGCAATACGACATGTTCTTTAACATATATAAATGAAAATATATTGTACTGTAATTTTTTATCGATGCGTCTAATTAAATTTTTAATACATACATGAACGTTTAATACATATATATATATATATATGAACCTTTTACTTTGATTTATTTTATTTTTATGCGATTTATTTATTGATTGCACGTATTTATTTATTAATATGCACATAATTGGGAAATTTGTGCTAAATTTAGCACATTTCATGTCCTAGATAGTCCATTCATATTTTTGTGTTAATTTAGTACAAGGTGAATATGTTAGACAGTAACATAAATATTATGTAAAAGAAATTACACAAAAATGTAACATTGACACAATTTGTAAGCAAATTGTGTCAGCATATTCTTTTAATAAAATTAATATTTATACATAGTATGTTAAATTAACATATTTTATTTGTCTTAGAATTTATGTTTTAAAATATATTATTTTTGTAATTTGTTCACTCGTAAATAATATTATTTTCACACAAAAAATGTTAAATATATTTAACATAAAATATTTAAATGACATAATCTCATCATATTAAATTAACTCGGCTACATTAAAAAATTCAACGTAAAATTTTAATAAGGATTTGAGTGGATCGGTATTAACATAAATATAAATGTTTTTCACTGTATATATTTAAAAACGTGTGAATGTATAGTAAATTTGTGTTAATTAATTTTACAACAATTGCATTTTTTGCACTTTCTTCTTTCGTTAGGAGAAAATGGACTACCGCGGACATTCAGAATTTGCGAGAATTTTTATTAAACCACGTTCGTCCAGAATCTTTTGTAGTTAAACAAAGCGGAACTCTTCATCACTGTAATTTCTACAGTACACACTTTTTTATCGAGCATCTTTTTTTAACAATGCGGAAGTTTATACAGCGCAGGAGTGCGGATTCCCCGTGCAATATGCGCTATTTTTACCACCATCGTATTTTTGTCCAAGTTCGAATAACATTCGAACGGCCAGCTAGCCGATCGATAAGCTACGATTTGACGCGAATGTCAGCTCGCCGGGGTTCGAAAACAGAATAAAGAGTGCGCAATGAAACGACGAAAAAAGCTTTGGCTCCATCAGTGGCGGGTTTGAGGATACCGATTCTATGAACTCAGGATTATTTGCATCCCGATTGAAAGGATTAAGGAGAGTTTCTCGAAATTTTCTCTAGAGTTGTTTTTTTAACTATGTATAATTTATGAGGCTTTTGATCTGTCAGCCGTACGTATTATATAAAATCATACGTATAGAAGAAAATTTACGTCTTAAACTAACGCTTTGTCATGCAAAAAAAAATGATTTAATGGAACATGTATTTTTAATCTTAATCGGTGTTCACTTAGAAATTTCCTTAATTCATATTTATGGATTCAGTGTTCAATTTATATTTGTTTGAAATTAATATAATAGATCGATTTTTTCAATTTGTAAGTTAAAATCCAAGAAGTATGTAATTTAAAATTAGCTCTGAAAAATGCATGATGTAAATGATTTAGATAATAAATTAATTAAATATATATTAAGAAGAGCTGCAAATCAAATGAAAACACAAAAATGTAAGTGCTAAGCAAACATATTAGTAAGCGCTAAAACAAATTAAAACAAAAATAAATTTAAGTTTGCTGATATTAGGAATGTCAGATCTTATTCTAAGTGTCTATCTATTTTCGAATTGGATCGTCAATCGCAAAACTAAAATCACGTCCTTTTGCGATGAAACACTTTGAGGAAAGTTATCTCATCATTACTTCGGCGATCGTCCTGATTGCACTTGGCAAAAACTTACCGGTGAATTTGGCTACTCCTTTCAAGACAACCTCTATGGCATATGGCTCGCTCGATCCCTTCGCGTTTACCGCGTAAAGGGCGACTTTCGCCGGCTTGAGCATCTGAAACTCCCAGAATGGGAGAGATGATTCCAAACGCCGTTTGCCAACGATGGCAACGAATTTCTGCGGCAGACCGCCATCGTATCCCTCGACGCAGGATATCCTCACCCAGGAACCATTCATGTTGTAGGTCGTGCAGTTCTGCAACGGGTAAGGTCTGCCTGCGAAGAAAATGCAGCTTTAAAGATCGCGAGAGCAAAAGACCAAACGCCATCCCCGATTAGCCAGGGAGATCGCAAGATTGTCTTCAAAGGAAATACGTGTTCATTTTTCAAACAGAATCTTTCTCATCTTACCTTTCGTCCTTGCATTTTACCATGTATCTTTTATAGATATCTGCTTTGGACAAGTGCGCATCAAAGAGAGGAATGAAAAGACGATTTTTTCAATAAAATGCAAGTGTAATAAGAAAATCGAAATAAAATTATTTAGCTTTTATCAATTATTTCTTAAAATTTCTTGTTATTAATATTTAAAATTAAAAATTTTCTTTAAATTCTGATATACTTTTATAAGCGTAGTAAACAGAAAAATATTGACAAAAATTTATTTTTCGTAATAAAATGCAACGATTTATATTTTGTGACACAAAACAATATTCTATAATTTTTTCGACTTTTTTAACTTGTATCAGTAACATATATCATATTTCTAAAAAAATCAAAACGACAACCAATTAATTCTTGGAAAAATATTGCCGATGTTATTCCGCATGTTCTACAAAAATTAATAAAAATATATTATTTGATGAGATTATTTGTAAAACCAACTATAATAATTTAGTAAAAACGTGTCATTCTTATGCAGAAATTTGAAATTGTTATATAGTAACTTAAATATTACTTAATGCAATTAATTCTTTTATTGAACATATTTATTTCTTTTTTTTTCATTTCATTATTTTATTGTATTTATTTTCATAAAGTTTCGCTGCAAACTTTCATTCAGGTTTTAATATATTAGCTATGTAGTGTTTCTTTCCTTTCTTATTACAAAAGTATCGAGTTAAATGATTTTATCGAAATTTTAGTGATACATGAAAAAAGTGAGACAAATTGCTGCGCAAATTTTATTTTATTTTTCGCTGAAAATTACGCCGCAATGTTGATTCGTTTTCGATACAATAAAATTATGTGTATTATCGACTAGGCCAGTAGGGCATTAACTAATTTCGAAATCATCTTTATATAAACGGACAAAAGATTCTATCGATCTATTAATGTACCTTTTAAGTAAGCTTTTACAGTTTTTTTCTTGGGGATGTTAGAATTATTTATCAACAATCGATTAATTTTAATTGCAAAAATATCTTTATTAAAAAATCTAATTTTATAAAAAATCCCTTTCTACAAAAAAAAACTGACTTTAATCACACGTTAAAATAATGTATTAATCTTTACGAACCGGTGATCCCATTTGGGGTCATCCTCTTTTATTTTGTAAACTGTTCGCTCAATTTTTATGAAACTTAATCTATCGAATAATTTAATAATCCTTTATTCGATTATGAAGTTAAAAATACAAAAAATTAAAATAAATCTAATATGCGCACAAAATTAAAAAAAAATCTTATTATACACACATACACACACACACACACACACACACACACACACACACACACACACACACACACACACACACACACACACACACACACGCCCACACACACACACACAC
>Ga0157364_1000067_pt1 | contig 39780 bp, 22 predicted proteins | sample AttsexASBM2_FD_111476 | JGI IMG/M metagenome (GOLD analysis project Ga0157364, IMG submission 111476) | Fungus gardens microbial communities from leaf cutter ant in Ribeirão Preto, State of São Paulo, Brazil - Atta sexdens ASBM2 | ecosystem: Host-associated > Fungi > Mycelium > Unclassified ...
AGAGAGAGAGAGAGAGAGAGAGAGAGAGCGCTCGAATTTGATATATTCCATTGTTTCATATATTTAAGCACGAAAATATCTATATATAGAAAAGATACGCGTGATACAATAGATTGCCCACAAAGCGCATCGCTCGTTATCCACGCGGATGCTGTCAATCATCGAATCTCAGCATAAACTGGCAAGGTTTCATCCTACCTTTCATTACAAGAATTTTTCCGACTGAGAACCGCTGGAACTGTTTCAGTCAGGATCGAAATGACAGTCTGGGCGAGAGGCGCGAGAGCTTTGAAAGCTCTCCTCTCTCTCTCTCCTCTCTCTATCTCTCTCTCTCTCTCTCTCTCTCTCTCTCTCTCTCTCTCTCTCTCTCTCTCTCTCTCTCTCTCCCTCGATAGGGAGAGTTTCTGTGCAGTACGATATGGGATATCGCGTTCATGTATGCACACGTGTATCGAGCGAGCAAACTCACCCGAGTGTACGAGTAATCGTTCAAGCGTGTGGGTGTGCAAAAAACTCTTTTGAGAGCGTGAGAAAGAGAGAGAGAGAGAGAGAGAGAGAGAGAGAAGCGAGGGAGGACTTACAATACAGCCATGCAGGTGGAGGCCATAGAAAAGCCTGTCTGGCTTAAAGGGTCAGATCTCGGACCGCGTGCGAAGGGATCCGCGAACGTCATTATTGGGAATAAATCTTTTTCGAATGCCGGCGTTCCGCACACGTAGTGTAGGTTAGAGAAAAATGCGTTTTTAGCACGAAAGTAAATTTAAGTGCTCTCTCTCTCTCTCTCTCTCTCTCTCTCTCTCTCTCTCTCTCTCTCTCTCTTTCTGCACAAGTTTTGAATAAAAAGTACTATTTTGTAAGATGAAATATGTATTATGCGAGAATGAGAAAAATATAGACAATCTGCAGTCAGTACTGATTTTCAGTTACAACGTTTCAATATTTTCCTATATAATATTTGCGATTTATTGTTCGTATATATAACGTTTAAATATCGTTCTTTCGCATTTAGCTAAATGCTGTTTGATTCCGAGTTTCATTTGCTCAACATGAATATGTTGACGTTCGAATGTTATCATATGCTGAAGAATAAGCGACTACATTTAGCGTTATGTGGGATGCGAATACAACGGCTGCGTAAACAACTCCATGTTGAAACATGACAATTGCAATGGATGTTGCATCCTCGTATGTAAGCTGAAACTCACGATGAAAGTATTTTTTTCTAAAAATAATAAAACAGGCACAGAGAGAGAGAGAGAGAGAGAGAGTTCACGAAAGGTGACACAGAGAAACAGGGTGATATGTTCCAACGAGGGGCTGCAGCAGCCGAAGGGGGGTAGGTTGTGCGCGGCACAAAGGGTTGTGCAGCTGCCATAGTCGAGACCTCTCCAATTATGGCTCTGGTCTCCCCTCATGTGTATGACGTCGACGGCGTTTCATTAATTTTAATGAAATATTCTTAACATTCCCGTCAGATCTCGTTTTTTAGGAACCTGGGCCTACGTATAAAATGGGCCTTTTATTTTATTTTTGTAGTCTATCGAAAAAATGTACAGTAGCGACAAAGAAGAAGTATAATTAACGTAAACCACGAGTTACGTCTATCGTCTCTGAAAAATTTCGATAATAATTCACGCGAACAAGTGTGACTAAAATAATACATAAATCTGCTATTATCCGAAAGCTCGTGTTGTGGAATCGCGAAAGAGGGACAGCTTCACGTAATCGTGTTGTTTACGGAGACAGGGAATTGGCGTCTTCGCGAAGACGTTGCTTTTACGCCATGAGGAAAAGGGGCGAGAAAATGATGTCTGTATGAACTTGTTCTTAGATAGTAGACGGGACAAGTTTTATTGCTATAGCTGTATCGTTGCACATACAAGGGCGCGGAGGAGTGTGGTAGGGCGGAGGAAAAGGACAATCTCTTTGAAGCTTTTAATTGCGTTACGTATTATTCTCAAATTTAAATGTTTGTCGGCAAAGCGATGTTAGGCCTTGCTCCTTATTTTACTCGGGTAAGATAGTGGGACGACGAAAGCGGATAGGAAACTTATCGGTATGCCGAACACGCCGTTCCTAAACCACCTATTATCATATTTATGATGTCTTCTCATTTCTGCGAGGAAAAGAGGCAGGAGGAAGAGAGAGGAAGAGAGCGAGCGAGAGAGAGAGAGAGAGAGAGAGAGAGAGAGAGAGAGAGGAAGGGAGGGAATAACTTATACGTTCATCGTATCGACTCCCCAAGGTGCATATTCCTCTGCGGGATCTCCGCCATAATCGAATGGGATTAAGCCATTATCGGGATCATATTTTTCTTTCCGTTATAGGAGATCGCATCACTCGAAATTAGTGTGTATTTTAATGATCGAATAACCTTTATTTATGCTTGATCAAAGAGATGATGATGAAACTGCTATTATAGATGTTTATTATTAACCTGACCTACTCCTTTTTTTCTATAGGTTGCTTTCTAGTTTTATCCCGATCCCTCTTACGCTCGGACTGCAGATAAGACTTTGATATGATACATGTAAGGCTCTCGTGTACCTCATGCGATTATAGAATTAGAAGGAAACCATGTTGAGAGATAAGTTTAGACAGCTCAGGATAGGCAAGGATTATACAGCAACGTGATATATTTGAAGTTTTATATAATAAACCTCGAAAGAGACGAGAATCGTCCTAGCTTTCTGGGCGACTCTCGCGTTAAGTTAATATCTTTCATAGAAACTTCCAAGAAGCATTGCAGCTTGGTCAGCGTATCGGCATCGGTCGCCGAACTTCGGCCATGGGAAAACGAAAGTTCGAGGGGCTTTCAAACTGTGACGTTATGCGCGAATATATCGCCGTGTTATGGTTTGGTGCTTTTGAACGGGGAAGTTAAACACGGGGTGGCAGGCAAAGCGAGCGTACAAAGTACACTTTACCTCCTGTTAGCAGGATTAATAACTTCGACACAGCTGACTCCCTTCGTCACGTATAGTATAGTTGCGTTATGAACAGAAAATTATGTCTCGCTTTCGTGGAAATCAACGAAAAGTCGCCCGATAAATTTCATTTTATATGTATATATATATATATATATACATATACATATAATATAATTAAAAATACAACATAGCCTTACATAGCACTTATAGTCACGTAATACGTCATCCGATGATTATACTTTTACATTATACTTTATCGAAAACGCCTCGGAATGTCCTAGAATTAAAGAAAAAAGAATAAAAAAAATTCCATATAAAATACACCAATTTAAGATAAGATAAGCTAAATTCCAAAATTAAAATTAGCAAGATGTTATAGGAATTAATATAATTATAACTGTTCCTTCTAACAGTTTGTTATTGAAGAACGATATAATATATATATAATATACAATACATAATATATTTTTCTTCGATAATAAATTGTTGAAAGAAACGGTTATAATTATATTCCTACAATACCTTTGACATGAATTTTTTGTTTTAAAACATCTCGCTAATTGATTTTCATTTTGGAATCTAGTTATCTTATCGTAAATTTGGTGTTTTACGTGAAACTTTAATTCTAGGACTTTCCGAAGCTTTTCCGATAAAGTAATGTATCACCGAGTGATACATTACGTGACTACCGCCACGTCAAAAATACATCGTGGCCTATCTTGACTACTGTGTTTTGGAAAGCCAGGGTTAAGCGGTGTCACGGGGCGGTATCGGCATGAATGTTTCATGAGGCTGCTTCACTTACACACGCGGAAGATTGCACACGCACGTATGCGTGCTCGTGTTTGCCGGCGACAATCCAGGAACGCGCACCTAAATCATTGTCACCTCACTGATTGGCCGGTGTCCATGGCGCTCGTAAAAAAAAAGTGAAAAGCCTCGAACTCTCGGCTACATCTCGGTCTTTTCATGCCTGGGCGATCGTTTGTGTTTACTGCGAAAATCAGAAAGGGGTAACGAGAGAATTTAATTTCCTCCATAAAGAAAGAAATTATTTTATCAGAGAGGATAGAGTGTAACTATGTTGACGTACACTTATATCTACCCCTTTAATTTCTTCAATAGCTGAATATTATTTTAAAATAATCAATTTCTCGCTCTTTTAATGTATATTTTATTTCGCTAGGATTTATTAGTTTTATTTTTTTATATATCTTTTTAGGCTTTTTATTTATGTACTTTATAAAATTGTACTTTCAAACCGCAATAAACGTGTATATATAATCATATATTATATACTATTACTTTTATAAATCAAAACTTTGTCTATGTCGTTTAATACTGTTTGGTTTTCTGCATTAAAAATAAAACATACGTAATTCAGGTCTTCAAAGAAAAAGTGCAGATAACTATAAGAAAAGTATACACATAAAGAAAACTACTACACGTAGTTAGATCATAAAAATATTAATCTATATACATTTTGGAGTAAATAAATAAAAATTTTTTTTTTTAATCAAACAAGACATCTGTCGAATGAACGATTAATTCAAATCGCTCGACATATTCCAGATCGACGACGTTTTGGCAGTTTTAGGTCGCGCGCATTGTTTATTGAAAATATGCCGGCGTCACGTCGTCACGTCATCGGCAAGCACGGGCGATTGAAGACAAGAAAATTGGACCTGTGCTTTCGGCCCAAAGTCGAATTCACAGCTCCGACACAAAGCGAGCCTGGAATAAATTGCGTGAGTCGCGCCATGGCAGCCTTTTCAGAATACTATCGGAAGTACGTGCCTGAAGGATACGGGACCGCTGCTCCTGACAACTTCCACGCGCGAAGCTTGGCGAACAATGGGAGGATGTCGAAACTTGTGCGAAACGAGTACATACAATGAAGTGTCTTGCGATATCGCAGAGAATTTTCCACACAATTAACCGTCCTCGTTTTTACTCCCTATTTTGCATTCTAAATGCAGTTGTATTAAATAATTCTTAATATAACTATCCTGTATTAGCATTGAAAACGTTATACATATTGGATAAGTAGAAACGTAAGGGATTAAACGCTTATTATTAAATATTCAAAATTAATGAGTAATATTGATATACAGGGCTTTCCAACAATGTGAAAATACCGTAATAATTGTTATAAAAACAAAAATAACAGAGAACGATGAAACGTGTTCTGCGATATTTCAAAAAAATTATCTTTTAATATGAGTGCTGATCAACTACCACTCCCACAATGTGCGAGGCATGATGAGAATTTTAAGTGGCACTAGAGGTCAAGTGAGAGCTTATTGGAAAGGCATTTTAATAGCGATTAAAAATGCAGACAATTTTAAGTCACTACTAGAGACTCTCCAATAAGACTTTGGACCACTGCAGTTTTGTATGTGCAGGATAGTAGTTTTAACAAAAATTTGCGAGAGAGGGTATACTATTTCTTTTTCTTTCTCAATCTGTTTTATTTTTTTTCTTATCTATTTCTCTCTCTCTCTCTCTCTCTCTCTCTCTCTCTCTCTCTCTTTCAGGTATTATTAAAACATGGCGGATCAATCAAAAGAAGCTTTCTCATGTACAGACTCTTATTAAAGGATTTCTAGTTGCTACAAACAACTCCATTCTAAACTTTAGAGTGAGATTTTACTTTTCAGAATGAGATATACTCTACAAATTTTATACCCGTTTCTATCAATAAAGATCAACTTATTCTTCATCTTTTTCTAATTCTTAAAACTAAAAAAGATAAAGAATTAGTCGAATCGAAATTAATATTAAATTACATTAGAGAGTCAAACGAAAACTGACTACTAATATAGTAACAATCCAATAGATGAGCGTTTAGAAAACTCGATGCAAAAGATGCAATTCTCTTTGAATGAGATAGGAAGGGACAAAAGTCCGATGCGACGCGAGACAGACGCTTGACTGTTTATTTTTCATCGTCCCGATACATCCCGAGATTGCAGATCCAACCGATTGATCTCGAATGAATATTTAAGCTTGTGGCACACATATCCTTTCCACTGCCTTACTTTCCTCTCACACCTTCCCTTTTCACACGTGCACACATACGTGGAATGTATATCGGCATCGCCAAAGGGTGAAATTTCCACTGATGTTGATAACGTTTAGCGTAGACTTTTTCATTTCGTTCCTGAACCTGCTAGAATTTATTGGAGGCTATGAAAATCACGATAAAATATAAACGCCGATACCAATCATAAAACATTAAACGGAAATGTTACGAACTTGATTATAAGCGTGACATGTAATTTAAATTCTATTTCATTTTACTTTTCATCGCGCTATTAAATATCGTAAATACACGGAGTTTGTCGGGTTTTTCTTCATACGTTTACCGTACGTATATCGAGTTCTTCCTAGGATTTTTATGCCTGTTATATCGCACGTATATATCGCCGCACCTATGCAAACTGTTTCGTACGTCGTGCAAATTAAATTTTATCGGCCAAGTTCCACCGCGAGTGGTGTAAGGTGAAGTCTGTGCGCAAATTACATCCGATAAACGCGTTCAACATTTTCCGTAACAACGAGGCAAAACTTTTCGCGTCTCGATACGGCCAGGAAAAAATAGGAGAATCCATCTAATTCACAATTTCGAAATATCGGATACATAATAGGCGTATTTTCGATATTCAATTCTCACGAGTGCATAAAATTACGAATATATAAAATTATGAATATACACGAACTGCTATCAGAAGCGGATATCATTGCTAGGAAATAATTAACAAACAACGTTAATTGTGTAACTGCCTTCACCGTGCACCATAAACATAATTCTCATGAAATTTTAGCTTGAAGTCGGAGAAATACCGTTTCTCTAAAGCATTCGTGTGATACTGTACGAGATTGTTTGCGTGTATACACCTCCCAGAAAGATGAATACAAATATCAAGGCGCAATTAGATGTAATTTCGGAAAAAGCATTTGGAGTTGAAATTTATGGTGAATTCAATTAACTAGTTTCTGCATTCTCTTGTTCTCTGTATGTTACATTACATCTTATTCTCTACTTCGTATTTTCTGATTCAATAATAATACGAAGACAATAGTAATTTTGCAATTAAAACCGCACGGAGTCTTTTCTCAAATCATAAAACTGCACGAACTCTTCTTGTAAATTATTTAGCTATTTTAAATTGTTCAATTATTTCTTCTCGCTTCTATTATACATTTAATTTTATCGGGTAATTACTTTCACACATGTCATGTAGATCCGGTTTTTTATTATCTGGTTAACTTGTAGTTAAGCTCAATTGACAATTTTCAATCTGATGTTTCATTCAATGAGTTTCATCCATGACATCATCATAGAAAGCCTATTAGATAAAATATCAGGTTAAATCTAACCATAAGTTAATCAGGTAATGAAAAAACGGGCCATAGAATGCATAGAATGCAAGTTTGTGGCAGAAATTTAACAAAAATTAACTTCTGAAAATCTTTATCTATCTGTATTTAATTGTGTTGTCTAAAATTCGCGCTTTACGTACAGAGGAATGAATAACATCTAACGAATCTCGTTTACAAAATTCGTTAGCCAATTGCCGCAAACGATAGTTCCCAGTTGCCACACATTGTTAAATCCACTGTAAGCTTTCGAACGGCATAAATCACATCCCCGATATCATAGTACGCAGCCAAACACAAAGGACTTTAGGCGAGTCATCGAGGTGGGTGCCGGGGAAATTCGAAATACTCAGCGAAACTCGGGGAAACGCCGCAAACCATTGCATCACGCCGTTCCGAGCTCTGATAAAATTATGATAGAACATCAATCCTAATGGAATAACCAGGAAATATCAGCTAAATTTAAGCTGAGCCGTCAAACTTTAGATATTTCGCTGATCTCCATAACTCTGGACGACGAGGGAAAAAGCAGTATCGCGCTCATTAAATTTATCAATTTATCGCAAGAAATGTGACGGATGAAGATGAAGATTGGCTTCTAGATTATTTCGATTATTATCTTTGACGTCACAATCCTTTTAAAAATAACACACGTAATTCGACATGTCGGCTGACAAGTTCTATATATAATCATAGGATAAATTTATTTTTAAAGAATATAACGCCGTCTATACTGATAATATCATTTTTATTTCTATGAGGAACATTCCAATGATCGAAATTTCAATTAAAACGAGAAAATATATACGATGTATCTTTCAATCGAGATATTTTCAGAAATAAAATAAATGCATTGCGCGCGTGTCTGTATGCGTATATGTTTGTGCGCGAGAATGTATGAGCGCACCCCCATCGTCTGGACCGGCATTACGTCACGAAGTCAAGGAAACGGCGATAGGCCGTCGCTGTATCAGAAAGAGAAAGGGAGAAGCGACGAATGAGGTGGCCAGAGCAACGAGAGGAGAGAGAAAGTGAGTGAAGAGGGTTGCGGAGATAGGGGTGGATTCGTGCGCGTAAGGGAGAGAGAGATAAAGCAAGAAGAGAGAGAGAGAGAGAGAGAGAGAGAGAGAGACGTGACGCGTGGCATCACGTGGTGTATTGATCGTTGCGCAGCATCCACGAGAGCCATTCCTACCTACTGCTGCCAACCTTCCTACCTACCCCAAGCACTCTACCACTACTACCCTCACACTCCGTCTGCAGTCACTCCGTCTCCCATCTCCCTTCCCTCCCCCTCCCCCCGCTTTTCCCTTCGTCCTCTTCATTCACTCGTCCGCCTCCCTTCCTCCCCCTGAAACCTCCATTCTCCTCCGACCTCCGCTTCTGCAACAAACCCCCTCTCGCCCCCTAAACTTGTCCTTCTGCCGCACTTCTCGACCACTCTTGACGAAACCCCGTCAGACATCCATCCTCGCATATCCAGCGAGTTAATTATTAAATGCATCATCGTGCCTGCTGGGTGACCCCCTCATCCCCGTCGTATATCTCCTCTTTTCACCCTCACTGGTCCATGCGAAATCTTCCCCTCTCTCCGCCGCCATATACTCCCTCGGTTCCTCCTCCATGAAAAGACACGGTTCATCTAAAATTTTCGACCAACTCTCTCATGATCCATCACGGGTTTTAACATCAAAGCGAGTGTAAAATTGCTTTCATCACCTCCCGATTGCGATTGCGGATTTTGTGTCGGATGCATTAAATATTTTTCCTGTTAGTCTTACACAAGAGAAAATATCAGACTAAAAGATGTATTTTTCGTCTGTCAAGATTAGATTGATGATTGTATGCGTCTCTTTTTTTTCTTTTTCTTTTTATTCTTTTTTTTTCTTTTTCTTCGACTAAAATCCAACGCTTGCATGGAGATTCAAGATGGCGTTACGCGTGTAACATTTTTTTCTTCCAGTAATCCATTCCATTTTCTCCCAGCGCATTATCAACGCAACAGTTTCAAAGAGTATCAGTAACGGAAGCAGAAAATGACAAATGATCTGACATTTATCGCTGTATACATAGACAGTAAATTATTCAGTACGTCAACTTGCCTTAGGAAGTTCATATTATTCCGTGTTTTATTCACGGTAATATTGATTGCTCAAAATTCAGTCAATATAATTATAAATGTATACGGAAATCCAAAACTTTTTAGAAGATGAAGTTTCTTATTCCGAAATCACATTGCAATAGAAACACGTCCGAATCCATTATTAAACACTCTTAGACAGAAAGCTTGAGTTATCTCCTTTACGTCGTGTACTCGAAATTACAATTATATTTCTTTTCGAATAAAAAAATGGAATCGCGGGAGGAGATTCGCTGAATAAATTTAATCACTATTAATATCATAGCGCATTTATTTGTTAATATTTTTTCGTTTTATGATATAATGCCCCGTCGCGCTTGTTTAAATGACAAGTATTGACTTGACCTCGTTTCGAGAAAATCGGGAAAGAGAAGAGGGGGTGGGTTATATTTACGCGAAAATGACGTTACCATCCACGTGAAACGATCTAAACGCGAGGGAAGTGTGGGATCGCGTATGAATTCGTATTACACTTTGCAAATTAATTTTAATGTGTGGCAAAAAAGCGTACAGCGTACAGTTTGCGCCATTCAATCTCCAAACTGCCGAATCGAAAAATTATTACATTCTGATATGCAATATCGCCTTTTACACTGACCTGTTTATACTCTGTCAATGAACTTTAATATATAAATAATGAAATTATAGCCGGTGTTCACAGTCGGATATTAAGCCTGCGGCACATGATGCTTGTTTCTCTGTTGGATTGCTTGCGTTTTAGTAAAGCACTAAAATCGTAAAACAAAAAGCACAGAATTTTCAATAATTTATCAAAGTGCAAGCAATCCAGCAGGAAAATAAGCATCATATATGCCGCAGGCTTTATATTTAAGACCTTCTTAAGTACAGTCTTAAAATATCATAAGCCAATCACAAAGCAGTATTAGCATTTTAATCCTTACCATATAAAGAATAAAGAAACTTTAAGTATAAAGAAACAAAAAGCGTATATTATAATTGAGATACGATCAGCATTGAAGAGTCTCGCAATTCCTGTATCTTATAGCTTCAGTTCATATAGTGGGTATCCCCCATTTGATTACTGCAAGCTCTGTTTTAGGCCAAACGGATGCCAATAGATGCAATAGGGAACATATGTCAGCTACAGGTCGTCGACGTACATATGCGCACTTACCACCAACGCACGTTAGAGCCACTAATCAAAGTGCCACAACATTATATCGCATCACATTGCCAGGAACATTACACCTCCTGCGCGGCAAATGGCCGAAATGTTATTCGTCACAGAGATAATAACACGGTGTATCTTCATTGTTATGCTCTGCCTAACGTCTGTCGCAACCATTTGCCTGTCTGCCCGCAAAATCCATTTGTCTAACATTCTGCGACGTCAAGTGGATCTTAGCGTCGCATCAAAAGTACTCAAACCTTTCGCCAATTACGTGACAGCTATCATCAATCATACAGCACTGTATGGCGTTGCAAGAACATACAAGAACGATTTATTGTAACGAGATGTGATTCTGAATGTATTTGTAGAAAAGATGCAACGACGTAATGGTGCTTAACGAGAGAGAAAAAATAAAAAGGGAAAAAAGAGCAGAAAACGTTTTTAATTCTATATAGACAAGTTGATAAATATGTATGTATTCATAATGTTAATTTTTGATGCATGATTTTCTGATATGTTTCTATAAAAACTTAAAGTACAGAAAAATATTTTAACAAATTTAAATTGCGTATTGTTAAATGACCCAAAATTTTTTAAAGATTGCTGAGAAGAAAGAAAAGAATAGTGGAGGAATATTATCAAAAAAGTAAATGTTGTGGTCTTAAAAATTATTCTTACATCTAAGAATTAAATTTAATCATTATAAAGAATTTCTGAAAGAGAATACGAAAAATAATTTTATTTAACTTTCAACAAAATACAAATTCGCATTGTTCAAATTCTCATAATAATGAACATCAGTAAAAAAATTTTCACAAAAGGATTCATTCGAAATATTATATCATATTATATCGCATTTTTTGAAAGAATGAGACATATAGAAATAAGAAAAAAAAGAATGTTCTTGGTACTACTTTTCCAAGGTTTACGAAGCTAGTTCTTCTTAATGGCGTCTCAACTTGTCCACGTAAGTAAGGAAACTCGATTGAAGTAACTTAGCAACAGTTACTAAACTCTTCGCCTGATTGATTGCGAATACATGTAACAGCGAGAAATGGAACAATCGGGGAGAAAACTCGAAGGTAGCGAAGTCCACTATAGTGAGAATAGACGCGACGCGATGTGGTACAAAGAATGATGGCGACGGTACTCACCCCCTCAGGCCGAAAGCTCTCTTTGCCAGCTCCAGCTTGAAGACGCTCGGTCAACAAGCAGCCGGATGCTTGAGTCTCGCCTCCTTATGACGTCTGCAACGAGTAAGGCGGTACTCCAGATTCTGTAGTCGCGTTTTCTTCTCACTTTCGCGACACTGCCGTGTTAACCGTGCTTTCTTACGTGTCGTGACGACGAATCGGAAAGTTTAAAAAAGAAAAATCGGGAGAAAGAGAAACGATCGAGGCTCTTCTCGAATTTACTCAACGGATCGTGACAAGACTGCAAAAGCGTTCGATCGGAACAAACGTCGGACGATGGGGACAACAACGTCGTAGCGCACCTCGGAGGAGGACAGAAAGAGAAAGAGAAAAAGAAAGAAAGGAAGATGTGAAAAAAAGAGAGAGAAAAGGAGAAGAGACAGCGGAGGGATAAGCTAATTTTAGAGTTAAGGATCGGTGTGAAGTGAAAGAGAGGACAGCGAAGGAGTGAACGCGCGAATACAATACATTGCGCACATCAGAGGTTATCTCGTGCGAGTGAGAGACGAGCGAGAAGATGGAGAACGTATGATCTTGGAACACACTGCCAAAAAGAATTCGATCGCCGGCCAATCATCATTCGAAGATTTACCTCCCAGTAAATAGAGATCACCGTCTCGGCCAACTGGGGCTGACACTAATAGATCTCTTAGACGGAACATCGAGCCGTCGATTGAGGCGTTTAATGTCGGGGTTGCGTGCTACCATCAGCTTAACCGTGTTCTCTAATCACGCGTGTTTATCGATGATCACATCCATCAAGCGACCTTTCTCCCTAGCAAGATACTTCTATAATCATCTGAAATGTATGCCTCAATGGCAATTATGCGCTAAACTAGTTATCCGACTATTCAGAACTATCTTCAATTGGCCGGGAAATCTATAAATGAATAGTCGCTGAATTTGAAAAACTTCAAAAGATTCTCGGAAAAATCCACTAGGAGAGCATTTTTCCACTAACTTGTTACGAATATCACAAAGGGAGAGAAAAATATGATGCTCACTGTTACTATATAACTGTTTTACGTTCCTTTTCAATTTTTTTTTGTGTCTCAATGTGAGTTTCGTAAACGAGAAATTCTGATGGCAGATCATGTTGTGATCTTCAGTTTTCTTAACAAGCATGAATGACTCCCACGAGGCAACGTATCGTAATGAAGAGTTAGAAATCTAAATCGTTAGTCGCGTGGGCGGCAGAGGAGGACTGGACTGAATTACAGAGAGATAACATCTTCAATCCACAGATTCCTTATAAGAATATTGCTCGTAAGGATTTCTGAAGAAAGAAATTATATTCTAAAAAAACATATTGCGTCAGTCGCAATGTGTTTCTCTCTCTTCGATCGTTTCTACAAATATGAAGTCTGTGTATCACTGGCTCAAGGTTATGGAAGAAGCTATGAGCTTTGAAATCTCTTTTTTTTTTAAATATTTATATCAAAATATTATATATATTGTTAATACTTTTTTAAAACGCTTAATTACAATTTTGATATTATTAAAATATTTTTTAATTTAAAGAACTAAGATATAAAAGTATAGGTTCTATTAGATTCCATTAGGTTATTCTTCTTTTGTAATAACATAATTTTAAGTGAAACGTTCTATGAATTATACATTTATATAATACATATTTATTTAATGTAACAATAATTTATTAAATAATAATTTAATGTTCTATCTTTTCATATTTGGCCTTTAAAAAAATATTTCACTTATAACACGTCAATGGCTCATATTTGTAAATACTTACATACCTAGCTGAACAAATATAGACTTACTGACGGGATTAGTGGTTACTATTATATTAGAGTTTTCCATTCGCCATTCGACTTCCAGTTGCCCGAGCGTGAATTTGCATTCCAAGCGACTCTCTGTCATGTATCATGCTATTTCGCGCTTGGTTCAAAGTTTATTAGTCCAAAGTTAGCCTGCTTGCACCTCGGATAACGCGGAAACAATGTCGGATTTTCGTCGATGCACGATGGCACGCAAGAGTCGCACGTGGATAATAATACAATAATACAATACAATACAGACGCAACCTCCATTCGTTCGATCGCGTGCATTCAGCTTCGCTCGAGTAACGAATTAGAGGATGCAACCAATAAATATATATATGTCATTGCATACATGTCGAAAATAGGTTCATTCTGAAAAAATTACTTTCCAGCCGAGAAATTTTAATATGATCGAGTTGATTAGACCAGTTAAATTAATTCTATTCTCCTTAACAAATGTGATGATATTATTTTGTAACAAATACCAATCAAACAAGAGAAATATTAATAGAAGAAATATAATCACTTAGAAATTAGGTAAAAAGGAATATGACGAATATCTGAACGTTAAGCATAAAATTTATTTTTCTATTTTTATACAATACCTAAAATATAATAGATTATGTAATCTGAATCGATGAATATTTGAACAAACAAATTTTCCAGTTCTTTTATATCGTGACGCTTAGAGTTACAACGAAATACTATATAAAGGGGTTCTTTGAAGTCACGTTTGCTCAACTAAAGTCACCACGGAGGAAGCAGGAAAGCTGCGAGAATGATAACGCCGCCGAGGAATTTGCCTGTATCCTCGAACTTGTAGCAAATGTACATTGTTTCGCGTTCACTACACATTCTCGGATACTGTGTCGAATTTTCCTCCGTAGATGAAATGAACTGTCTCTCTCGTTAAGGCAAATTCAATATGAGATCAAAATTAAACAGCAATCGAAAATAAATGCAAATAGCACAAAAATTGAATTCAAGAAATTCAAGATATTCAAGAAATTCAAGAAATTCTGTAACAATGGTATTGTATTATAATTAATTTATACAAATTTCCTCAATAAGAGAAAAGTAAAAAAATCGATTATGTAAAGAAATGACTATATTAAATAATCGTCTATCGTATTTAGCGAATGTTTTACAGGCTCTCGATTAAAGACGAGATGCGGGGAAAGTCGTGGCTCGACGGATATCTCAACGAGACATAAAATGGTTGAAGACTTAATATATTAAACGTTAGATCGTAATATTTCGCACTGTATACAGACTTCTCTAGAATTTGCGACTTCCTACAAGAGGAAATAGAACGGTGGATTAAAAATAAAAAGAAAGGGAGGACGGAAGGAAGGAAATTGAGGTGTTTAATCATTGCGCCCGGAAGTTTAAATCGGGGCCCTATTAGCATGTCGCGATGGTCGTGGAGAGAGAGAGAGAGAGAGAGAGAGAGAAAAACTAATTTTAAATCTAGCACGACGTTGTATAGGTAAACACATCGATGTGTTGCAAATATCTCGGGAGGATGCGTTCGTCGCACGGCAGGATGGATAATCGATTAAGTCGAGGTATATCCACTTATCCGCTTGCTCTCACACCCCGCAGAGCGCAAATTCCAGAATCTCAAAGAGGCGGTACACGAGGTACCTTAAGACGGGGTGGATATGGCGCTCAATTTGCACGGATCCTTGGCTAAGCCTCCAAAGTGATAACCGATCTACTAGATGCAGCCGGGGCGGATCACGAAGTTCCATAACGTGTCCCGTTACCTGTAACCTACCTTCGTATCCCGAGTAAGACACGCTCCGACGAATAATTACCGTTCACTTATCTGTAACGACGAAGCCATAACTCTCTTCCCTGTCAAAGCTTGCGCCTCGTGGTATGAAAAAAAATGTAGAAATTAAATGCGAAACTGCATCATCGAAAATAACATATCCAATCTTGTAAACTGCGCGAATTTAATTTTCAGTCTTGAAACGCAATTCTAACAGAACAAGAATAGTTATATCATAATTTAAATTGATAAACAATTTAATAATATTGATGCTTATTAGCATTTTAAATAATCTGATGTCGAGAAATAAGGGTCTTAAGATCTACAAATAATTTTATTGTGTGTATGAAAAATATTATCTATCGTTTAAGGCATTCATTTCTTAGTTGTTGTGACATTACGATCTCAAAAGATAACTTGTTTAATATTAATTATTAAAAAGTTTACATCAAACGCAATCGATGAAATGTATTGTTATTATTATAAATGCTTATGTAGAGCATTATTTCTGATGCTTTACTTTTTAATATTCTCTACTTCATTTATATTCTCATTTAAATTTTGTAATTAATATAACACACACGATAATTTTTCTTCACTATGCATATGATGGGTTCAAATATCTTGAGTTAATTTTCATTATTTTTTACAAAAATTATTAAATTATTCTTACATATATTTTAATATTTTATAAAATATTTATAAGCTTGTGTATTAAAAAAATTACGTATAAATATTATAACTAATTACTAGATGCTCTCCTAGTATTTAAAAAAAAATGCATAGAACACGAATAAGCCAATCATTAAGTTTTAAATAATGAATTATTACATTTTAATAATAATAAAAAGTTATTATTATTATTAAATTGAAACGAAAAACATGGTCGCACATGAAATAATTTACCTAGAAAATTAAAGAAATGACACACTCGAGACAGGTACTATATATCGAAGATCGATGCTCGTATTCAGTGGACTTGACGTTGGATGAGGTGCATTCACCGTATTACATCCACGTACGAAACCGCCATGCCACCTCAAGGAAGAGGATACGCATGCATGAAACAGGGCATGCCGCCGTAACTCAATTCAATTTGAGAGCACGTCGTTGTGTAGCAAGGAGTCCCTTTTGCGATAATCTCCGCCGGAAATACTAGACGACCGAAACTTCGCGACTAACGCGATTTTCAAGTAAATTTCACTCGCCGATGCTGCCATTAGGATGACACGCCATGGCTCTTAGTCGGAGCATCAACGAGATTCGCTTGCATGTGTACCTATCTTTCGCTAAATGTGAACATCCGAGGGGACCTAATAACCACACGACGTTATCAGCATGGTATCAATATTTCACTCAGAAATTATTTGAATCCCAATTGTGATCAATTATGATAATCGGTATGATTGGGCAAATCGGATCGGATAGAATAAAGTATAATTCGATAATAGCATTAAAATTGATACACATCGAATTATACTATTGTTGTAAGATCGTCTCAGCTGAATATATATTATTCTTTTAGACTCGAAAAGATTAAAGTAACCCGATATGGTTAACATGCTAAACGAATTAGTGCCACGAACGTGTATCATAAAAAATGTAACGCTATGTCGCTCGATGATTCCTCTTTGAAACAAAGAAAAAAAAAGTAGAACATATGATGTTACATTGTTTAGAGAGCTTGGTAACAAACCTCGTTGGAAAACAAATAGTAGATCGAAAGGAGACATCGAGGTGGAAGCGGTACATCTTAAAAGTCCCGTAGCTGAGATCCTTTTAGCAAATTATGAAGTTATCGGAAAACTCTCCCGAAGGGGGACACGCCTCGCGGCATTATATTTAATAACGTCCAATAAACGTTACTCCTGCCACTGCTTTTTCTTTCTCCATTTTCCTGCTCTCCTCTTTTTTCTCTTCTCCTTCGTTTGCCCCTTCTGTATATTCCCGTTTTACCCCACTTCCGTTTTCCCCCGCCGCATTTTCTCTCTTTCTCTTTTTTCCCTTCTTTCCCCCCCCCTCCTCCCCCCCTCCCCTTCGCTCTTTCTCTCTCTTAATGTACCGCTAATGTTTTTACTTGCGTCATATTAAAACGATTGATTTCGCTCGCAATGTCCCGTCTCTTCGGAGAGACTGCTCTGCACTGAAAATCAATATCGACCACTTTCAGTCTGGGCGCGAGTCGAATAAACGGCCGCCATTAACTCTAAAGTCCTGCGGCGTAATACAGAAATTTTATACATCCACCCATTTCAAAAATAATCGCAAAGCTTGTAGCTTGTTCCGTGACGATTACGTTAACACGTTGTCGCACACAAATTTTTTCACGGCAAACATAAATTCCTTGACCATCGTATGTAAATTGATCGTTGCAGACGATTGTATCTCGGTTCATTCAATAATTTTATTGATTAATATTGATTTTTTAATAATTTACCAATGATATTTAAAACTAACGAGTCCAGTCTTCCATGGGAACTTTAAATATTAAACAAATTTCATGAAATTGATTCTAAATTTCAATATCTAATTGTGAACAATTATTTTAATCGCTAATTATTTTTTTCTATTTTACCTTCTATGCTTCTATATAAATGGAGATTCTGAGATATCATACTCTGCCAGTAAATTTTTATATGTTAAACTTTATTTTTATTAAAATCTACTAATATTATACTTTGTTAAAATCTTATATATAAGCGATGAGTCGTAGTTAATTTTTGGCAAGGTCTTTTCCAGCTGGATCAAACCGCTTATGAGTCAAGCGTTTATTCAATGTGTTAACGTCATTTTAATCATATTAAGGAAGCATGGAGCGAAATCTCGCATGCGAAAAGTTGCCGAAGGAAAACAGTCGTATGGAACAGAACGAACTGGTAAGCTACAGTGCGCCAGGATGGGACAGTGATGTGCAGCAGTATTTATAGTATGGATTGTGTCTGCTTGGCAGCTCGCCATCAGATGAACGGACTGTCCCGAAAGCCCTACGCACGAACCAAGCAACGGTACGTACGAAGTGCTATTGATAACTATTGTCTCCACATTTATCTGCGAATGGCTTATTGCCTCGCAATCTTTAGATCACCGTCCACTTTGCGCGAAAGAACGACAACTGGCAGCGGTGATGGAGGTCTTTTTTTCCAAACCGGAGCTATTACAGCGGCGGGGATGAATCACGGAATCGAGTCCGATTGGTACTCGTTCGCAAGCACGACCTGGCTTTTATTAGACTGGCTGACATCGAGGATCACTGCCAAACTAGGATCGCGCGAACAATAGCTTCCACGTATCGTCTCGACCGAGCGAAAATAACCACAGTTGCCTGCACATTTCCTATTGCACTCTTTTTGCATCAAAGTTGAAATAAAAAAAAAGAAAGAGAGAAACAGAAGAGCAAAAAAAAATTCCATCAATTTTAGTTTAGAAAGAAATTTGCTGTGAATAAATTTGAAAATATGTGTCTGCGCATAGTAATTTTATACATGTAAAAATTTTAAAGCGATAAAATAGAATAAAATATGGAAAGAATGGAAGTGTTATTGAAACAATGAAATATTTTTACTGCAGAAAGCGAACTAGCGATAATGTAATTTTAGGATCTCAGGATAATGATTCTGGAAATATTTATCTCGCGGTCGCGTGCCCAGAATCTATTTCCGTCGTCCGAATACCTCATCCCCCCGCTTCTAAGATTCCCAGACGACTCTGGAACATGGCGGATCAATGATCTATTCGCTTCATGCGTACAATGCATGACATGTCGACGAAATCTTTATTAAGTGTTATCTATTCAGAATTTATAGATGCCAAAATGAATACCCAAAATCTGAGATCCTAATAATATCTCATCGTAAAAAAGACATTTCTTTAAAAATATCAGAAATAAAATTTTCTCTAAATTATAAATTCATTCTTTTTCTCTCAATTTCATAAATTTATCTTTTTCAAACCGAGAGAAATTATTGTTACGCTGTGAAAAATCATAATATTTCGCGACAATACTACTTGACAATACCAGAACGAAAGAAAGAAAATACGCTTTCTATAAATTTATAGAATGTACTTTTTCTGAAAAATGAAGCTAATAATGTTTTTTCTAAAATGTAAATGTAATAATTAAACCGTATTCTTCTACCTTCTCTCCTCGTTTATAAAAAATCTTAACTATCCACTGTTCCGACCTTTACCTATACCAAGTGCCATCACCATTGTTACCGTTTTAGCTTTTTTCATCGATTACCGTTACCCCAAAGAGGATATCCCGTGAAGCTTAACACCGACTCGAGAACCGTCCTTGTCTCGCATATCCCCCTCGTATTCTATAGGATTAGACCTGGCTTTAATGTCCGACGACAAGGGATTTCGATGGTAATTGAATACGGACACGCTGGCACAGAACGCGGTTAAGAGTTCGAAGTGTTTGCTATCGCTATTCGCGCTGTTTTACTCAACATATTCATCGAAGAGCAGTTGACTTAATTGATAAAATTAGATCCTGAAGTCCAGATGGACTTCAAGCATCCCTTTAATTATGTAAGATAAAGTGCCTTTAGTGCACAAATTAGCGCATGCATGTTAATTCTTTTTGAGTGACCCGACGAACGGAACCGGAAGCAATGCCCCCTTTTTGTGCTAGCTGGTCCGTACTTACTGCGCTTACACTCTCCATCGTCCATCGATTCGGCGGGATTTGGTTTTGATCTATCACGTGGAAAGAACCGATCGCCCTCAACCGAGTATTCACTGTCAAGCCCCCGTAGCCGGGTGGATGAAGATCATTCGCTTGTGGTTCGTACTCGTCCGTAAAAAAATCGAACGGCCATCATTTCGGGATGCATGTATGAAGTTTGCAGCGCAAACAGTAACGCCACGATATTTTGGCGACGTATCGAGATCCCCTGCAACGATTAGCGGATTTTCGGTATTCTCTCGATATTTCGGGATATATACGTACAATTTGCCAGGAATATCTAATATTATCGCTCTATAAAGATAGTTCGAAAATTTCTCGGCTTGACACAGAAATGACGCCACAAATATCAAACTGCTATAATTTTAAACAAATTTGATTGCGCAAAGCTACTATTAAAATTTCAGACAGATCCAGTTAGTGTCTGTTTCTATCGTATAAAACAAACAACTTTTTATTCCATCATGACAATACATCCGCTCACGTTTTTTCAAATTGTCGCAAAATTGCAAGAATCGTCCTTTGAATTCATACACACTGTATTCAACACAGATTTATGATTTATCCCTCAGTAACTTTTTCCTCTTTCTAATGAAGAAATGGCTCACAGAAAAAAATTTCAAATATTGAAGTAATTGGTGAAATTAATGTTTACTTTCTTAGAGAAATCGTATTATACAGACGACATAAAAAATTAGAATATCATAAACATATTGAGTTAAAAAGGGATTAATTCGGAAATTTGGGAAATTTGCCAAATTAAGTGTTGTCTTTTATCATACACAGAACTTTCCAAACTACATTTGTAACAGGATACCAAACAACCTACTTGTAGCAGCAGATAAATGTAAGAAATTGCAACAAGCGCGAATAGTAGTAACCATAAATTACGGATAAGTTAAAATAACCGCATAATCTATATAATACATATAAAAGGAATGATTTTATTGAAATATCTAAACATTTAGCTATCTGAAAGAGAGAAATCTGATCTAGAAATTTGAAAATAATTCTGTTGGATCATCAAAAATTTATGTAGAATACAAAAGTATTGATAACAATGCAGTATAAAAAAAACTTTAACATTTTAGAAATTAATTTGAGCGTTCATAATATTATTTTGATAAAATCTAAACAAAATTATTTTCAAATTTGCACTAAGAAAAAAGTTACAGTAATGAAAACGCCAAACATAATTTCATTCTGTAGAAAGTGAGAGATATATGACGCCATTCTTATATGTAACACTGTTTTATTTCGGTAACAAATTTTTTATTTTTAATTACAAAAGATCTCTGACCATCATAAAAAATAATTTAATTATTAGTTTATTTAGTAAATTCAACAAATTAATATTGGCGTGGTAATCAACGGTTTAATTGGTCACACATCAATAAATAATTTTTGCGTCAGTATCAACAAAACTTCAAACATTTCTCTTAGTATGTACATAGTTAAATTTTTAGATACTTCAACAAAATCGTTTTTTTTTTCCATGCAGCCCTACAGGCTGATACATCCGCAGCATTTGTTACACTCTCAGCTTTAACATCGTGCTGCAAAATCCGCTGGAGCGATTCCCAGGGATGATCGGTGCATTCTGCAGAAAGCGAGAGATATTTAACGTGGGCGAAAGATAGGTCAGACCGTAAAAAGCCGCGATGCGCGCGGTTTATGCATGCATGTGGGGACATACATACGCGATTCACAAGGCGAGTCACTCTTCTTTCTCTCTCTTTCTCTCTTCCTCTGACATGGACTGCTTCAAAAGGAGCAGCCAGGTGAAGTGTATCCCGCGTACTCGGCATGGCGGAGGCCACCTTCATGCACGCACGAGTAGTTCAGATGGCATCGATGGCGTTCGCAAAGCAGTTATTTTTAGTTCAATTTAAACGCTCGAGCGGCACCATAAAGCGAGTATACGCTACGTATACGATATAATATAACTAACGGGCACGAGGAGGGAGAATGGGGAACAGGATCTACAGAGGGAGAGGTTTTCGCGCGAGCTCGCGGACAAATGTCGTCGCCGGGATCGTTAAAAGCGTCGTTATTGCACGGTGGAAACTTCCGCGCCTCGTCACGGCGAGAGGATATTTTTCTCAATGCCCATGGATTACTTCATAATTCCATGAAACGTAAATTCCTCGTCATCATATCGGGCATAAAGATGGTCGTTTATTGCCCCCACTGTGATCCTCCTACTCCTATCCTTCTCCCTGAGGACTAAACGTCGCGCAGATTAACTCTTAACTGCTGACGTTGATAAACTCCCTCGGTCGTGTAACGTGTTAAAAGTTGGAAAAGCTGTTTCGTGCGAACGTTCTTTCGAGGAAAGAGAAAAATTCTATCGAAATACTTTACGAAGTCCTATATTCGGTGGAATATCACCGTTACTGCTTCAAGTCGCGTTTATCGGTCGAATCGCGAATATTTCAATAGAATGGGTCTAGTCATATTTCGACATGCATCTTTGAACATTTCGATGATTTGTTTAAAAATAAAATTAACAATAATTTTAATAAGAGATAGTTAAAGAAATAGTTAAAGAAATTAATAAAATAAAATAAATTATTTAATAACATTAATAATAATTATTGAATTTATTTATTAATATTTAGCGAAGCACAAAATGAGATTTTCCTCAACTGGACTCATAAACCATGTTATGTGCTTATGCCTCTTCTGAGAAACTACTCGTAGCGGTAGTAACTACGTGAAATTAAAAACAGCTGAAGTACTTCGGTTATAAAACGAGTATTATACTATGAATAGTATAGTCCGTTTAGTATTCTTTTTCAGATTGAAATCTCACTCAAAACGAATGAAAATTCTCTTCAATTGATAGTAAAAATACTGCTGTTCGAAATGGAATGACATTTCACTTTTCAAGGCTGAATTTACTAATCATATGTAAATGTTTCATTCGTTTGAAGTGAAACATCAATCAAGTTGACTTCAAAATGAGATCAAAAGTTTTAACATAAAAAAATTTAAACTCAATATATATGAATATTTAATTTCAATCATGTTTCATTTGTTTAGAATAAAACATCAAAATAGCTTATGTGAGTGAGTTTTAATCTAAAAAAATATTTAGACTCAGTGTAAGTAGATTCTTTTATTGACATTTTATTTCTGGAAAAAGTGCTGCCGATATTTATTTACATATAATATCGACAAAATGCAATGTCGATACGACGAGACGAATACATCAGTATCATGATGTAAAAAGACCAGGTGCACGATAATGTATCATGACCAGGTGAAGCAATTTCAAGGAAGCGCAATTGTTCAAAATAAATAATGACGACATTTGTGACCAATCAAATTGGCTTCAAATTTTATTAGCCGATCAAAGTCGCTATTAAAAATTTGGCACTAATTTGCAGAAACTTGCGCCAAATTATATTCAGCTATTATTATAATGTTACATACCTAAGGTCTGATTTTTATATCTGCATTATAGAATTGCACTTTCTTTCCCGTTTTCGCCAAATATCAAACATATATATATCTATTTCATTTTAAGTTCCAAAAGTGCAGTACGCAGTTTAGCTACAGAAAACAGACCCCTTATGTTCTTATATCATAATCAGTATGATTCACTTACCAAACTTCTTGCGTAACGCATGCATAATTTCCAACAGTAGAGTATTAGATTCATTCTTTAATTATGAGGAAAAATATTCATAACACAGAATGAAAGAATTCACTCCATATGAATAAAAAGTCGTTTCAACTTCAACGTAATCACTCCATTTTCAAGTGGAATTTCACTGCAAGAAATTTAGAGAGCAGGATTGTTAGTATATTTGTCAAATCTACATTCTGTAGTAATAATAATAAATAAAAATACACGCTAATAAAACAAGAGATTAAAATCTACTTAATTATTTCGTTACACTGAAAAAAAATATTAAATTTTAGTAAATATTTGTTTGAATAGTTCTAAGTAAATACAAAATGTCATATATTTATTTGATACAAAAACCATTAATTGGATTTAATTAGCATTTTTTAAGTAAATATTTATTTAGTATTTATTTAATGTAAGTAAATGTTTACTTAGTATATTACTCAAATAAATATGTATTTAGTAAATCTTTTTCAATGTAGAAAAATTTTATTTGAGTATTATTCTCTATTTATTATTTTTACGACGGATTAGATTTTATTCAAGTGCAATTAGAAAACCTGCGTTATTTCCTCGACGAAAATATTATTTCTTCGTCAGCGTTTTTAACACGCGCGCGTGGTTCGATCAGATGCGGACGCTTCACGTTACGCGCGGCACAAATCAAAATCAATAAGCCGATTATTGGCCGCGCCGAGCGGAGATTACGCCGCTTTGAATTGACACCTCGACGAGGCGGAGTGGGCCTTGGATGCCGCGATTCAATCCCGCGAGTTCTGTCGACAGGCGGACATCCGTCCCAGTTCCTTTTTCCACGCGCGGTGAGGAGTCAGCCGCGAACAAACGGAGCAAAATGGCGCTCGATGCGAAGCGCCGACATCTCGCTATTCGCGCGTTACAACCGCGCGCGGCTCCTCGTTCTCGCGAACAAACGAGCCCATGCGACGCGCATTCATCCAGCTGTGAAAGACGCGAACGGCTTGTTTTCCGCGTAATTTCATTCCACGCGGCCGCGAATATTTTCCAACGCGGTATTTTCCGTACGCGGAAGAGAATTTATCAATAGCGCCTCTCGCGAGCGTCGCGGTGCCGCCGCCGCGCGGCGCCATCGTACGAGACATTTATGACAAAACGAACCATTGCAATAACGAACCGAGATGATTACTCAAAAAAGAAGAAAAAAGAGAACGTTATTCGCTTGAACGTTATTCGAAATGTAATGCGCTCGAAATAATAACGACTGTGATTTGTAAAGGTATAATTATGAAGAAATATAAATTCTCTTATTTCGCACATCGTGCTGGATAACATTTAGTAGATACATATAGAAAATAATTGAGAAAAATATATTTCTTTAATATTTATTTAAATATCATTGTAAATGGTATTTCAGATTTGTCGACATTTAAATTTCACTGTATGTATGTACAAAAACACACGACGGACAAAAGAACACGATATTTGGTGCAACGGAGCGAGGAAAACGTCAAATAGGTTTTTCTAATCAAATTGCAATCGCTAACATTTCTAGCTGTCAAAATTTTTAGTTAACAGTATAAAGATTCTCGTAAATTCCTCGAAACTAATTCCTCGAACCGAATATTATTTCGGTTGCGAAAATTCTTCACAGAAAATTTAATAATAAATTCGTTAAAAGATTTATTTAAAATTTTCAAAGGATCAAAAATAAAAGGTAATGTAATACGGATACGACAAAAATTCCAGTGCTTAAAACGGAAATGGCTTCATTTTTTTACAGTTTCCTGTGAAAACATATTAGATAACGAGATATGGCAATTTAATTTTTGTATACACTTAAAATTTATATTTTGAACTATTTTATTTATATTTTAAATTAAAAAATATATTGTCTCATGTTAAAATATATGAACATATTTCGCCATTTCCATTTTTTACTATTAGTTTAACAAAATGGGACAAACTGTGGGCAGAATGCCTGAAACGTGGGAAGGTCTCCTGGAAGAGAAAGATCGTGTTTTACATTGGAGTTCCGAAGTATTGGCGAGAGTGCAAGATAATGTTAGGAACGAGGATACGTTCTTGTTAGATTATGACGACGACAAAGTTAACGCCAAGATTGAGACATGGATTAAAACTAATCGAACGCTGGTTGACGAGACATTTAATAAATTTCCAAACGCGTCAGATGAATTAAAAAATGTAGTTAACACTGGAATAGAAAAGGTGATTAATGCATTTTCTCTTTATAAGATGTATACGTCAATTAGTGTTAAAATCTTTCTCGCAAAGTAAAAGAATTTGTTGGACGTATATCGTGAAGTTAAATCGTTTCCCATGTAATGTTTAGCTTACTGAAGAAATACGAACGAAAACAAGAAAAGATTATCAGAATGCATACAGTGACATGAAGAAGTTCAGTAAGAAAGTGGATCAATTAGGTTCAGATGAACGAAAACTTCATGCCGAAATACAAAATCTGGAAGTAGAATTTGCGGGCGACGTTCAAAAATTCCAAAAGAAATTTGGACCATTGCGATTAAAAGTTTTTGACAATTTGAGAACCGGCGAGAAAATGATATTCCAAGATAAAAGACTAAAAACCGATTTTTCGAAAAAAGTAAAGTTTCTCTTATACGTTCATAAAACTGCGATTTATATTCTAATAATTTAATTGCACTTGCTCAGGTTTACGATATTGATCACAAAAATTCTGCCGAGTGCGTAAAAAAGATCAATAAATTGCTTAAAGATTTCGAAAAAAATGCAGCAAAAGAAAATAAATAAAATGAAAATGTCTCATCAATTCAGTATACATAATCGATAAAACCGTTTATTAAAAATTTATTTAAAAATATAACGAATTTTCTTTTTGAAATATATTGTTTTGCAACATTCAATTTTACTCGAAATAATTACAAGAGAAAAAGAAAATATATAGTCACGTATTATAAACTTACATTAATCAAATAATAATAATAAGTATAGAAAGCTTGACGTATTCTTGAATGGTTTTGGTTGATTTCCTGTTCTGTATATAACCGGTTGCTCCTATCTCGAATGAGAAAGAGGATAAGGAATTCCTGGATAATCTTCCCATCGTAATTGGTAGTGTGAATGATGGGAAAAGAGAAGAAAAGGAAAGAATTGAAAGACCATCCTTGCCTTATGAACGTCTAGAACGAAAGAGAAGAATCTGAGTTGTACAGAGTGTTCCGATATTATTGGATGCTTTTTTTTTACTAAGCTTTAATTCACTTGAAGTCAATTTGTCCTCAGCAAAAATATATAGCCTTCGAGTAATTATAAATAATAATATAATTTATAAATATAAATATAATTTTCATTTTATAAATAATAATTAAATTTTTATAATTACAAATAATTATTTTAAAAGGATCTCTAAGCTTTAGATAAGAAATGAAAGTCATAAAATTGTCAATAAATTTTATGCGAATTTGATAGAAAATTAATAGAAAGCTTAGTTGTATAAATATATATTATATATAGTATTAAAAACGATATACTAAATAGTAGTTTCGATATACTAAATAGTAATTTCGAACGTATTGAAAAAAATATCTAAAAAAATTAACAAGAGCTTCTGGTTCCAAGACACTCTGTATAATCTAAAAATTGCTCCCTGCTTCCCGGGTTGCGTCACAGATTCGAATTCTCTCAGGATACGATCAATGGATTCGCCGTCGTAGAATGACGCTAGTAACCTTAACGATTCCTTCGAGACTCGCTATATAGATCCTTTGCAATGCGTATCCTTGAGTCTCTCCAATCGCGATCCTAGAATGCCACACTCCAGATGACGTGCGGCAACGGGAGAGAGAGGTATGAATATAAGACTACTCCGTATTCTGTATCGCTTGGTTGGGATAGGCTCTCTTGGAGGCTCTCGTGATCAGGAGAGCATGAGTGAGCAAGTAGTTCGCAGCTCTGTGATGCTACGATACGATCCAGGAGCGTATCACTTCAAGCGATTTTTATAAGCATCATGAACACAATTTAATTATAAGTCTTTATAAGTACGATTTTCTATATAAATATCCATAAATTTGTAATATATTTATATAAATAATATATGTTATAATACTTTTAAGATATAATCTAAAAGCTAATCAAATTTTGCAATAAAAGCTCCAAATAGTTGATTCGACATTGAATTAATGGGTATAATCATTCTTATTTTAAAACCATCTTAAATAATGTCTTAAGATGCTAATATGGATAGATCCTCTGATTGGTTGTAAGATGATTTGTCTTAAAATTGTACTTAAGATAACCTTAAATACAATAAAAAAATCGACTATAAATACCGACGTCCAATATCGACGTCAGTTTTTTAATGATACAAATCAGCTATGTCGGTATTACAGGAATATCAATTTTCTTTTCGACTCAAGCAATTATCAACCATATTGAATCGACATTAAATCAACCTTGAATCAACATTACATTTCTGACTAGACTTCTGACGTCAACAAAGTTAATACCAAAATAGTTGAACCACTTTTCGGTCTGTGGAAAATTATTCCTCTTTGAATCAAAAATATCACTTACCTAATTATATTATCGAAAGATTGCAAAATCATGTCAATTAACAAAATCTATTTGCTCTAATAAGATTTTCTAAAATTTGATGCTCTTAACGTAGCACATATTGGAGTAATGAAATTTGTACTATTTGTAGTGCGCTCAAATTACAGTACAGTTAATGAAATTTTCAGACATAATAACTTTTAGCTGAATATGGATGAGACCAATTTATTTTAACGAGATTTTCAAAATTTTATACTTTCCATAAATAGCTCGTATTAGAGCAACAAAACTCACAGATTCAAATTATATATGCCTTGATGCATTATGCAATTTTGACCCTGTTTGAAAACTGTAATATAATACACTGATAACTAGATTTGTATATCAAATGCTTTATATATATATATATATATATATATATATATATATATATATATGCATTATATGTACATAAAAGTGACAATAATTACAGAACAAAATAGAATAAAAAAATCACATAAATTAAATTTCAATAATTGAGTCAAAATAATGCAATGTTTAGAATGAGATATTTTAGTTGTTAAAGTTATCTATAATTTAAAAGGAGCTATTATGATTGTCAGAATATCAATTACATAAAAATACGTGTAAAAGACTAATAACTCTTCTGAAAATACTAATCTAATCAGATGCTACAAGTCTGAGCGAGATTGGAGTATTTAGTATTGGAGTATGTATTTAATCATTTGATGATATAAATGCAAAGTTGTATCAATTACAAGTATTCGAGATGAGAATAATTTAGATATTCAGTGTGTATTCATTATTGTTTGTACTCACATAAAAATTTATACAATAAAGCATATTTCACTACCACTATTTCATTACCTTAAATTAAAATGCTAAAAATTTAAATTAAACATTTTTCTTAATCTGTTTTTTTAACATTAGGTAACTTTTTAAGAGTTTAAATTTTTACAATTTTTGACTTGCTGTTTGTAGAATATCAATAATTAAAAAATTTTTTTATGTCAATAATTATATAATAATGACAATAATTATCATTACTCAATAAAATCATTAGCAACCTTACCAATCATCGATAATTGTTGAAAAAATTTTTATTTTAATTATAAATTTTCTTAACAATTGACAAAATATCATAAAAATTGATAATTAAAAGTTGAATTATTCTCTTATTTAAATGTCATGATTGCAAAAATTTTTTTTAATTTTACAATTATAAATTTTTAATTTACTTTTACATAATTTTTAAGAATTCAAATCGCATAAATTCGAAGTCAAAAACCGATAAAGAATAAAAAAATTATGTATCAAAGCCGTAAATTTATCTAAGCCTACTAATGCAATTTGATTATAGTCTTAAAATAGTCTGTATCTTTCAAAAACACATTAAAAATGCAAGATTCGCGACAATCTCTTTTAGAAAAGAGAGAGATAAAGAAAAATACGTTATTTGAAAATTTATGAGATGTGAAACAAAATTCTCTCGATAAAATACCAATTGAATCGGTATTCCAAAGATATCATGATAAAATATTATGCAATGTCCCATTTCGCTTCGTAATTGCAGTATGCATGGAAAAAGCAGTTATATGAACAATGATTTCCGATATTTTCCGAACATAATGTCCAATGGAATTTTAAATAAAATTTCCAATAAATTCCATTACATGTGTGGTTTCAACGATCTGACCTTATTACTTGTGTCACTCGATTATCCGAGAAAAAAGTTAATGTAATTTGTTTTACAATTACGTAAAGCGTATTTGCAAATATCAAGAAATATAGTGGTATCTCATACTAAATGAATATATAAGAATATGTCACGATACTTTTAATGTTAAAAACGCGACTCGTTTACACGACCTTCAATAGCCGTGATCGTCTAGTGGTTAGGACCCTACGTTGTGGCCGTAGTAACCCAGGTTCGAATCCTGGTCACGGCAATGCGTGAAAGCATTGTCACGGTGGAGGTTTTTTTTTTCTTCATTTTATATTAAATATTAATTAAAAAATAATTTAGAAGCACCGTCACAATGAAATTCTTTACCTTCATCTTTTTAAATAAATTATTAATTACACAAAATTTTATACGAATTCAATATCACTAGATTTACTATCACTAAAAATATTCTGTAAATAATTAATTATGTAAACCTTCTAAGTCGTTTATCAATTATTAATTTGGACAAAAATTCTATGGATTATCTTTTGTTTATATATTGTACAATTTCTATTCCTTGTAATTTATATTAAATATTACATAATTTAAAAGCATCATCATAATAAAGTGTTTTCTTTCGTCTTTTTAAATAAATTATTAACTATGTAAAATTGTGTGAAATTATTGTTTGTGAAAAAATTGCTCTAAAAACATTTTGTAATTACTTATATATATTTTTATAAGTCATTATTATAATTATTTATATAAAATTCTATGAATTGTATGTATGTTATATAGTTTCATTCTTCGTACAAATGATAAATATTTATAAAATCACAATGAAAACTTTGACGTGCAGCAAAATCGAATGCATTATTGCAATCATTCTCCGAATACCTTTGCCGAAAATACTAACAGATTGTGATATTTGATACAGTCATTGGTGTTAAGCAACTGAATGCACCCAATAAATTAAAATGCAAAATTGCATTATTAAAGATGTCAGAAAAGCAATTTGAGGAATGATCATCACTCGTGAATTGTGCAAACGTAAACTATTATAAATTAAAGTACAATTGCTATTATAGCAGTGTAGTGCGGGATCGCGTACGATTTGTATCCGACTTAAAATTTTTAATTGGACGTTATTTATCGGTTAATATGATTCGATATCGATTTTTGTTATTTATTCATATTTTATGCTGTGCTGGTACGTATAAAAGCTTTTTCAATAAATAGTATTCAATTACATTTTAATAATAATTAATTTTAACATGAATATACTGACAATTATTTTGATAAAAATTGATAACATGAGCAAAACATAGATTATTTTACATAAAATTAATTATTTAGATAGATAAACATGAAATTTTCATTTTATTTCTTTATATATAGTCCAAAGAACTTTTTCATAACAAAGATCTCCTCAGAATGAAAGAAAAAAATATTGTTGGAAGTAATTTCAAATTTGCAGTGTGTAATTTAAATTCTCTCTCTTACGTATTCTAATAGATTTGCAAATACATCTGTTATTAATAATTTATATATCACTAGTAATCAATATAAACATGATAATCAGAAACACGTGCTTGCAGCAATTCATGGCATTTTATTAGACGCAAACGATGCCGAAACTTGCAATTTATTATGCATAAAATGTAACGCTTCCGCAATATTTGCAAACGGTAACTGTGAATGCAATTTTGTTGACGACAATAACAAAGGTATTACATTTACAAATTTATCTTCTGTGTGTAAATAAATTGCTAAAAAGTTGTCTAAAAAGTAATATCGCATATTTCACGTTATAACTCAACAATGTAGAATGCATACAGCATATACAAAAAGAAATTCAAGCTGTCGAACTGAATATGCTTTCTGATGATCTGACAGACGAGGAGCGAAAAATACGTTCTATTTTAAAATACAGACGTCGTCTCAGACCAGGTAAAGTAAAATTATATATTTGTATAACACATTTTAACTTTCTACAGACTTAAATATTTCAAAAATATCTTCAAATAAACATTCCTCCAAAAAAAGTGCCTCATTTCGTATTTCTACTTCAAAAACTCCATTGTCATGAACATTCAAAAATTTTTCTTGTCAAAATAGTTTCACACAGTTTTACAGTTAATTATTGGCATAAAGGTAATTTTATTTATAAAGGATACTGATTAGTATCCAAATCCGAGAATTCTGAATCTCCAAAGGACATTTTTAAAATACCTAAGAAACACTATATGAACTAAGGTATCTTTTAGGTGTCTAATGTCGAGGTAAAATAAAGACTGTCGAATTGCCTTATAGGAGATGCCGAGAAAGTGGCACAATATTTTATCAATGGAGGACCAGAAGCTGGTCACTCTCATTTTGTCAGGGTGTTCAATGCGACTCGCGATAGCGCCGATTCAACAAATTCATTTTCGGGCGTAGTTAACAAAAAAAGTAATTTTTAAGATTTCACGGTGTATCGTTAATCAGTCTTATTTCTTGGAATACATACGACTCTCTGTTGTATATGGTATCAGAATCGTACGTGAGTCCGACTATGCAGGGGGTAGATCTTTCGACCTTAGGGAAACCACCCTTTATCTATCCAACCGGATTGTACGATCCAACAACTGTTCCGTTGAGCACAATTTCTCATCCACATGGACTACCTCACGCTTTATTTAGAGCGGTCACATTTCCCGCACATATTTTGCACCGTATACTACACCCTCGTGTGTACCATCATTATCCTCTGCATCATCGCGGTATCATCAGAAGTACTAATGTAAGTAACGTTTAATTATATAATTTGCAATCAGTTTAATGAAAAGCATAATGAATATGTTTTATTTAATCTGAATAAACGTTTCATATAAACGTCCATATGTCTCACAGGTCTTTCAGATAAAGTTATAGAAGTCTAATGCATAGTCTACAATGGGCAGTAGCAATAGTGGATAAGGAGTAGGCGTAGAAATCGACCAATCATAGTTGTGAGAAAAATAATAAATTATGATTGGTCGATTACGCTTACTCCTTAATCAATTACTATTACTGTCCATTGTAGACTATGCATAAAAAATGAGTTCGATGCTCTTAATAGATAATATATAATAGCAAAAATTAAAACAAAAAATATCAATACTACAATTAAATCTTTTTCTATTAATTTCCACAGGACAAATCAGATACAGATCAGACCGTTGATCAATGTGAAAATAATGATGGTTCCAATACTTCCAATTTTCCTACTGCCAGAAGTAACGCAGTAAGTTTTAGTAATAATAATATAATATTTAATTCGTAAATTTTATTTAATATCAAATTCTTACATAAATTTGTAACTTTTTCTTAGTAAGTAATGAAGTAATGAGAAATTGTGTCGTTAAAATTAAGAAAAAATTGCAATATTCTGTATATTAATAAATAAGAGTTATGACAATGCATGTTATGACATTCTATACAGTGATATAAACAATTGTTTGATTGCTGAAATCGTTAAATGCAATTATATAGCTAACTAAGCATTAAATTGACTTTGCGATAAAAAAAAATTATAAATCAAAATCTATCTATTTCTTGCAGGATAAACCTACTGAACAAAATGTTCTTGGATTGAATGATCCATTACAGTATCCAGTAGCATACCTCGCAGACGCATTGTACCAACCAATGCAATATCAGAATTACCCATATCCATACAATTCTTATTATAATCCTTTGATAAATACATTCCATTCCATACCTGAATATCTTCTTCAATCAATGTCACTATATCCGCAAGATAAATTATCGGATCCATGGACTTCTGCGTCCAATCCACAATCTTTTTGCAACAATAATGTAAATACTGAACAGGAAAATGAAGTGTTATCTGCTGACAAAACTAAATATTCGAATGGAATAGAAAAATCTGATGATCCAATTAAAAACAACTTTCCTAACGAAGAAAACAAAACAGTGAAAAATGGAAATGATAAATCATAAATAGGATAAATTAAATACATTGTATACATCTAATCTGTTCAAAATATAAATTTAAATTTGTTATTATTGTCATATTTGTACTGCAGCAAACAAATAGTAATGTAATTATTAAATTTTCTTCTTAATAAAAGAAATTTTTAACATTAATTTATTCATTAACTTATTTCAATTATTCTATTCTAGACTGAATATGTATATCTACATGTAACATAACTCTATATCTTATATTGCTTTTATTTTCAACTCAAATTTAAAAGTCCTTAATAGAACTTAGTGAAAGTGACTATCTTTATTCATATTTTGAAGTAGAGATATAAAAAATAAAAAGTATTATAGTAATCTAAATAATAATAGTAATCTAAATAATAACTATATAAACATAACATAATTTTAAGTTGATCCTAGAACTCTCATCGCACATATATCCCTCGGTTTTGAAAAAGTATAATCAAAAAATTTTTTAGAGATTATGAATAAAGAAGTTCACAAAGTAATTGTGAAAATCATTTCGAAAATCCATACTTAATTTATAGCATTATTTTAATTTTTGTCTTATATATGATGTAATAAAGCATAGAATTTAAGAATGAGCATATATATTCAAACGTTTTGTATAATATAAAATATTATTTATATAAATATAAATAAAAATTCACTTTTAACAGTTCCATCTCCTCTTCTTCATCTCCTTCCTTTGCCTTTCCCTTTTTTTAAAGTCGACGTAGATGGCTGCGATGCTTGCTCACTAGAGCTCTGCTTACCCTGACGAGTCTTCAGCTTTGAAATTGAGGTACCGACGTACTCCAGCAGGGAATCTCTAGTGGGAAACTCGGATTTTACCGGTGTTCCATCGTCGTTTTTCAGCTGCACGCGAATACGACCACGGAACAGAGGTTCCTTGCTACGTTCTTTCGGATGCAGCTTATTCTCGACGCCTACATTGAGACCCGCTGCCAACAAGACATCCCGTATTTCCTGATGCGTTGGATTTTCTACACACTTATCCTTGGCCAGCTTTCGTCCATTTGCCAAGCTTCTCTTGTTGTTTAAATATATTGGATAAATACATATCCATCTATAAAAAAAAACAACTTGTCAAATAATAGTGAATTTAAACTTGTTATTGTAATATTATAATAAGCTCTGCGCACAATGGAGGAAATATTGGAAACAAAACTAAATATTGAGAGTTCAATCTATCAAAAACCATGTATTCCGACGTAACTGGTATCTGACAGATTAAAATCTTAATATCTATTCCCGTTCCTAATATTAAATAAAATATCCTAAAAATAAAATATGTTAAATATTTGCTTTAAAAATAAAGTATTATTATTTTAAGTACTTATTTTAAGTACTTTTTCCAAGATAACACTTATGGATTCTTTGACCTATACGTTTAACCTATAAATTCAACTTTGACATCAGATATTATAAATTTATTCGAATTTATTTTGGAATACTCAACGAATAAAAGGAATTGAAGTGCCTTCAGTCTAGACGTATATATGTATTTTGTATTCAATAAACTTTTATAGGTTAGATAATACAGATAATTGATCATAATGCATTTTTACGGAGCTCAAGAAACATTATTTTAATTAATATTTGATAGGAATACATTAATATGAAAGTAATTTCTCTATTATTGATTTATCGTTACCATTTTACCTCTCATGTTCACTGTTTTTCTTCGAAGGATTCCAGGCAAGCGACATGTTGCTACCATACGGCTTCCATGTATTGTATCACTACTATATTACACTCTCTTTTCAAATTTCCGGATTTATCTTCACTAAATATCACTTGAAATACAAACAATTTGTAATTTTTCTATACAAAATAAATAAAGTACAGCATCTAGATGATTATCATTCGATAAAATAAAACTAAAAGTTCTAAAAAAAATCAAGAAATATAAACTGCAGACAATTAACTTACGCACTTAAAGTGCAGCTAAACAAAAAGGTGAAATGGGTAAAATATTTATAATTTATACAAGAGTTTATAACATTTATTACAAGAGTTTTGTATACGTGTATCGCAAAAATATCATCAGCGTTTAAATAAAAAAGTAAGATATATCGTTAACGAAGCAAAAAATATAAACCACGGGCTCGTCCGGGATTTGAACCCGGGACCTCTCGCACCCGAAGCGAGAATCATACCCCTAGACCAACGAGCCATATGATCATTACGTTCACAAAGTATCCTGAACTGGCTCCATTTGTTTATATAATATGAATAATTCATCATTTTACGTATATTAATAATATTTCATCAAGCTGTAGATAATTAATAATATTTCATCAGTAAGTTACATACGATTGTGAAAAAAATAGGAAATCAAAATACGCTACTTAAAAAACTTATATTTAATAAATATTGAAACCTGGTTAAAACTGGATTACAGCCAATATATTATATTTAACAAAATATTGGGTTTATGCTAAAGACATACGTGAAAGTTGATAACAATTTCATTCATACATTTATTAATTGTCCTAAATAAATTAAACACACAAATTACATAAGTACAATATACCTAATAAATTTTTAAGACAAATCTAAAATGTGTGTATATGTGTGTTTGGATCGTATTTATAACATACAATACATATAACAATAAACAATATACTTGTCTACAAATTTAATATATAAAATTTAATACATAAATTATAATTTAATATATAAATTTTCTGATGTCTTGAACTAGATTACAAAATACGGATTAAAATAAGCATATAAATAATTAAAATAATAAACATTATATCTTAATTTATAAACATATATGTATAAATTTTGTGGAAATACTATACGATAATAACTTGGGCAAGATTTTTTTTTCATTACCATTTCTTGATGTGTAACTAGAATGACAATTTAATTTCGTTCTTTCAATCAGTGGCATGCAAAAATTTTGTGTTAAATCTTGAACTGTAATTGTTATATATCCTCAATTCTTTGAAACATTCATTTCAAACAACTTCATTAAATCGTCAAAAAATGTATATGGAGATTTATTTCTTCCTACACACATCTTTAATTTACTAAAAGAATTCCTAACTACTTATTATATTTAAGCACTTCCTTTAATTATAAACCTTAATCCTTTCCCTACTGTTAATAACCTAGAGCAACATTTTCTTTGGCAATATTCTCTTTTTCAAATATGAATATATTTTATATATATATTTATATCCTCGCTAACTATTTTAATAATCAAAATACCGATTACAAAAATTGTACCATCATGTAAAGTATTGGTATTTTATCCAAATTCGTAATCATGAGGCACGTGGTATTTCTCTATTTATTATCTTTAAATAATACTTGATAAATAAAATGGCATTTTCCATAACTATACACACAGTAGTCATCATTAAGTTAGTACGCCCTATTAGCACAAAGATACCAAGTTATTGCATCGACCTTTTTAAAATTTAGATCAAGAAGTGATGTGATTAGACAAATATTAGGTTATCCGGCAAGTTAAAAATCATTCTTTTTTAAACTTCAGATTTTTAATTTTCATTTTAATGCTCTCATAATTTATTATATTAATAAATTACTGATATTGACAGAAATTTGATTCAAATAATTTCATCAAATATTCTGAATTAAAACGAATATAAATCTTGAGTATAAAAAGACGATTATTTTCTAAATAACTTAATAGTTTCATAAAATTAAGATATTGACAACTATGTTACATAGTGGTTATGCACAATATATAAATATGCACGTAAACATCTATAACAAGGAATATAATGAAGAAAATAAAAAATATACAAAAATATGTTCTAATCCAGTAAGGAGAGGATTACAGCGTAAATTTCTAGAATCACAGTAGATGTATTAAATACTTTTCTATCAATTCGTAGGTAAAGTGACAAATTTTAGATGTCATATGCCAAAGTTAAATTTACATGATTATGAAAAACTACCACAGAAATAGGAAGAACACAGTATATTAACGTGGTGATAGGCACACCAGTAATTGGCAAAATGCTCTTAAAGTCTTCCATTTCTGGCCTAATAATATTGTGATTTGTTGTTATCCGTTGGTGACTCACATCTCCACGTGAATCTTTGATTGGGTATCTTAATAGCTTACAATATATCATACATTACTATACTAGGCGCACACTATAATCACGTTTAAAAACGTTTAGAACAACACTCTAGTGCAATGAGAAATACGATGAAAGGACAACAATTAACATATGTAAAAACAAAGGCCAGAGCAAATGTTACCAGTTGAGGCCAAATCTTTCTCACTTGCATGTACCATCGTATGTTATATTGAATTTTATTCGAAAACGAATCTTGGTGTTAGGTTACCAGCCCATTGCAGAAGGAACACGAGAACCCACCGTGAAATCTTTATATTGAGAAAAGACACATATCTGAAAAGGTTTATCATATTAGAAAGTTCATTATGATAAATTAAAATTTTTTTCAATTAAACTATCACATAACAAACCTTGTCTTTTAATCGTTGACAAAGTTGTAGGGCAATAGTAAGCAATACTAGAGCGTCATTCAGCCATGGTACACTGCATTCTGCTTGCTGGGTTTCGTACTTAACACTGCCGTGAGCATTTTCTAACTGATAAACAGCTAAAACTAATTTATAGCTTTGAATGTAAAAGCTAATGGCCAAATTTTCTGGGAGGTTCGGATTGAGAGATTTCTGTGAACGAAATAAAATTCAGTGTTACTTGCTATTAAATGTAACTAATACATTTATGTTAAGCTAAATGTCACATACCATATTCCGACTTTTAATGAGATCATCAATTGTCTTCTTCCTAGGAACGATCAAGCTAGTTCTGCTCCTCTGAAGGCAGCCCAAAATATTACCTAACACATGCATAACTTCATCCGATGTTTTAAAAAGATAATGTCTGTCTACATTGTCTATATGGGCAATGCCTTGCTGTAAATGATTAGCAGCATCTTGAATTTGTTGCAACTTCCACGGATGCTCACTTTGAATACTTGTTCTCATATTGACATTCTGTTGTCGCTGTACCTTAAAATTCACTTCCTATGAACAAAATGGAAATTTATTTCAATAAGGCAACAAAGTCAGAAATTATAATTTTACTACTTGTAATTCTAAGTATAATCTTGATAGTGCACTAAGAACACTTTACCGCATTTGTGATGCTGTCGCCTGTCAGAACAGCAACACACTTCACTTGATCATGTGGGGCTGCAAAAACAAATCTGTCGGTTTTATTGTGCTGATCGTTACCGAAGAGAGCCAGTGGGAAGCGTTGAGCACATTCCTTAAAATAGATATGCAAGATTAATATGCATGACCTACATGTCGACTACTGATATACTAACATACTGATATATTGACTAGACTACAATATTACATGATTCACAAATGGAATTAAATCAGAATAAATTTTTTAAAATGCTAGATATCATATACAGGAATATTTATACACAATTTTTTTGATCCACGTACCATCAAAATATTCCTGAGCTGTGACAACGAGGAGTGCACTTCTTCGTGAAGCACCCACTCGAACTCCATTTGCTAGAAGTAAAATTATCGGGATGTTATCGATTCAGTCGGGATAGGATGTTCGCGTTATCTATGCGGAGCGTACTATTTCGGGGAAATGTCAAACGGCATAACCTCAAAAATGCTCGCAGCGAGCCGACAAAATGAGTAAGTGTGAAACAATTTAACGCGGCGCAGAAATCTTGCTATCTGATGACTAGGGACTAAATATCTAAGACGATTAGATAAACGCTAAGTAAAGGTAAATAGCTTACGAGATTGTGTGCCTCCTCCTTCTCGCAGTCCGCCATTTTTCAATTGGCGTCTCGCACGGCCGTGTCTCCACCTGTTTTTTGTTTCACACACCACTTTGAGTACACAACTTCATACACATATGATTAATGGACTTTATG
>Ga0157364_1000068_pt1 | contig 39766 bp, 22 predicted proteins | sample AttsexASBM2_FD_111476 | JGI IMG/M metagenome (GOLD analysis project Ga0157364, IMG submission 111476) | Fungus gardens microbial communities from leaf cutter ant in Ribeirão Preto, State of São Paulo, Brazil - Atta sexdens ASBM2 | ecosystem: Host-associated > Fungi > Mycelium > Unclassified ...
ATTAATTGAATTAAAAGCTAAGTTAATAAAAAAAAGTAATTATAAAATTAAAAGTTGAATTTGTTTTATTTCGTGATTTCAAGTTAACTTTTTTTTAACTAAATTAAAAAATTAAGTTAAAAAAGTTAACTTTTTTAACTAACAAGGAAAGACTCCACATATGTATTTCATGGATTTTGATCAGTTTTTGCATGATTATTCTGGGACACTAATTCTTGTAAATAATTCTTGTAAAGCAGTAAATTGCACTTCTACATATTTTTCAAGAAAAAAATGATTTTAGATCACAATGACGGTTCGTTTTCGTTACCTCTTTATTCTTTATTTAAACATAAATGAAATATTTGAAATTATTTAAAATAAGAAAAATACATCTCCGACGGACACAAATATAGCATATAATTCAAGTATAGGATCCGTATAACTCCAACTATTCAACTCTGATGTTAACTTTTAAAAAAATCAAATTAAAAATTAACAGTTATCGATAAAATATAACTATATAAAGTTAAAAAGTTAAGAGTCTAAAATGTAACTAAATGAAGTTAAAATTAATTAACTTTTTTTTAACTTACTATAACTTTTAAACTTAATATTACCCAATGATTAGTAATGCTAAATTAAGATTGATAAAACACAACACTCGGTAATAACAGGAAACTGAATTAATGATTAAATTCACATGATTTTAATTGGGACAATGTTTTAATATTAGACGAGGAAAAATTTTTGAACAAAAAATTGACGTCAAAAATGTACACATACTGAAACAAAAATGTACAAAGCTATATGTAGCTTCTTGATTTTTTGTATATATGATATCTATATATATATATACTTGTTTATACGGAATTTTAAAACGCTTTCTTCTTTTAATGTATAAGATATAGATAACGTACATACTGACGTATACATACGGTTATCATTAAATCATCACACATTGACCCAACAACTGATATATAATATTAACTTTAACACTTGACCGTATGTTATACATACAAGTCATTTATTTAATAGGACTAAGGCTAGACATATTAATGATCCACACATTGTAATTATGTAGTTGGTTGCACTAGTATCTAATAAGTCAAGTCTCTATCGCACTCTCTCAGATTACATATATTAACAATTTATTAATTTCTACTGGACTTTTATCAATCTCTGTTGTAATTACGCATTTAATCCCATTTAGCCATTTTGTCAAAGATTTTTACATCAAATGTCTAATTTACAATAGGTTATTAATTAATTTTAAGATTGTATTGAAAATGATCTAAAAATAAATATCAAATATTCTTAAATCATTTACTTATCATCACTGTTTATGTGCCAAAATTTTTAAATAAATTTATATGCACGTACAACCGGAGTCGATTCTCTATTAGCATTGTATTAGATACTTATTTTAATCTTAATGTAAATTTATTTACAATTACCCAGAAAATCCACAAACGAACCCATCGCTGATATATAAGACATTTTTATGCAAAAAGAATTTTACTGCTTTTTTATTTATATTTTTATTTACCAATCTTTTAATCTTAGAATGCTATCGATACGTAAATTTTACGTACAAGCAAGTGAAGTTACTGAACGTTAAGCTATGCCTTGAGTGGTCATTAGGAGATTCAATTTACCATGCTAAAAGCTAAGTCAAGCGAAGACAAGCTTTTAAAAAGTCCGTTTTTTTATATATACCAGTTTAGACTCCTTAGTCCGTATTATAACAAAGAACATGATAATAATTTTAATTTTTATGCAGATTATTGTTTTGTGTTTTATATATTTTATTCTTATTTTTTTTTTTATTTTTTTTCTTCCTTTCCTTTTAAATTAATAATTAAATTATTTGTATATATAAAAGTTTAGATTATAAATATTTATCATTAAAAGTATGAAATGTATAAAAAAATCTGTATTACATTTTAATTAGGAGTACTATTTCTTTATATATAGAATCTATTTCCTTATACGTAAAATTTACACATCGAAAGCAATAGCGATTCTAAGATAAAATAAAATGTTTAATTATGTTATCTTTCTCTAAAGCGAAAATATAAAAAAATGTTTACATTAAAGTTAATAGAGAAAATTTTCACTTTACATGTTTCCTAGAAAAAATATTATACAATCGATGTCTCAATACTAAAATAGCTTGTATACTGATTTTAGTAACGTCGAAAAATAAATAACTATCCGATTCAACTAATGGTTTCAGAAAAAATGTATAACATGATTTCTCTAAACTGATATGCATACACTTCAGAAGAAATTAAATCTAACTGAAGTGAGTACACGCAATTGAATGCTACAATTGGAGAATTGATTTTTAAAACTTAATTTAACGCCTTTTCTTGTTAATGCATTTTTATGTAGTGCAAAATTTGCACCTGCGTGTAGTGGCCTCGCTCACGAAAACACGCGAATGTCTTTATAATTTGATTACCGATTATATAAATAATCGTTTCATTTCTTAATAATATGTTCTGCAACTTTTTGTCAAGAACTTTCGAAACAGCTTTCTTAACTGGCAATAATTATATTTATTCAAATCGCAAAAATTATATTTATTCAAATCGAGAAGAATTTAAATCAATTAAGAAGGATTTACATTTAACGTCTCATTTTTTTGTTATTACATTTACAAAAAAAAAATTTATTTAATTCGAAAAAAAAAATTTATTCAAGCTAAAATTAATTTTCTGAGAGTTAAATCGTGTCAATGTTAAATCAATCCTTAATGTTGATTACGACTGGATCGAATCAACATCGGAACGTGTTCTTCATCCCCTTATCCTATTTTACCAGCATAGAAATCGGAATCCCCTTACATGCTGCAAAGACAGCATGTAAGGGGATTCTGATTTCTATGCTGGAATATTCGGTGCAGTAATACAGGCGATTTCCGAAGCTATTATACTATTTCAAGCGCGATGTCTGCCAAACGTTCGTGTCGCCGAGAATCAGGAGTAGTGTATCGTAATTTGCTTTCGTATGAAGATTTTATGGGAGAGTGAAGAGAGATGCCGTTTGAAGCAATGAATTCGCGTACTGGTGATATATTGCGCGATTATAACGATCATAAGCAAAGATGCAAATTTAATTGGCGATGCACACGCAAGCAGGCGATGAAAGTTTTCTCCGAATGTGCGAAGAAGAACACGCGTTTAAAGCTTTTTAAAAGCAACTGCGACTATAATTAACCAGCTAAAATAGATCGCTGCTAATTTTTTTTGTTTGCATACCTAAAATAGGATAAATTTCTTTACTCTTATCGGACAAAGTGCCTCGGATAATATATGCATAAGTTATTAAAATACATTTATGTTCTCAAAGGCATAATCGCATTCGAAGCATATTCACAAATGCCATGAAAAAACACATAATGGTAAAATGTGTTTTGCTGCTTTGATAAAAATCCTATGATTCGTGACTATGTTCGTGCCCTAGTTTTGCATGCGCCGAACAATTTCTGAGGTTTACAGTAGATAAAAAGTGACTAGCGCTAAATATATGCGACAAATGCACATACAAATGTATATTATCATTATTTCTTCGATCTTCTGAGACAAAAAGAGACTAAAGTGAAAAATATACATGACATTTTTTAAATATCCTCCACTGAGGTAAAAAAATACTTTATGCAAAAAAATACTTTGTTCTACATGTGCTCTTCTTTTTCTTAACGTATGCTTAAGAAATCAGAAAAACGTATATAAAATTCTTTCTCTCCCTTTTTGATGAATTATGCCGCGCAAAAAATTGCATACGGACGTACATTTATGTCGCGGTAAAGAAAACGTATGGAAATTTGCATGGAAATACGAAGCTCGTTTAATCAAAACAACAAGAGAGATGAATTCAACATGAACATTTTTACTTCGTTCTGTCCGAGATTAATTCTGTCTATATCTATATTGTCCATCTATGAAATACATATATCAATATATTGTATAAAGGAGCATCAATTTTTAAGGAAGTGATTAAAAAATCATAGAATATAATCTTATATATAGAACTAAATTCTTTATGAGTTACCAATTACTTTATAAAAAGTCGAATTTTATGGAGTTTTATAAAATTGTATCTTCAATATAAAAACGAATAAAATTATAAGATCAGATTAAATTTAAAAATTAATTAAAAGTTAACTCTTAACTAAAAAACTCTTAACTAAAAATTAAAGATTTACCTAATTAAAATTTTTATTTTTAATTAAAAATATTTAATTAAGAGTAAATTATTAATTAAATATTTAATTAAGAATTTAAAAAATAAAATGTTTGTAGATTTATAGAAATAACAACAAATAATAACAAATGTTATTATATAATTACGTGCTATAAATTCATTCTACGAGTCAAGCTTGGGATTTATAATCTTATATAAGTCTTATAAAATAAATCTTGATGTAACTTTATATATATATATATATATATATATATATAAAAATCCATAATATATAAAATATAAAGAAGATTGATAAAGATATATATTATATAAGTTAATATATGTAAACTTCAATTCTGGCAGATATATCATCATCTGTCTCCGGCTAAGAGAAAATTAATTAATTTAATTCTTAATCTGCAAATTTATCATTTAATATATTAAGAGTAATTATTCTATATATGACTACATTCAGCTCTATTCAAATGGATGGATTCAGACATCGAAATCAAGGAACAGAATTTCACCGCACTTTCTGAGGATTATTATTACTCATCAATTTGGGACAGATAATAACGTAATTGTTTCAGAGAAAATGCTCTGTAATTCCCAAGAGAGATTTTCTAGATTTATTAAATAAACCATAATCTTCCCTCCCTGTAACTATATCTTATTTACAGATTCACTACCTAATAATTTCAATAAATTCTGTTTAATTACTACATTTATTTTTTATTTGTTAAAATATCGATAAATACATATTTTCAGAAAAGATTATTTTATAGACATAGTCTGGTAAGTTAAAAAATAAAATCTACACATAACTGTTAAATCCACATGTTATTAAAATAATGATAATAATAGGTAACGAAATAGGTAATGTGAAATTGCATAATAATAATAATAAATTGTATGATATATTCACGTTAATATAATCTGATCAATTTTCAACAAAAGTAAAAATTACTAATAATATTTCTAACGAAATTGAGTTGATAAAGTGGAATTTCAGCGTCGGCTAATTTCTAAATATTAGACAGAATTAATATTCTAATGTATAATAATGCAATGTTGTAAGCAACGCTGTAAACTTATTTGCTTAACAGCGTTGCTTGATATTGTTTCCTGGCTCTTGTATTTTATACATAGTTACACATGTTTGTACATGTATACCGCGTAAGGATTTAATAACTCGATTTGTACGTGAACTCGGTAATCAAGATGCGTACACCAAAATTAAACGTGCATAATTTTCGTAGTCACGCACTATAATTCCCTTATAATAAAAAATAATAATTTCCTTACAGCAAAAAATAACAGACTTCTTCACAAATTTTCAAATATAATTAACTGATTTAAACATTGCGAAAGAATTGCATCATGCAAAGCAAAGCGAGATCTGCCTCCTCTTTTTCGTAATTACATCATCATTTTCTTACGATATCCCAAAAATATAAAACATATTAAAAAATCAACTTTTCGTTCGAATGCATTCGTTTACGACGGTAACGTTCGGCCACTTCAACTCCAAGTTCTCTCATGTGCTATTCAACTCGCATTTACTCCCTGCAGGAAATTATCGGCTCAGGAACATCAATGCTCGGAAGCATTAAAAACGCGACAACAAATCTTATTCGCGCGAGTAAACGACGCTTTCAGGCGCATCAGTGTGACGACGTGCGTAAGCGAGCCCGAAAGTTTTCAGAGACGAGTGCATGCGATCACCGGGTCGGATTTACGAAGACAGAAAGTTTTGTGACGGGAGTGCAGGCGGAAAGAAAAATGACGGCTACGGTCTCTCTGTTTTACCTGACCGAAACTGTGACATCTCGGCAGTTGGAGCGGCTCCAGGGGCACGTTTCTCTTCCTCAGGGTGGCCGCGCAAGGCGCGCCGCCACCTGGCTTACCCCACGGCGAGTAATTGGCCAGAATTTCCTGCAGCTGCAAGAGAAAAAGAATTAGAAACGTAAAGCTGTTGCAGTTGAGCTAGAAACGTCAGCCGACGCGACTGCAGTTATATTTTGCGCGAAAAACACACGTTTAAAGTGTGTGTTGAATTTTTCCGTTGTGCAAGTAAAAGCTGCAATAAAAGAATTTCTTTAAATTAAATTTTTACCGCTTCTCAAGAATGTCGTGTAAATGTCGTACGACAGGACACCGCGTGTCTGGTATGTTAGAAATAATTACGCTTAGTTAAGAGATCGAAATGCGGCGTCTAGCACGACGCGACGCCGCAAATTAAAGATGGCATTTTACGTTTAGAAAGGAAGTCGCGTCGCCTTTTTCCCGTTTAACTTGAAAGCGTTTAATGTTAATACGATCGAGAACCTTGCGGGCAAATAGGATTAACCCTGAGTGTATCAACCCTTCTCGGCAATATTGCTAACGCACTTGCATTCGACCGCGTGCACTTGCACCAGACCGCGACTGCATCAGATTCCCGAGTAATAAGAGGGATGGGACCACGAGGTAATCCCTCGGCCTGTCTTTATTAGCATACTGGTTATACGATAAATTCCGATCTCCCTCCCCCCCCCCAGTACGCGGTAAACACAATTTAATATGGTCGACGTGTTGCATTAACGATACGAAATAATCACTGAAGCAATAATTATCCTGGGATTTTCACCGGCATAATTTCGACATGTATTTTGTATTTGATTGAAATGACAGAACAAAGTATTACGCGACAGATATTATGGTGGATGTCGCACATATATACGCGCGTGTATGCTCGTGCATTTTTACGATATATTCCGTACGAATTGTTATTTTCAGAGGATGGTAATGAATGTAACGAGCGTATGTTCTGCAAATATTTAGGATCGCCCCGATGATGATTGCGCATCATCGTTATGCTGCGTCAATACCAAAATAAAATAGAGGAAGAATGAAAACCAGGTAGCGAGATTTTAAACGCCGAATATAATTAGTGTTAAAAATATATATACACTATCTTTCATAAATTCAGGAACATTTGTAATTTTCTCGCATCTCACGAAAAGTAAAAGTTATATCTGGATCGAAACAAATCGTAAAGAAAATGCATTTTTCAAAAATTTATTTTGAAGAGAAGAGAACTATAATTTCCTTTTTATTTTCAATATTTTTGTTTTATTTTAAAATGCTGCACTGCAGCTTAATAAAACATCGAAAATTGTGACAATAAAGTATTTAAAATTTTCTAAGCTTTAAAATGGTTTTTAAAACATTTATACTTTTTCCCAATGATATCAATATTTGATATTAAATATCAAGAAATTGAATGATTCAATCTTGAGTTAAATTAAAAAAAATTGAATAATCACTTGAGTTAAATGACATTTTGTTATTTTTAACTTCTATGTGTGCCAAAATGTAAATCAATCTCTTTTAGTTTCAAAATAAACAACGATCATATTATTGTAATATATGCGAGTAAACAACGATCATATTAATAATACTTACTAAATAATAAAATAAATTTGAATTTAATTTAATTTATTTTCTTGAATTAATTGTTTAACTTCATTGTTTTAATTAAATTAATAACATATTAAATAGGATTAGTGGCGATCTAGAAATGATTAAAAATAATTCAAAAATTGAGCATTCAAAAATTTAACAATGAAATTTATAACGTCAAATTATGCTCAATTGAGCAAACATTTAAAGTTAAAAAAGTTTTTACAAAATCTTTTTTCAAATGTTTTTTAATTTCAAAAGAAAAAAGAAAAAAGAGAAATTTTTGTTATGTGTGTTCTTGATTTGCATAAATTAAAAAAAAATGTTTAACTTAATTTTTCGTAAAATTTAAAAAAAAACGTAAATGTTTCCGAACTTATGAACAATAGTGTATAATATAAAAAAAAATATTTAAAAAATCAATTCCTAAAAATGATTTCGCGTGTTTGCTACGAAGAGAAACTGATATTTAATTGAATAAATTGGCGTGTAATTTAAATTATTTCGAAAATTTGATTGCTTGTAGAATTTCCGAGAATTTGTATTTTCTTGAACATCCAATGACGCAGACATCGATTTTATTTCTAATTACAATTCATTTCCACTTCGGTCACTTCGGAGATTACCATTAACACGACCCCGACGCCTAATGAGCTGTATAACATTTGTTACAAGTTCGTAACGAGCACGCGGAACGAAACATACAGTTTATGTAAAGCGAGCGAGGAGAGACCGTGATAGATTATTGGGTTATCTTTCGCGGCTTGTTTCTTAAGATAGTTAGAGACGGAGATTATGTAAATCCACTTTAATGGGATAGTTTTATTACCGTTCGCTCGCACGTAATTCCCCGCTTCGAATTCAACGACACGCTTCGCGAAACATAGAAATAAACGCAACTAGGTCAGACACGTACTGAAATTACAGCAACATTTTCAAAACATGTAATAAGATGAGCAAAAAAGCATCTGATTTAATATTCTATCGCTATTCGATAATTTCAGCTAATTTTCATTTTGGAAAAATATTGCACTTTAAATATTTATCAAATATGATCGCATTTCAATGCTGATTTGCTACTGATTCTTTCATTCAGTCTAGGTCGCTTAATTATTAGTACACACAGATTGAATGTAAATGAATATTTGTTCTACGACATAAACATCAAACGATTTATGTTGCAAATACACATAAAATAATGCGAACTGAGAAATATATTATTTGTTTTATTAACAAGAAGTTTCATTATTTGTTTTTAATACAAATTCTATCCTTGTTAGAATAAAGTTATATCCTCTTAGAAAGACTTTCTGAGATAACAAGACAGAAATATTCTTGATGTATTCAATCTTATCGCAACATGCAGTATAAATATAAAATAATATATTAAAACTACATTAATAATCCTAGTCTACTCTCTCGAATTAAATAAGACTGATTACGGTATTTATTGATTTGAAAAAAAGAATAACAGATACATTTAAAAGTTTATATATTCTTTAGAATTTTAGAATAAACATTTAGAATAAATCTTTACCCGATGTTATAACGCACGTTCTCTAAATTCTCTAAAAATCTCATTCTAAAGAAAAAAAATTGAGTTAATCTTAAAAAAGAATGGTTCAATTTTCAATCTTTAAAAATAAAATTTTTACAGAATGAGATTCATTCTAAAAATTGTAAACAACATGTGATGCTGATATTACAGTATATATTTTAGGCGAAATCGATGTGCTGGATTATTGTATTCTAGATTTAAGAACTTTTTATTTAAAATATTTCTTTTTCAATAATAAATATAACTATCTTTATATCGATCCTATTTTATGATAAATCGAAAAATAATGGGTGCTTTATATTTGATGATACAAGTTGTCCTATCTTTGTTACTTTCTGAACGTCAAGAAAGATAGAATGATATTTGTGTCACTAAATGGAAATGCCAACCGATATTGATTCTGAAAATCTTCTCTTTAAGAGCCTTTAGAATAAACCTTTAGAATAAATCTTACCGGTCTGAAAAATAAATTTAAAGATTGAAGATTAAACTACTCTTTTTCAAGACTGGCTCAATTTTCACTCTTTAGAGTTTTCTATGAGTGCATATTTATTTGAGTAATTGCTGTAATAAAATATTATACCATTCTTCTAGCAAAATATTTTTTAATTGCTTAAAAGATATTGGAGGAGCAAATCTATTTTCACTTTAACTCTTTAAATTACAAATAATATTCAATGATTATTTAAATGTTGATGTTTTAAAGAATAGAGAGTAATTTTGAAAAATATAAAGAGAAGCAAATTATCTCCTCAAATATTTTTTATATAAACAATTGAAAGATATTCTACTAAAAAAAATTAATACAACATTGGTAACTATTCAAGCATTGTACTCTATTGCAAGGATGTGTAAAAAATGTGTAAAAGTAAATAATGGGCCAATTATTATTAATAAAACAAGTAATAAAATAAACAGTTTATTTCTTAGGTTTCATATTATTTTATCTATCTTCTGTATATTATTTCGAATGTTTAGCAATCATTTTCAAAATTAAACACGACATTGGTGGATTTTAATGTCTCGACCGCTTGCAATACCACGAAGGATTAATTTCCAAAGTCCGCCCGTCTTCGCCTTAATGACGTTCCGGTTCACCGAACATATCCCGAGGCCGTATCTCTCGTAGTAAACCCTTATCCAATCGGTAACAATAGCGAGGCGAGACAATGACATTAAGGGGTGGTCGAGACCGTAGGGCAAGAGGTATAAACGGCAGTAACGTGGCCAAACCAGAAACGCCCATTTGTGTGACACATACTTCACGTTGCTCGCGGTGCTTTTGACGTTGCAGCTCCTCCTTCCGTCGCCTCCATAACACCGTGCCTTCCTGAACAACTCGGTGCTCACGCTTTCTCCTTGCATCTTCTTCGACTTCCGGCTCGTATGTCGGTTCAGGAACTTCCTGCGCCATTTACGTATCGTATCCTGGCCTAAGATAGAGGGAAAAAGAGAAACAAAAGATCGCGCGACTATGCACGATCACAACGCGATGTGACATGTACTCCTCAGGCATGCCAGCTTCGAATATTGAATGCCAAAATAGAGCTAGGAGCGACTTGGCACAAGTCACATGCCGCAGCACGTGGTTCTGTCATCATTCGTTATCGATTTAACAGAATATCGCTCTTCCCTCGGGAGATACGACGCCGTCGACGGCGTAATAGGAGTGCCAATGCCAGGACACCGCACTGTAATCGAGACGTCCAGTTTTATATGTATATCGTTTCCCGATATAAAAAACGAGTCATGGAAAGCATCCCTCTGCTCCACCTACAGCACAAAGTTCGGAGCTTTGTTCATTCATTTGATGGTTGAGCTACAATTTAATTCCACGTGTCTCGCCACTGCAAACCGGCGCGAGCGTGCACGAAACAATTGCGTAATTGGATTAGAATGTCGACATTTAAATTATGAGCGTGCTATATTTCATGTTTCTAACAGCACTTTTTAACGGTATGCTTACATTTTGAGACGTTTTTTTTATTATTTACCAAAGAAACGAAAAATGTAGCAAAATGTGTAGAACGCAAATTGAAAGCACAGGCTTATTGAATTCGACCGCTATAAATAATGGTGTCGCCAACTTCATATTCCGATCACGTTTAATAAATCACTTTTATCTGTCACACGAAAACAACTGTTGTATAACTTCTATTGTATATTTTATTGCTTTGTCGTGCATCAGATTGATATGTACAGCAAAATATTTTGTATTTCTTGTTTCTATATTTTTTTAAATAAGACATTTCTCAGAATTTCATGGTCATCAAAATTGATTAAGAATTGATTAAGAGATAATTATAAGAAGCTTAAAACTTACAAACTTGCAAAAGACTTTTAAATGTTAAAACTCTAGTTCAATATCCACAATATATTCGTACTTCATTATTAATTCATCCAATTATAATATTATTTTGGCTTAATAAATATAAATTAGATTAGTTATCAAACTATGTATAATAATGTATAATAATGACTTAGAAGAGAGTTATTTCCAATTTTCAATAACATTTTTAAGGAATATGAAAAATATAAATATTTTATAAAAGAAATTGAGAAAGAATATATATAAATATATATAATATTCATAATTTTTCGAAAAAAGATCAGCTATATTAAATTATTAGAGATGCTTCAAAATAAAATGTATATATTATCATATTTATAACGATTGCTCAGTTTTTAATATTAAAAGTTTAAAGAAATATACAATGAAGAGCAAAAATAAGTTTCTTTTTTGGTGTAGTGTTCCTATAATAGTTTCCACAATGAGCCATTACCTAAGCTTTAAATCTTAAATCGTAAGAAACTGATCAATCTAGTCAATTATTTTTCTCACATTCGACTGTGATATTGGTCAATTTCTTACGGCTTAAGACTTAAAGCTTAAGTAATGGCTTATTGTGGAAAATCTATAATACTATTGGATAGTAGGTGCAATGACGATGCCATGGATGGCGTGCTTATCTACATCCAGCTGAAGCTCTAGATATATCAAAGTAGCGCAATCCTTTTATCTGAGTTGAAATGCCGACAATAAACAATTGGCTATTTCAACCGCCATTTTGGACCTAGTAGTGGCCTGTAAACTAATAAGCGCTTAGTATTATTGGTATATGATATTAGTAAATCGAAAATGGAAGACGTTTGTGCTACTTTGGTATATCTAGAGCTTTACATCCAACTACACCAGAAAAACAATTTATCTTTGCTTTTCATTATTATATATGATTCACAAACAAATTAAATATGAAACAAAGATCATCAGAGTTATTATATCGTTCAACAAAAAATGATTGTCTTTCGAGTGCAAGAATATAATTAATCGTTTCCTTTAATTCTTTTTAAAATCTAATTAGAATCCCGTTTACTAAATTGCTTTAATTGTTATAATTTTAAAAAATTTACGTTTAAAAAGTTGCAAAAAGAGCTATTTTATTGTATTTTGGCATGTTGTAACATAACTACGATATGTGATATATTCGAGAAATTTTATTGCAAAATTAAATATGTCGTTTTTTCAAAATTTCATTTTTTTCAAAAAATTCTTGTGTCAATTATGGTTCAAAAAAAATATTTGTGAATAAAACCTATTATATATCAAAGTCATGACTTTGTATGTTACCAAATATTTTTTAATTATGTTATCCAAATTTAAAGACTTTTCAGGTCGCTGAATATTAATCTAATGTCAAAATTGAAAAAATTCCAAAGAAATTTCAAAATTCACACATCCCTTTTAAGGGTTGAAAAAATCGTAATATAGGTACTTAAATTTCATTGCAATCAAACAACACTTCTTCAGCACGTTCTCATTACAAATATATATATAATAAGTACAAAAAACAATAAAATAGGCGAAATAATCCTTCTTGCAACTTCAACAAGTTTCTCAAAATTGTGACGTGATTAAAACAATTTAACAAAAGAAATCTTTCAGTGCCTAAAAACTTATGGAAAACGATTACCTTTGTTGTGCATTTATTAAATAAAGAAACAAATCTATAAATCGTCTGTTTGTAGACAATGTATAAAACCCAGTTTGAATTGATATTCAATAATCCAGCTGAGTATATACAGAATTATGTATATACAGAACGGAATAGATGTGCTTTATTTTGTGATCCCTGCATTCAGATACGGATTTACCTATGAACAAACACGCACAAACTATAACACTTCCCACGGCCCATAAATAAACCGCAAATGCACTCAACGGTACAATTGACCATAAAACCGAGTTCCAGATACGAACCTCCGAGCTGTTGATTGCGTCCGAAATACGAAAAAATAGAATCGCAGAAAAAAAACCGGGGCAGTTGTTCCTCTGCAAATAACAGTACTTACCGACATAACACACTATCTACGTACCGATTAAAATTGTTCCGGTCCCTGTCGTGAAACGATTTTGCAGTTTTTTAACTTTACAGTTCTTGCACACTTTATTCTTATCAGCCTTCTATTAGTAAGAAGTGTTTCGTATAACGCGATATATTGACGATAGTTTTTCTGAATGCGATGAAAAAAGACAACAACTGAGTTTTATAAAATTAAAATCAATAGTAGAAGAAAAGTCAAAAGCTTTTACTTAGCCTCTCTTTTCGCTTGCATGTGCAAACGCGTGATAATATATAATAGAATTAAACATGCCAAGCGAAGAAGTATCGCTAAATAATATGCCGCGCTGAGAGAAAAGTGTTTGTGACTATAATTGCACGATAAAATAATTATAGGTAAGTTCTATTTTTTGTCATAATTTATTTTTTGCTATAGTTATTTATTGCTATATAATATTAATAAAATAATTATTACATATTTATAATTTCATATACCAAAAAATAATACAATTGGCATTAAAAATTTCGTAGCTCATCGTTATTTTTTCTATAAAATAACTATTTTTAATGCCAATTATATATTTCTTGGTATGTAGAACTATAAATATAATAATTATTATAGTAATAACAACTATAATACTGTCTACTTCTAACCATAACTATTTCATCATGCAATTATAGTCATAGCAATCACAAATGCTTTTCTCTCAATGTACTATGGCTTGTGCCGTGTGCATTACAGGCATCAAAGGATCCGCTTTCGTTCTCTCCAACTCTGCTATTAAAGTCCGATATAAGCTCAGCGCAAGCTGTGCAATAATACTATTCAATCGAACAAGCGGAGAGAGAAATAGGCGGATTCGTCACCAAGTCACGTAGCGATCAAATATAAATTTTATATCGGCTCGCAGGAGATGGTGGCGAAATCGAGAAACAGACAGGCTCGCATAGAGTATCGATTCTGATGCCGAATTCGCTACCGAGCGCCGATTTGGTACCACGTTGCACGTCACTCAAGGGAACAAACCGATCAATACCTCGTCTTAGGATCAATAACAACCGAAGCTGACAGCGCGTATTGTAAATGCGACCCAGGATGCGTGTAAACGAGGGATCGATCTCAGGTTTACGGAGGTACCGTCTCGTCCTCTCGACGGTACTTTTTCCTCGTTCAAAGGTGAGACGTACTTCTCGCGCGAATCAAAAGGAAGAAAGAGCGACGTGATTATCACGATTTCTCGCGTGCCACCACGGCGTGGGACGATGATCCACGGAACGCGCGAACGACGGCGGAATTCTTGCTGAACCGATTACATTCTTACGTATTGCGCTTCAACGCGGTCGGCCATCCCCTCGCGACTACGGGTACACGCGACTACCGACCCTCGTGCGATCCAAGGAGGGTTGCGGTAGTCGCCGACGTCCCGACGTCTCGCCGGCATACCAGCGCACGATTTTCGCTATGGACATGCACGCGTTGGTTGCCGTGTGCTGCCGTCGTTATCTATGCCGCTATACCTATTACCTACCTTTCAACCTTCGACTTCCGACCCCCCTTAATCAGGAGCGTAGCAACCGACGGTCCATCCGCGAATAATCGTTGCGCGAGGTGTTCCGGGAATGCCGAAAGTACTCTTCAATACGCGAAGGGAGGTAAGGTGGAGATACCACCAATTATTAAGAACTATTAAGTCTGTAATTCGAATTACTTTGTTCAATATTCCAAGTTTAAAATTATGTATAAAGATTGTGCGTTTTGGGAGTTTTCTCCGTGTTCAGATCCATTTTTGGAATGCCAACGTTTCGTGAATCTTGCAGTTCACTTCATCAAGGAATAGCCTGATATTGGAATTTAAAATTATGTATTTATCGCTATATTCGTTCCTTAAATTTTAAATGCAATATAGAATCATTTAAAAAATATATGTATTTACATATATAGTATCTAATTATACACATACACACACACACACACACACACATATATATATATATATATATACAGGCTAAACAAGAAAAATTAAAGCAGCTTTTTTTGTAAGAATCTTAAATAGCTATTAAATAATACATCATTTTAAAAAACTTTTATTACCGTGTTATTTGTTAATTTAAATAAGTACTTTTCGAGAAATCTTATTTAGAAATCTATTCTAATCAAGAGATTGAAGCAGCACAGTTGAAAATTATTATAATTAAGACCATAGCACTTTTGCATAACGCATAAGTTCTGAAACATAATAGATGTAGTAAACCTTAAAAAATTGACTGTGATTGATTAATTTCTTAAAGCTTAATTCCTTAAAGCTTACTATCTATTGTTTTACTTAAGTTAGAGAATGAACCAATCAGAATCTTTCTCTCTCTCCTTTATTCTAATAAGGATGAAATCAAAGGAGTCTGAATGATTGATTCTCTTGAATTATGCAAAAGTCCATAATGCGACTTTTATTCATTCCCTTTAAGAACATATTGTGTACAAATAAATTAAATTGTTAAAAAAAAATTAAAAAACGTGATGAACAATTTTCGATGACTCATTATATATATATATTTTTTTTTCTTTTATATATATATATATGTATGAAATATATATATATATATGTATATGTGTATATTTATTTTATATATTTGTTAATAACATAACATATATTGTAATACATATATAATATACTTGAAATTTTTTCAGTATTATTTAAAACTATTTCATATTACATTTGAAATTTATACACAAAATAATGTAAAATAAAATCTCAATTCTTGCAATGCAAAAAGATAAAAATAAACGAGTCTTTACAAACAAAAAGAATATAAATTACTTATCCTTTTACTCATAAATTTGGCCGATTTATTTTTATTTTTTTGTAAAATTTATAGATATATTATGTACATGAATTTTCTGAATCACTTTTAACATAATATTGTACTATGATCGTTGATAATTTCTCAAGAGCGATATATTCTGAGCGACTTTACATAATTTATTGCGCGAATGAGATAATTGTACTCGAGATAATTGTACTAATAAATTCTTATGTTATCGATTCTTGCCAATTGCATACTTTTAACAAGTCGTATTTCTGCCAAGAAATTTTTTTCGATATTATAAGCGATTCGACAGTATTACGCGCAATTGCTATACATATTCACGCATAAAATAAAACGAGCAAAAATGTTTGGAAAAAAATATGAAAGCAACGTGGTATAAAAATTTCATTGATAGCGAATTATCTGATTTTGCATTTATCATACCAGTGACACATATATATGTATCCTTAGGAAAATCAAATGAGAAATGTAAATTCTCTCGTATCGTTCATTACTATCGAAAAATTTTTCTCTCACAACTCGTACAAGCGTAATAAAAATATATTTATATTGAAAAATTACTCAATGACTCAAGTAATTACGTGTTTACTTTTAAAAATTTCATAAAATAAAACTATACTGAAAGGGTAAAAGATTAATGCTGTTATTGAGATATTATTAAAAATAGATGAAGAATTTTCGAAATTATCAAGTAATTGTAATAAATCCGAATAGGGATAACTAAAGAGCATATACATTATCGATTATTCGATATATAAATACGTATCTCCATAATGCATAATTCATATATACATTTAATTTATGATCTATTATTATACAAATGTTTTGTAAATATGAATATAATATCTATTTAAAACGTAATAATATTATGTAAGTATAGAATGTTTCTAAATTTCTTTGACAAACTTTAGAATAAATTCTTCATGTCGTATTAAATAAAAAAATTTATATAAAATCATGTTCCAAACATGTGTAAAAAGTTATCATTAAAAGATTAGATTCAACAAAATTTTTAACTAACAAAATGTGATCAATATCAAGTTAATTAATAAGAGATGTTCAAAGTGTCTGATTGAATTTTTTTAATTTTTATCTGTAGGAATATTTATATAGTTGATTATGTTATACAAATAAAAATAAAGAGAGTTTCATCAGCATTTTTAATATTCGTAAAACTATTCATAATTTGGGACTTTTGAAAAGATGCGATATTCAAATTGTTATTAGCGTCTGCATTCAATCGATTGGAATCGAGAATATTTCTTATAAATGTATATTGTGACTTAATATCACATCTTATCAGTATTAAAAATATTATCGTTAGTTATACCTAACTAACGATAATAATTTTTAATTTCATTTTTTATCAAATTAATAACACAGTGCGACATAAAAAATTGAAATGTGATTTCGATTCTGAAGATTAATTGTAATAGAAAATTATCGTCAATCTATCTAAATTTCATTTAACTGACATTTAAAGTTGGCCAATTTTGAGCTGTAAAAATTACCGAAAAATGTAACAATAAGGAGAAATGGGTGCTCGGAGCAATTTCATCGTGTTCCTCAAAAAGTTTTATTTAAGTTAAGTTTTAACAATAAGACATAATCTATAAAAAGTGACTTAAAAACATCGTGTATATACTGCTGCGATCTGTATTTTATAGTTATTACCATTATATATATATATATACGTATATAATTATCATCATTCGCATATGAAGACTCGAACACGAGTATAATAGAAATGTAATTTTTTAAATTAAAATAAAATTAGATATCATCTTGTCATAGATATATATGTGTATTCTACATATCTATTAAAGTAATAATAAATCACGAAATTAATGTATTACATTACAAATTAATTTCTGTCTAATTTCCGTCAAAATATTAACAGTTACACAAACTTTCGAATCTTTTGATATTCATAGCCCGTTCTAATATTTAAAACTGTCTTAAAAAGTATAATTTTAGGATATTATAAATCAATTAACAGAATCATATTAACATCTCAACATATTACTTAATTAAGACCGTTTGGTAAAATAAGAATAGACTATAAATATCGATTTCAGTGTTGCTGCGAATATTTTTTACATTTTTACATTCTCTCTCGCCTCGCTTTCTCTTTCTCTTTTTCTCTCATCGGATGGCCCACAAAATCCCACACGAACGAGATGGTTATCAAAATCTATCGACTACATATCATTGGCGCGGCGCCCTTTTTTTCTCCCCATGCCAAAAGTTCAGCGGACTATTGATTCATCAGCATACAAAACGTTATACGCCGCTCGCGCCCAGCGTATACGTACCTCTATTTCCAATTTTATTAATCTCTTCAATCTGCCGCTACAATTTTTTTTTATTTTTTTCTGCTAAACCATATACCTCGCCATCGATTTGTTACGACTACGATACGTACGTGAAAATAATTCTATCGTTACGATCGTGACAATCTTATCTTTACGTTAACTAAATAATATGATTCGTCCGAGACATATACATGTATATATTTATATAATATATATATTTAAAAATTTATTTGTGAGAAATATATTTATTTTACAAAAACAAATCTTTATTTAAATGCAGCGAAATAAAATAGCAAATATGCCATCTATTTTATTTTTTTACAATTAATGAAATATATTTTATAAAAATATATATTTGATTATGATGGTAAATGTATATATATCATTATAATCATATGTTTTCATAACTAATAAATATTGAAGAAAATGTATTGTAAATGTTACTTACATCGTAATATTTGCTTCGTAATATTTTGACTTTTTTTTCTCAGTGTCATTACACAAATGGAGTCCATGTCTTTGGATCTACATATAAATAAACACGGCATTACAATTCGCAATTAAGAATTAAACAAAGGTAAAACGTACATCATGCACAATATACGCTTTATGGAGAAAGTAAAATGCATTGAAAGAAACGCTTTTAAGCTTTTGTGTCATTCTACTTATCCTTGTTTTACGTCTAATGAACGATAAGGATAGAAAGATACAAATAGCAGCGCACTAATAGCGTTTCTGCAAGTAGTAGAATAGATCTGCGCATTGCTTGCATTTGCACTCAGTAATCTTTGCTTTTTTTCTCTTCAATGTTTGAATATATTTTTATCTTGTAAATATAAATTTTTTGGAGATTTTGAAGCAACTCAAATAAACCTATTCTCAGGTAGAACACGGAGACATAGTATTTCAATTAAGTATCATCAATTATTGAGATTAGGTTTGTTTTTTATTGCTATACTGGAATGTACTCTGGAATTTTCTTTCTCATTTTCATCCAATATCAAATATATTATCTACTTTATTTTAAATACAAAAAGTGTATATTACCTAGTTCAATTATAAAAAAATAGACCCCTATTTTCCCTCCATCCGAGACCGATTCCAATTTCCAATCAAATCCGCAACTATGTCAGCAACATGGCTACCTTCCTTGGATATCACGTGATCAATGGATGGCGCCCCTCTGGCCTCTGGCTCCCTCTCTCTACATCTCTCCACCTACTCTCATAAGTGTAAACACCGGTCAAGTTTCGCTAGTTTGATTTGATGCATCGCGTTGCTTGATGTGCACAAGTTGCCGGCGTGGCGACGTAAACGTGTCTTGTTGTATTACATCATCGCACGAATTAACAATGTTAGTGCTCCTAATTGCGATATGCATCCTTTCCGGTGTGCATGCCACAAAACTCGAGAGGGTGCACGATAATGAACTCCTGAATCTCATAAAAGTCGAAAAATATGTGATCGTTCTATTTAGTAAGTTTCTTTTTTTTCTTTGTTTTTCTTAATTGCAAAATTTTTTAGAGGAAAAAATATTGCTTGCAAAAACTCTAATTATTTGTATATATTATTTATATTTTATTTACGTATTCCTGATTACATATTTTATATTTTCATGCAAATTAGAGCCAATACAAGGCTTTACGATCTTATGATTGTTATTGTTTTTAATTTTCAACATAAATTTGTTTCAAGCAATGATCTTGAAAGCACATGCATACATACATTCATTAATCTTTCGCGATAAATTAAACAATTCTGCTTGTTATTTTTTATAATGTTACTTGTTTATAATGTTATAAGCTACAATTTTCCTAACTATAAATATATAACAATCTTAATTATCCTCAGTATTATAATTTATAATTATTAATGATAATAATCTCATTTGCAGCAACTAGTACAGACTGTGCAGACTGTAACAATTATGAAAAGAAGTTGGCTCACTTGCGTGAGGATCTCGTGGATGTCATGTCCACATGGGTTGTTAAGGCTATTGATAGTCAATTACTCCAATTATATAGTAATGATAGAGAACCTGTTCTAATATTTTTCCGACATGGGCTTCCTTTGTTGTATGATGGTATGGATTTGACAAGAAATAGAAATTACATACAGATATTTTACTCATTTAATTACTCTGTGATAATACATTGTGCTTTATTATCCCGTACACATTGTAATATGTCTACATATATTTTATTTCTAAGCGTGCTTATAAATCTGTGATTGTACTATAGACTTTTTCATGTTGCATCTTCTTCCACAGGACCTTTGGAGGACGAAGACATTATAACTACGTTTACGGAAAATAAAGCACCCACAGTAAAGGAACTTACAGATGATACGTTTGAGCATTTAACTCAAGCAAGCACTGGTGCTACAACTGGCGATTGGTTCGTTATGTTGTAAGTCTCAATTCTTATTTCTACATTTACAATAATCATTTAATTTTTATAAGTGACGGCAGTACGTATACTAATCATGGCTTATATATCAGTTACAGTACGGATTGCGTACAATGCTTGCGCACAATGGCAAAATGGGAAATGGTCGGTGCCAAGCTTAAACATAAAGTAAATATAGCACTTGTTAATAAAGCCACAACTGGGATTTCCACAGCCAGAAGATTTAACATTTATAATACGCCACAATTTATACTGTAAATTCATAGATACAAATCACTGTTTAATGTCTTGAATAATATTATATATAAACGTACTGTGAAATAAGCATAAATTGAAAAGTATAACTGACTGGTAGTATATTAATACGTTCTACATACAGTTTTAGGCATGGTAAAATGTATCGGTATGATATGGGAACACATGACGTTGCTTCCTTTGTAGCATTCGCCAAAGAAGGATACAAAGATATAAAACCAGAAGAAATACCTGCACTTCCAAGCTATTTGTAAGTTTAAAGAAATACATAGTTATTTAAAAATGTTTCATTTTAACTTATTTATAAATTTATACATTAATTATTATTATTGTTTTTTTAGTGATGAATACACAAAAATAATTATAACGTTTTTGTATGATAATCCGTGGACACTCAAGTTAGCTAGCATTTGCATTGGAGTGCTGGTTATTGTTCTAGCAACTATTAAATGTATGCAATCAGATGAAAAAGAAGATAAAGAGGATAAAGAAGACTAAATCTATTAAGTACTTTCAAAGCTTGCCAAAAATACAGTATGAATATTTCTCTGTACAGACTGTTTATAATACTAGAAATGATTTTTGATTGTATATTAACTTATTACACATGTGTAAAAAGTATAATTTTAAATTTTATAATATTTTTATAAATGTATATTTTTTTGTGAGAAGTATTTTTTAAATATTTATCAAATTGTAAGATTGATCAAATAACTGAGAAATTCGATTATTTCATCATACAAAAATATAATTACGAAATTTAATTTAATGGTACAATATTAAAAGTATATTTGATAATTGAAATTATTTTGAAGATAGAAAATATGATTTTTAGTATACAATCTAATATAGACAAATATTTGCACATTAGTTCTATACAGAGTATCTCAGAAATAAGGTAGGAGTCGCATTGGGAGTGTAGAGTAGGTCAAGAACAAAAATTCTAATACCATTTTGAGATATTCGCTGCAGTTTTCAAATTAAAAAAGGAAACGTATAAGCTAAATGCAGTGAAACCGCCACGCGAATTCATAATACATTGATTTATACGTTTCCTTTTTTAATTCGAAAACTACAACGAATATCTCAAAGTGGTATCAGATTTTTTTGTTCTTCTTGACCTATTTTACTCTTAATGCGGCTCCTATCTTATGTCTGAGATACCCTGTATAAAGAATATATTTTTTTACTTGAAATATATTCGAAAAATTATACAGTAAGTAATGATACAGAGAGAATGTGTATAACAGCAACAAATTTAAGAAAGGCAAAGCGGTATTAATTAAATTTGCTTGAGAATATCTTAAATGAATTGCTTGTTTCAAAATCGATTCGTATCTGTTTTGTTAAGAAAAGATTTTATTGTCAAGTTATTAGCCATAATGCATTCCATTAATTGTATAACGTTATGTTATATCTGTTATACTTCAAACTTTATTGCTGCTTTTTTTACATGTAATTTTTATGAGCAATCATGTGAGTTATATTTTATTAAAAAGAAAACAGAAAAATAATAATTGTACAAAATAAATTACATACAAATAAATACAATAAATTAAATACAAAAATATCTGTATTATAAATTGTTTAAAAATATATCTTTGATGGAAAAAAAAAACCAATCTTGAAACCAATCTTGAAATTCCAATCTTCAAATAAACTACTTAATTGAATTTAATAGCAATTCCCCATTAATGTGCAACAATATAAATATTATTGAAGACAATTCTATATTAAGCTTTGACAATTTATAATAATTTATACTTTCATAATTATCTGAAAATGATCTCAACTTTAAAATCTGCACATATAATAAATTTAAATGTTGTAAATTTATAAAAGCAACATTGTTCTTCTGTGGTACAATGACTTATTTATTTAGCTCAATATCTTTTCTTTAGGTTTTATAACACTCTGAATAAAAAATGCTTCGAATTATTAAAGAATAAAATTCATGAGGCACGATATTGTGATAAAGCTGTATTATGATATTATTACTAATTAAATTATTTAATCTGTTTTTGGAATTCTGAAGTTTTTAACTTCATTAGTAAGTAGTGTATTTGCTGCTGATGATGGCTTCCATTATTCACTGCGAGTATTGAAAATTTATACGTAATGTAAATTATAGATTTTCAGATTTCAGAAATAATAGAATGCAGCCAATATTAAAAAATTTTAACTTTGAAAATTATTTAAATTAATAATGAAATTTATATATATGCACAGTAATTTAATTTTGTTATGTAACTTAATGTATCACATATGTGATAAGCATACCCTATGTATAAATTCAATAATTTTAAGAAAACTGTTAAACCAAATTAAAATTTCAATGAAACTACAATAAAAACACACATGTTATATCAAAATATTAATAGTATTATATTATTAATAAAGAAAAACTAAATTAAAAATAAAAATTTTTATAATATAAAACTCAATTATTTACTTAAATGCCATTTTAATATCACAACAAATCTAGCATTGTGAAAATATGTAACAAATAAGTTCCATGTGTGCTAGTCTAAAAATTGTACTCATTTTGTATATAGCCATTTTGGTCTTGTTTCTTACAAATAAAAGGCAATTTGTATTCGTATTAAATATTGTCGACTGCTACGTTTATCCTGAAAATAGTTGATGGATTAGCTAACGCTATTCTGATACTGTTTTCAAATTTTTCTTGTATCGATGAGAATTCCATCATATTACTAGGTTTGGACTCAATCCAAAATCCATCAAATTCATAAAATAGATAACAATAAAACTGATGAAAGGCACGAATCGTCGGCAAGGTCTTCGAAGAATTATATATATGAGTCTTAGCACTACCGTCTCTTAATAACTTTAGAGCCATGCTTGTGAGATTTATACCAACTATAGCAAATGCATATCCGTAACGTGGATGATTTGAATGGGACAATACATGCGTAGCCATGCCAGGATACTCTTGAGCAAAATAAACGAGATTCTCTAATCCTAGGATACCCATCCCACGAAAGTCTGTCTTAGGATCATCCCCCTGGAAGCCAATCTCCTGCCATTGTTTGGTTACCCTTGCATCCAGGGGCTCATATGGCATCAGTAGGTTCCATAATTTCAGTAGTTTCTGCTCGTGTTCCGAATTATCCGCGCTATACGGCGTCTTCCTAAGCTCTTCACACTCCACACAGAGCTGACGGTAACCCCAGATCAGTTCCACGCATTTGCCAAATGTCTTGGCAAAATCTGGATGTGCCGTGGGATTGATTTTTTTCGTTACCAGTACGGTTCTGATGGCATCCTCCAGAATCTTGCGCTCCGTTTTCGTCGTTATCCCTCGATGATCAGCAATGTCATTTAAGTAAGCTACGAGAGTCCTAATATTAGCATTGCGCGATTGTCCAAGAGTTTCCTCGACTGCAAAAGCGCGCGGTGCTCCAGACGGCTGTCCGTAACAGATCCTCTGCAATTCGCACATCTGCGTGGTGTGGTGCAAGAACCATTTTATCAAGGGCCTGAAGTACCAGCACACCAGAGTCCAAAAGTACCTGAACATGCCTGCCTGATCGAAGATAATGATGATCGTCTGTCAAAAAGTGTCCCTCTAAAAGCGCCGTATTGTCGCCGTATTTCTCTGTACTTTAGTGGACATCATTTCGTCTCGACTATTTATTTTCATATCACCATGTAAATGTAATAAAATAGCACTGTGTAAATATCAGTAGAGAATTCGATATAACCTCGCCAACGTCACGTCTTACCATTTTCTCTCTCTCTCCCCCTCTCTCTCTCTCTCTCTCTCTCTCTCTCTCTTCGTCTTGAGCGTTTCACTACCGAATACAAACAAGGCAGTATAATTTACAATTTACATCAATAATTTTCATTATGCGTTTGATGTCGATATATTTATGTCTTTAACAGAGAAACCTGAGAAAAGCCATGGCGGCCTTTTTCGCGTGATAAACGAAAGCCATCATACACTAGCGGCACCAACATCATTTTTATAAAATGATGTGAACTAATAATGTGAACTACGTGTCGTATCACATTTTCGATACTTGTCTAGGTTTCTACTGAGAGTTTTAATCCGAATCAAAATGTAAGAACCAACCAACTACAATCGAGTATTCCTCTGTTAGGCTCCGCACAATAAAAGGAACAGAGAACAGAGAATGAGAATTTTAATCTATCAAAAATCATGTATTGTGGAAATACACAGTTTCTGGTAAGTTGAAATTTTCTGTTTCTGTTCTCTGTTCCCTTTTATTGTTCCTTTTATTGTGCGGAGCCTCTTACAGTTGAACGATAGGGGAATATTCAACTGTAATTAGTTGTTTCTTACATTCTGATCCGAATTAAACTCTCTGTCAATAAAATCGATGGTGTTGATAAATGAATTTGGTGCTGACAAGCTAGCTGTGAATAAAAACACCGACGAAATATTAGTTGCTTTCCAGTTACACCGATTCTCAGATTTCCCACTTATGACGTCATAAGTTGAATGCCGTTCCTTTTGCATTCTGACAAGTAAGATTCAAAGGAACATAAATTTCTAATACCTAATGCGTATTAAATGTTGAACTATATCTATTAATTTAATATTTACTTTATTACGTTTTATTACGTATTTATATATTTATTCGTATTACTCGAAAACGAAGCCATCGCAATAAAATTTGTATAAATTATCACAATACACATTATTTCCTCTTTTTTTTCTTTGTTATTGGTTGACCCTGGTTCTCGATGATCGGAATAAATGTGACTAATTATATCCCAAAAAAGAAAGTGAAAGTTGGTCACCTCAAACCGAATAGATTTCTCGAAAATCGTGATGTAAACAATCGAAATAGCAAATAAAGATTTTGGAAACTTCTTAATTCCCTTAATACTAGAATCACCTGACATAACATCACATTTAAATAATATAAGATTTTTACTATCCCCCCCTCCCCCCAGCAAACGAGAATGGATTAAAATGGATTGAAATTTTTTTCTTTTCCGAATACGTATTTTAAATAGCGAATACTTTTTTGGATTTAATTGGATTTAATTGGATTCAATTGGATTCAATTAGATTCAATTAGATGCAACTGAAAAATTGCATTTCCTATTCAAAATTTTGAATTGAACAATATTCACAAAGTGTTGTGTGTGCATAGAAAAAGCTAATTTTTAAAAAGCTTATTTTTAGATTGAAAGGCATAGAGATATACTCCATGCAATTCCTATAAATGAATAAAAATGCATTCAGGATTGAAAAGCATTTCAATTTTCTGATTCATTTTAACATTCGTGAATCAATATTTTTAAAAATCTGAATCTATTTCAATCCCTTCTCGTTTGCTGAGCTTTCATTTGTCCGATTTCTCAGGATTTGTTTAAAAAGATAAACAATAGGTCTGCTCTTTGTTGCTGCACTTTCTGAACTGTACAATGCAGTGCAATAAGTTCAGCAATAAACACCAAGCAGCAATAAAAAACAGATCTAATAATTAAGTTAAACAGAGATTAAAAGTAATCTATTAAGTTTGTTCTCTTTCTGAACTTCTTTGTGCATGATTTATTTTTTCTCTTTTTTCTAACAGAAAAGAAAAGGAAGAAACCTAAACAGTTGAACCTGAACACAAAAAATTTAGTTTAAAAAAAGCAGGCCTCTATTGGGAGACAGGCATAAAACGATATTCATTGGTAGAATCGGCAGAACTAATAACAGAAACACATTTTCTCACATATGATTGTTTCTGGATTTTGATTGGAAACAATTAAGGCCGCAGCATAAACTTCTGCATGACGCATAGTGCATAAGGAAATCAATCAATCAAAATTCTTTTCCATGGAATAAGAGGAAAGGAAAGATTCTGAGTAATTGATTCGCTTATATGTGTTATACAAGAGATCTGTTCGCGTTGCATGAAATCCCCAAATATTTTTGCACTTAAATTGAGATGGATAAATATTTTGCCTTAAAAAGAAAGAAAGCGAAGATGTCGAATGTCAAAAGTGCAAGCAACGCGAACAGGCCTAGCGTATATCCACACAATTTGCATAATCGCATAACGAAAATTATCCAATTACATTTTACGTGCGTCTTTATAAGAGAAATGCGATTGGATAATTTTCTTTATGCATATGCAAGTTTGAATATAAGCGAGGATCACAAATTCTTGCATAACGCATAACACATAAGGCATAAGAAATTCAACCAATCAGAATTCTTTATTTCATGAAAAGGAAGGAAACAAAGGATTTTGATTGGTTTATTTTCTTATGTATTATGTGTTATGCATTATGCAAGAATCTGTGCTCCCCGCTTCTGTGCTGCGGCCATTACATATTACATTAGCATTGTTCGTTTTATCTCTCGGAAACTGCTCGGGGTCGTTCCGAATAAATCCAGCAAAGAGTAAATATAAAGAGAGTGGTGTCTATGCATGCACCTAATGCTGATTGGTTAATTAAGTGTCCTTACTGTTAGGACCATTCCACACAACTTGCATAGATGCATAAACGTGTATAAAGAAAATCATCCAATCGTATTTTACATTTGTCTTTATAACAGAAAGTGATTGGATAATTTTTTTTATGTATATGATGCTATGCCAGTTGTGTGGAATGGCTCTTAGAAGAAGACAACGTTAAGAAAAGAAGAGGTTAAGACGAGAAATTACGAAATATAGATACCCCAGATGTAAGACCAAATGATGACTTCCGGCTAATTGGCGTCACTCTTTATATCCACTCTAACCCAGCATATTTGAAATGTAGGATTTACACTATCGTACGACATCCGTCATACGTCCGATATTCATCGTAACAAATGAATGTTAGATGTCGTATGACGAATGTAGTACGTAATATGAATCCTATATTTCAAATACAGTAGGAGTCATTCGGAGCGACCCCGAGCAGCCCCCGAGAGGCAAAATAAACAATACATTGTCAATTACGTTATAAGAGATTATATATAGTCTTATTAAGATAAATCAATCAGAGAATAATATTAACATTTTAAGCCTCGACGATGCTAGAAATTGATTTGAGATCAGATGAAAAAAGAATTGACCAATCGCATTGGTCATATGAAATTGTTCAAATGTGATTAATTCTTTCTCTCTGTTTGAAATCTCGATTTTTAGCATTGTGAAGAGAGATTTTACAAGATTTTAGAACATTGTTTAGACTTAAAATAAGAATCGACTTATAAATACTGATCTATAAATACCAGCCTAAGATTCCATTCAGCCAATGAAATAACCGTACAATGTTTTGAGATAGTTTCAAATTTAATTATAGCTAGTCTTATTAAGATCATTTAGTTAATGAAATGATATAAAGCCCCAACTATAATGTGAAGAAATAGCGATAGAAAAAACACGATTTCAACCTGTTAGAAATCAAATACACTGGAATATATAATTTCTGATTGAAATCGTGTTATTTCTATCGCTATTGTCCTTCGCATTGTATCTGAGCTTTATATTAATATCGCTTCTAAAATCAAATATATTATTTAAGATTTAAAATATATGTAGTACATATATATTTACATTTAATACTGTTATTAACATAAATTATTTTTGACATCATAAACATAAGTTATAAAAATACGTTATGTGTAACAAATAATATTCTTTGATTTAATGTGTGTGTGAGAGAAAGAGAGAGATTCTGCGCACAATGGAGAAAATATTGGAATAGGAATAAACATTAAGATTTCAATCTACCAGAAACCGCGCATTCCGATGTATTTGATAGATTGAAATCTTAATATTTATTCCTGTTCCTAATATTTATTTTGGGTGCAGGCCCAGAGAAAGAAAGAGAGAATAATTATACTTAAAATTATTTCAAATACAAGAATCAACTATGAATATTGACCAATTAAATTTTAATTGTCCCATAAAATTTTTTAAAATTTCATTTAATCAATAAAATTATCAATAGTTGCGTTCAGCAGAAAAAGCAGCTTTGTAACATGTATAATTCTTGAATATGATTGGTTTATACGTACATTTAGATCTAGTGAGGAACTAAGAGCAAAACCAATCGAATTAAAAATTTTACACAACATTACAAAATTACTTTTTCTACTAAACGCAGTCATTAAAGTATCTCGAGATTGCACTTAAAATAATTTTAAATTTAAGATTGTTGTAAAAATGGTCTTTATAAATTCCCTTTTAGGGATATTTCCATAGAGTTACTGAATGGAGCACACTGTGCATAACTGCCTCATGCTTAATCCATAACGAGAGATTCGCATTGCGATCGATCCGTTCATCGTTGCTTGAAAGAGATAATACCGGCAAAACAAAGAACGTCAATTAACCTTGAAAGGAACGAAACCTATTTTTAATTACAGGCTTGTTCCTTCGTTCGTCTTTACGTCACGCCGAGGAGCGCCGGATCGATAATACGCGATCCATTTGCACTTCAGGCGTGCGTTTTCCGTGCTCCTTTTTGCATTTCCTGCAAAAGGAAAACAGACGCGCTGCACACATTGCGTTCGAAAGAATAAATCAGTATTAAAGGTTAACAAAAGAAAGTGTAGAAGACATCGACCAAAATCATCATGCAACGTTAGATAAAATATATTATACATAAATTTCTCATTGTATGAAAGGAATCTTGTCCTTTTATTCAACTTTTTTGCTTATTTCTTGAATTCTGTTTTGATCGTTAATTTACCAGATCAGATGCCATAACTGTTTGAGTGTTCATTTGTGTCGATTAGGCTATTTTATCTTATTATTAGATAAACAATATTATGAATACTCAGACTTTATAGATTTGTTTATACTTCTACAGACGATTATTTATGCTTTTACAATGCGTTATCTCTTATGTTTCTCTCATAAAGATACTTCATGGAAAAGGACATTTCATAAGAGGAATGCGATCAAGAACAATCTGCCTTTATTTTCACAAAGCATGAATTAAAATGATAACAGATGTTCAATATGCTTGTTTTCGTTTGTCTGGGACACTCAGGCGAGTCGATGATCGCTCATCAAACCACACATTCACGACGCAAAGATAAATAGGAGAAAAAACGGATTCGAAGGAATAAATACGGCAACGTCGAACGATCGTTGAAAGAAATTCAAATCGGAGTAATAAAATGTTTACGTAATCATTTGCAAAGCGTAGTAACTCACAACAATTCCAGATGAAATAGAAGTCATAATTTATAACATAAGAACATTATTATGATCATCTTATTTGTGTTATGTCACTTATTTGTATATGTTATGTCACTTATATAAATGACAAATGAAGTCATGATGACATCCTATGATATATCATTATATACTGGTATTCATAGTCAATTCTTACATTTAAGACCGTCTTATGTACAATCTTAAGATCATAAATCAATCACAAGTCGCATCTTTAGACATTGCTTTAGACGGTCTTAATCTTGAAATAAGAATCGACTATGAATATTGGCTATATAGTCCATTCTTATTTTAAGACCTTAAGATTTTAATACATTTTAAAGACTACAGTTTTAAGACCATACTTGAAAAAATTTTTAAATATAAGATTATTCGTAATATTAGCCTGATCTGCGTTTCCACCTGGAATGCTCACAATAAATCCGACTATTGATTCGGGGGTGAAATTATTTCATCCATGTATCGACGTGGAAGTTCAAGTCGTCGAAAACACAGTCGGGAGAATCGGCGAGGTCAATGTCCCCCCAGCGCTTACAACCGGCTCGTAACTATTCGACGTTCGTCGTGCATATGCGATTTTTTTCCTTTGCATAATCCTATGTACAGACACACACGTATATATGTATCGATCCACGCGGCGCAGGTCATTATTAATATTAATGCTCATTCCGCGCAATTCTCTCCAATTTCCATCGTCATTAACGAAATTTTTACGTAGCATCCGCCCCAGAAAGAGAAACACAAATCGTCCTCCTCCTGGTGTTCTGGTGCTCTCCCGAAACGTATCCAACCGCCAACGGACGCGGATACAATAAAGTCGTTAGTCGCCCGCCATTGTAACCATTCGCGCCAAATCGCGCCGATCGCGCGCGCGAAATTCCCGAAGCGAGGCGAGGGATCCTGCCGCCGCCACCGTCGCTGCCGCGGCGACGTCAGATACGGAAGAAGGAGGAAAAAAAAAGGAATCGAATAAGGAAGGGAGGAGGTGAGCAAGCTGAGAGAATCGTCGTGACTCGGGGCGCCGCGTTGCGAGCCCTCGGCGCGGCGCACCAAGTACGAACGAACGAATGGGAACGATTTTTTCTCGATGCTACCAGCCTGCCACCACTACCACCACCACGCGCGCGGAGCGATCTTTTGGCGGGAATTCGTTGACGCGCTCGCGGACCGGGGATTGGCGGGGGAGGGAGAGATCTCGGCTTGCGAACTGCAGCTCGACGAATCGCGTCGCAGTGTATCGTCGTCGGTCAGTTGCGACTTGATATTCTCCCGGTAAGTTGGCAGTTGGCTTCGCATATACATAAGTCGCATTTACGCGCGTGTATGTGTATGCATCGCTGTTTTGTATCGCTAGTCGTTACCGTACGTCGACGACGACGACAACTCGGGTACGTCGATGCGACAGGTCGTTCGTTTTGGAAGCCGGATCGCCAACCGCTTACCGCCACCGGCCGGCTCGCCTCGTTGCCACCAAGGGCCGAAGAGCGCGCGCGAGACCGCGAGACGAGACGAGACGAGAGAGGACAGAGGAGTGGAGGCTGCGTTACGTCGCGGTATGGCGCGGCGCGGCGCGGCGGTTGCGGAACACGTATACGAGAGTCGAGAGTGTGCGTGAGAACGACGAACGAGCGAGTGAGCGCGCGCGCGCGCGCTTGGTATCCTGTGCCCGTGACTGTGTGTAGAGTGCGCGGGCACAGCGGCGCCTGTTAATACACGGCGATACGGCGGCGAAGCGAACGAGAGCCGAGAGCGTGCCGAGTGCACCACACGACGCGGGCAAACGCGAGTGATCGAGCGAGCGAGCGAGCGAACGCTGGTCCGCGAAGCCGAGAGACGAGACTGACGAGAGTGCGTTTGTCGAAGAGCCGCACAGCGTCTCGTGATACGATACGATACAACACGAAGCGACGTGACCGCGAGGCGCGAGACATCATCCTACCCGCCGCCACGCCACTACGCGCGCCGCGCTGCCGACCGGCAACGGGAAACCTTTGTTCTCCGCGGAGCAGGAGTGCGTGGCCCGACACATACGCGAGATCAAATTTTCTTCATCTGTACCGAGCGGTGAGGTGAGTGGAGTGCGCGAGTTGGTGCGGGCGGGCGTGTGTGCCCGCGTGCGCGCGCGTTCAATGGTCGTCGTTTACTCATTTATGTGAACCATGCTCGTTTCCTAATTCCTTCGGTACCATTTATTCCGAAACGGCCGTTAACCGTGGAGGCGGATTATTTATTTCGATGGTAAGCGCGCGCGACCGAGCCATCTAAGCGTGTCCAATAATTCATCAGGTTCGTGACGGATTTTTCGCCACACTCCTCGTCGCCGTGGCGCAGTTACTTGCAGAGATTATCGGCACGGCGGTTTCGACGCGGCCTCAACGGCGCGGGTAGACGACGCCGCCGCCGCCGCCACCGCGGAGGCACACACGACTCGTGGACGCCATGATATCGCGCCTCTCTCTCTCATGGCGTCTCTCCGAGTCAACGCGGCCAGCCGTCCATACGGTTATTTCCTCGCCGCGAGACGGCGAGACTCGTCGCCGTCGTGCAAAATTCAAGAATAAAAAAAAATGATAATAGCGATTTTGCTCGTTCCTTCCTCCGATATCGAACCGACGCGGCGTCCCCGTCGCGACTCGACGCGATCCGTTTGCAAATTTTGAAAATGGCGGGCACGAAACTTTCGGAGTAAGAAGAAGATAGACGCCGTTAGCCTGCGAACGCGACTTTCAGCCAATTGCAATGATATTCGACGACGTAGTTTCCGCGGAATAAAGAATGTCGTGAGATTTTGCTTGAGCCGCAATATAAGAATAAATTATTGGAGTTCGCGAAAGAATTGTTTTCGATCGCGCCGAGCCGCGCGCCATATCGCGCCGCGCCAAAGAGGCGTTTTGCGACGCAAATTGTATGTCGCGCACCGCGTATCTCTTCTCGTAAACTTGCGAGGCGCGTAATTGATAGTACTGATTTTCGCAGCGCGTTTGCGCAGTCTGCTTTCTCTCTCTCTCTTTCTCTTTTACTTTTTCTCTCTCGTCGCGATCTCCAATGCTCCTTTAAGCGCGCGAGACAACGGGAGGAAAATATTGAAAGATCGATAGTCACACTCGTTCTTTTATTTTTACCCTTTTTTTTCTCTCCTGAGATTCGAGAACCTCAATGTATCTGGGCTCTGTTCAACAACAGCGATAGGCACGAACTCGTTATCGGTTTTATCTGTCTATGTAAGGTTAATACATTCTTTTGAAAAGATATACATTTATGTTCTGTATTGTAGACACATATATTGATAGATAAATATTTGTTATCATTATTTATTTATTTTTTTATTTTACTAATATATGGCACTAAGAGATTTTGTTAAAGGATTATCCGCGAGTACAAAGGACATATTCATAAGGAATTCATTTAATGGATAATGTCAAATAATTATTAGTATAGCAAGTAATTATTTTCACACTAGCCGCACAGCATATACACATGTATACACAAATGACTTAGAACTCCTTGTATTAGTTGGCACTCTTCATTCATCTTATTGGAGACGATACAATCTGAAAAAGAGACAAGACGATTGAGAGAAATAATCGATATTGATTTTTGTTTTTACAGTGAAACAGGACAATAAATATGTCAGACGACAATTCCCCTGTAGTAGAGGAGCAAAAAAAGAAGAGAGGCAGGCCGGCTAAGGCAGATAAGAACGCTGTTAAGGAGCCCAAAAAGAGGGGTAGACCTTCTGTGGAAAAAAATAATGCAGTACGCCCTGCAAAATCTGACAACGAGGATGATTCACCACCTGGACCTGTTAAAAAGGGAAGGGGTAGACCTAAGGGCTCCCACAAGAAGAAGGTAAGAAGAATTAAGACAGAAATGTTTGTTAAACTATTAATAATAATTATTGTCTGTATAATTAATTTTAATCATCTATTTTCACAAAAAAATTGTTGAACTTACAGCAAGGACCACCAAAAGGCACAACTGCTCCGTCACGTGGTCGCGGTAGACCGAAAAAGACAGAAGAGAAACCAGAACTTACTGGTGAAGATGAAGACGAACAAGAAGAGGAGGAGGAGGAAGAAGAGAATTGAAGCATCCACAGATGCAATAGGGGAGGACGAAACTAACACAGCTGACTTATCCTTCGAAGACCTTTAAATAGAACATCGTATTGAATTGAAACATTTTAAGGTTTACTTTTCATTTATTTTAACCTGATTTAACTCTCGAGCGAGTGTCGAAGCGGTGAACACTGTTCTGATACTCGAGTTTTCTCACAAACTCCAGTTCACAGTGCCACACGCTGATGAATTCACGTTATTATTAAGAGACGTCGGATACAAAAATTGTGTTACAAATTTATTAAGTTCTTTATATTTACTTGACATCACTACTATTAAATGATAAATGAAAATCATACTTTTAAGTACTAAGACTACGTACATGTAACCTTCTTTAACAGTAAAAGACTGGATTACAATGCCGATCTCGAAACTTTTTTAATTTGCCCGAGAAGTGAGGTTTGATAAACTTTTTTTCTAATTAAAGAAAACTTTCGCAGTATAGAGAATATTGTGTCACATGTTTGCTACCTCCTTTTCTCCTTCATATGCATATTACGCGATTCATGAAACCAAAAAAAAAAGAATTCCATACTGATCTAATATTGTAAGAGATAGAGAAAGATAAACACGAAAAAGAAACTTCTTGTATGTAACATATGCAGGGACTATTCTTTTCTAATTAACATTAATAAGTACACTTTCTTAATGTATATTACTGTCGTTTTTGAGGCAAGCATATGTGTGAATGTCAAATTTGTATTAAAGTAAATAAACTCAAAGTACTCTTATTAATTTTGCATTTATATTTTTCCCGATTTTTAAGATTAAAAATTCTATACTTTATCGTGAAGTTATGACAATATTTCATACAAAACAGTAACATAACTTATAATTCATTTCATTAAACGATAAAAACATTTTTCAAAATTATCCGAGGGAAAAGAATAATGTAGGAAAATAAAATAACCAGTTTGAAGGAAAGAATAATCTTTAAGAAAAGTAGGAAGATATGAATATGATTAAAATAAATTGTATAAATAATAAAGTTGTGAAAAATTTCATATTTGTATTTTGTTATGAAATTAATTATGTAAAAATCAATGTCTATATATGTATTATATACATATTAATTGACTGATATTTTGAAACTTGTGTGTGCCCGTATAATATTCAATTATAATAAAACAATTTAAAATTTATTTTCGTGTATAATTTAGATGACATTAGGCTATAAAAAGAGTTGAAAATTGGAATTATCAAATATATTTCTAATAAATATGTTATTTTTATAAAACTTTGGTCTTTAAGAATCTGTATAAGAAAAAATATAATTTTTAGCTAAAGTTGTAAATTCCGATATGCTTAATAACGTGTGTATAAAAATTACAATAAAGAAATGTCTTTAGCTTATAATAGTTATAGCTTAATGAAAAAATAATATAAATGCTATGCAAAAATATACTACTAGTGACGACTGAATAGCTCTGCATTTTCTTCAGTATCCATGGATTGGTATCCTTGCTGTAAAATCAACAATGATTCTTATTTTTAAAGCACTTGTGCAAATCATGAACGAAAGCAATCTTACACACTCGTCTCTGATGTGTATTGTAGCACTCGTCCAACAGTTCAGTCTCCCAATCATCCTCCTCTTCTTCTCCAGGATCAAAGTTATACATTGGCATGAGTCTGTGTCTTAAACGTTCCAACTTGCGTTTTCTCGATATAATCAGAACCTTTAAAAACCAAATTAGACATTAAAGTTCGAGAAATCTTAAATATACCTAGCAAGAAAAGCAGGATGTAAAATTTTGCTGAAAAAAAAAACATGCCAAGATGATTTGTATGATCGTATCACATTTATCTGTAATTCTTATAAAACAATAAGATCGTATGTATTATAAATATTAAAACATAGAATGATAGATACATCACACATTGTATTGATACTTGTATAACGTTGTGTGCAAAAATAAAAACAGCAGGGGAAAAACGTCACAAGGTAATGACAAAAGTGATATCGCTACCCATACCACAGCTGATAGTATAATAACAGAAACCACTACACCAAGTGGTACAAAAATATATTCTACTCCTTCTGGCGGACCAAATTCATCAAATGATTCAGTTGTTGATGTATATATCATAGTGCTTCTTGAAGTATTAAATGATATTGCTGTAGGTTCGGACAGTGAAGTTATCGCGGTTTTTGATATATTCCACAATCGTTGATTATTCTCGCTGTCCTGCGGCAACTCTACGTATGCCGTCGTGGATACGTTGTCGTTGTAGATTGTACTTGGCATGCTTGTGGAAACTGTTGCAAGATCATTCACCAGTATAGTGTACAAAATAGACTCGGTGGCATCTGTTGTGTTGTATTCTCTCGCATCATTTGTATCATTATTCTCGTGCATTGTATTAGAAAAAGCTCGGTTAATCGTTGTTAAGCCATCAGTTAGTTACGCTAACTTTATAAAGCTCCTCGCATTGTGTGGCACATATTTATATCTTATGTCAAGTATAATAAAATTAGTAATTTCTTTTTTTGTAATAAACAGGATAAAATTAAGATGTATCTGCTAGCTTCTTACACTATTACTTCTTAGGCTTGGTGTTCTGTCTTCTTGAACTGTATCCAGATAGGCCCATAGTCTGAATTTTAGAAAACATGGATATCAAATTAAATTACCTGTATATTTCCTTCTCTTTCTTCGTGCTTTGTCAACAAACATGCGTGTTTCCCGCCGCGCTACGACAGTTACGTGGTATCATATGCTCGTCGTTGGATATCCTATCATCCTCGGATATCGTTTTATGCACATGTCAACGAGAGGAACACCGACGTCACATCGGTCTTATCAATTATTCATCTAACGATAGATAACTCCTTGATTAGACAACGTTGTAAGATCTCACTTTGATATTCCCGTGGAAGTATCAGACAGACTCCATCATATCGGCTAGATCCGATGATCCTTTGATCCTCTCCGAGGAGAGATGTTCGAAGTTGATCTACCACACTGTACAAAATATATAGTAGCGCAACTCTCTTGATTTTATATTGTGCGAAAATGGAATGCGCATGCGTGAAATAAGTAAATTGCCCCATCTCTTTTCCTTCTTTTTTTGTAGCTCTCTTTTTCTATTTAAATAAGTGTTTCAATGTTCCACTTAAACATTTTTCTTTCAAACATGGTTCAGAGTAAAAATTTAGAGGGAAGTATTGTCCATTTAGTGAAATGTGTGAGAAATCTCGAGAGATTGGTCGTAACTTTTTTGTGAAAAAATGAACAAAAGTAACATAGAAAACCGAGCATGAAAGATTTCTTTTTATTTATTGTATTTTAAACTTATTTTTTGGACATATATGTATATAAATTTCTTTTATATCAATTTTCTTATAATATTTTCAGATATATAATTATATAATATTTCTTATACAAATATACATTTTTAAATTAATTTAATATTTTTCCTAATTTTTATATTTTTTCTTTATTTTTCAATATATTTACAATTTATTTTTATTAATTTTCATAAAGTTTAAATTATTTCATTGCAATAGTAAATTTATTCGCGTCGCATGCTCTAATATATTCCAATATGTTCTTATAATAGCTCTTATTCACTTCAACACATTTGTTGGAATGCGATGTGAATAAATTTAATGAGTTTTGCGAAAAATTTTAATAGAGCGAAAAAAAATGAAAAGAAAGGAAGTTTAGATGGTAATGCTAACCGTGGCAATGCTAACTTACTTATTTCACGCATGCGAACTCCATTTTGATCAACATTAATGTAGGATTCACACTACGTACGACATCCACGACGTCCGATATTCATTGTATCGCTTTGAAGCTATTCACATGAATATGATTTTAGGGATTCGTACAGTACACCATAACCTGCAATATATTCTAACTGTTCAGCTGTGTTTTTAGAAAATGAAATGTTTATACGCAATTATAACGGAAAAAAAATTTATTGAAAATATTATTAATTATGTAATGGAAACTTAATAAAATAAAGCAAACTCGATTAAAAAGAAAAAAAAGCTATAAATTAGACCATGTATTCGAACGAGAAACAAAAGGTGAAGCTTGTATATTAGTACAAGAAATGCGTTTTGAAGACCTAAATTGGGACTACAATTATATTCAAATGACGCCTAATACTTTTAATAAACTACTCCATTTAACTGGAGAATTATAGAAAAACAAAAAACAAATTTTCGACAATTTTGCTTGCTGTTCGACTATTAATAACATTAAGGTATATTAACTTTATTATTTAGTTTTTTTTGAGATATATGTTTCTTTATTTACTTTAAGGATCAATTTTTTTAATAGATATTTAGCATCCGGCGATTTGATGGCATCACTTGCGATGTCATAGGCAAAAGTACTGTTTCTAGTATAATACAAGAAACATACGAAGCTATTTGGGAAGTTCTGCAACCTCAAATTTTAGAACAATCTTCTCAACAAGATTGGATAAAAATTGAAGATGAATTCTTTAAAAGATGGAACTTCCCATATTGCGTAGGAGCTATTGATGGAAAACATGTTGTGTTCCGACATTGTAGAATCAGCATAATATATTGAAATGTAAATAAAAGTGAAAGCAAATATAATTTAATCTCATCTAATCTAGAATTATTTTTATAAATATTTCATTACTTACAGGATTGTCCATTATGTACAATGTACATCAATCGCGTGCAAATTGTCCGTACATATATCGTCGACGAAAAAGTTGAATCTTGATGAACATTCTTATACAATAAGCATCGTCGCACGACAAAATATTGTTATTAGCTGAAATATTGTTATTAGCTGAAATATCTATCTAGAAATTAAGCTTTTTTATTGGATATCGGACGTTGTATGTCGGATGCCGTACGCAATGTGAATTCTAATAATCAAAAGTGCCGACAGAAAGAGAGAGAGGATACGGTCAACGCTATGCTGCAAACGCTTTGAAGCGTTTTTTAATTGATCAGTTTGTAAAATTCTTTCTTTTAATCGGTCCATGAAATGCTTCAAAGCATTTGTAGCGAGACTTTGACCACAGCTATCGAGTTGCGCTACTATATGTGACTGCACCACACTATGATGGATTATATAAGAGCTGCGTTCGGCAATGCAAATCTGAAGCGTCGGAGTGCTCTTTTTCTACAGTACACGTGACATATGCTATAATATAAGAGCATTTCGACG